>JGI24702J35022_10001652_pt1 | contig 13858 bp, 14 predicted proteins | sample TergutTh196P4_FD_35022 | JGI IMG/M metagenome (IMG submission 35022)
TTAGTATTATTATTATTTTGTTTTTGTTTTTAATATTGTATTAATTTAACAAATTCTATAAATACCATTGAAATTCATTTATCAAATTCAAAAATACCTTTTAAATTAGTTCTTTTTTTAAAAAATATAATTTAATTGATAAAATGCAGATTCATATCCAAAAAAATTTAACTATTTTTAAGATTATTAGAACTATCGAAAATTTTTTATAATGTTTTAACCATATACAATATAATCTATGAATTGACAATTTTTTAATATGAATATATAAAAATTATCAATATTTTTAATGAAAACTAGATTTATTCAAAAATTATTTAATAATAATTAAATGGGAAAAATAATTAAACAGAGAAAAATAATTTAACGGAGAAAAATTATGAATGTTAACATTGATTTATATTATCAAAAAAGAGAGGATATTTTTGAAAGAATCCATAATGCATCAAACGTTGAAAAATTAGCTATGGCTACTTTAATGGCTTGTTTAACTGGATTATTAGCTCAAATAGTATTACCACTCCCTTGGACTCCAGTTCCCCTAACTGGTCAAACTTTTGGAGTTTTAATTGCTGGATTATTCCTTGGAAAAAGATTTGGAGCTTTGAGTCAGATTATATATATTCTTGGAGGAATTCTAGGAATAAGTTGGTTTGGTGAGATGACAAGTGGATTAAGTATTTTCCTTGGTCCCACCTTTGGATACTTTATAGGATTTATATTGGCAGCTGCATTTATTGGACACTTTGCAGAAAAATATGCTCAAAGTCGAAAATTCAAAAAAATGTCTTTGATAATGTTAACAGCTAGTTTTGGATGTATATATATACCAGGAGTAATTTGTTTAGGGATTTGGATGTATTTAGCCCAAGGTACTTTTCCAAGCATTATGTCATTAATTATCATGGGTATTGCTCCATTTATCTTTGGAGATTTACTAAAAATATGGGCTGCAGCTACATTTTCAAAGGTTGCCCTGCCTAAATAAAAGTTTAATAAATCCTAAATTAAATTTTGCATAATAATACCAAATATTTTATTAAATAACATCTTTTATTTATTTTTTAATTTACTTTTTTTTCTTAATTTTATTAAAGTTCGATTATAATAGCTATAATATTTGAAATGACGTTGATGTTTATGGATGATGAAAGTTATTTAGTTACTCTACGAGCCCATCATTTACTCTGTTTACAAGGATATCAAGGTTATGGATATGATGAAAGATTTAAGGTAAATTTAGAAAAAAAACTTAAAATCTTAAAAAATCATAATACCAAGGTTATTGTTTCAAGTTCTCCAGATGATCTTTGTGAAAAGTGCCCAAATTTAAAAGAAAACATTTGTGTTGGAATTGGAAAAAGTTTTAGAGAATCGCTGTTAAATAATGAAAAAATAGTCAAAAAGGATTTAGCTATCTTAAAAGAAATTAAAATTAAATCAAAAAAGAAGTATTCATTTAAAGAACTCATAAAAATTGTTAACAATGTTTTTACAGGGAAAAATCAATTAAAATATATTTGTAATGATTGTCAATGGACCAATGAGTGTTTATGGTATCAATCTAAAGAACTATAAATTCACAAAAAATATATAAAACTATTTATTATAAACTAAATCATTATAGAAAGTTATTTAATTAATAAAAAAATAATAATAAATTTCAATTAATCAACCAAGTTTAAAAACATTGATTTGTTTTGAAAAGATTCATGAAAATAAATAATATTAAATAAATGAATAAAATATATAACCAATACATTTAAATATAACTTTAGTTAAAGTTAAAAATGCTAATAATTTTGGCTAATAGATTGGAATTAGCTATTTATTAGNTATTTCACNTNTGAATTATCTTTAAATTANCAATTATTGTAAGTAGTTCATCAAAGTGTTTATAGTCCCGTAGGGTAGTGGTAATCCTTCTAGGCTTTGGACCCGGAGACGGCGGTTCGACTCCGCTCGGGACTATTTTAATTTCTTTTTTTATCAAAAAAATACGCATTTTAATCTTATGAAATCACTGTAAATTACATATATTCATTTCTGAAATAATTATAAAAAAAACATAATTTAATCCTCTAAAAATAATTATTAAAAAACATAATTTAATTTCCTAAAATAGTTTTTTAAAACATTAAATTAATGAAACTCTTTTTTTAAATTAATAATTATTGAGTGTAATCATGGAAAAGTTGCTTATATTAGGAATCAATACTCGAGCAATAGTAAATTCTGCACTTAAATTAGATTATATTACTTATTCTAGAAGCTATTTTTCAACTTTGGATTTTAAAGAACCACATCAGGAAAAGCATATCTTAAAACAAAGAAAAGGAAAATCTTGCCAAGATTTTGAAACTAATTATAGCTTTGAAAAACTTCTAAAATTATCCAAAGAAATAATGGAGGAAGTGGATCATATAATATTATCTGCTGGCATCTCCCCCCTTGACTTTAAGGGAGAATTTAAAGAGTTTAAGAAAAAAATTATTGGAAATCACTCTACTGAAAATATTGAGGATAAGTACAAATTTTACAAAAAAATTAAAAATAAATTTTTAACACCTAAAACATTTAAGTTGAGTTATGAAAATATATCTGAAGCTGAAGAGATAGCTAAACAACATGAGGATATGGAATTTATTATAAAACCCCTTCAAGGATCTGGTGGGTATGGAGTTAAATATTTAAATTATGATAAGGAAAATGAATTTAAAGCTATTGAATTTGGAAGTGGAAATTTTCATCAAGAAAATTCTGACCTTCTAAATTTAGATGATCAATATCTTCATCAAGAAAAATCTGACTTTTTAGTTCAAGAATTTATTCATGGTCACAATATAAGTTCATCGGTTCTTGGAGTGAAAAATGAAGCTAAGTCTATTATCAATAGTAAAATCCTAAGTGAATTAGATTTTGGAATAAAAAACAGTTTCAAATACTGTGGAAACATAGTTCCCCTTGATATAAATACATTGAATAAATTTAACTCTGATGAATACTATGTTCCTGAAAAAATGATGAATTCAAAGGATATTAATGAAATTTCTGAAGAGATAATATCTAATTTCAAATTAATAGGATCCAATGGAGTGGACATGATAATTAACAAGGAAGGTATTCATATCATTGAAATTAACCCACGATTCCAAGGAACATACGAACTTATAGAAAACGTTTTAAACATCAACCTATTAGAAGCTCATATAAAAGCATGTAACAATGAGTTAATCAATATTGCTAAACCAAAAGGATATTCCATAAAAAGAATTGTTTACTCAAAAGAAAAAACACTTGTTGGAAACCTAGCTATTAACAATGTATATGACATTCCTTATGAAGGAGTAATTATTGAAAAGAATCAACCTTTAGCTACAATAATTACTCATGAAAACCAAGTCAATAAAGCTATTCGTGAACTAGAAATAGCTAGTGAAAATATGGATAAGAGGATAACTCTGATGAATAAAAAAAGTTAGAAATGAAAAAAGAATTTATTAGCTGATTTGTGATTTTTTTAGCTCAACAAATCATGGAAAAATAAATTAAAAAAAATAAAAAAAATAATTTAAATTATTCCAACTATTAGTAAAATAAAAATTATAGTTCCAATGGTTATTAATATAGTTGAAGTAATCATAGCTCCAGTAATGAGTAAATATAACTTAGCTTTTTTATCTGGATCTTTAAAATACTGTTTAAAAGGGTCACGCTTCATTTTCTACACTAAATGTATTTTTTAAGTATTTTTAAATGAGTAAATAAATTAAATCATAATATATGATATGATATAATTAAAAATTAGTTATATATAAATGTTATAATTTTTTTTAAAAAAATAATTACCTTATCATGATTTTTCATGAAAAAAAATAATTTTTTTTTCAATAAGTTAAGATAATATTGAAAATTATTTAAAAAAATTTTATTAATCTTAAAACTATTTTTTTAAACAAAAAAAGAATTAAATTAAAAAATTTAGAGCATTAGCTAATTATTATAAAAATAAAAAATAAAAAGAAAATTATCTAAAGACATGATTAAATCAATTAAAAATACCATATCTACAAAGATAATTCTTTAAATTAATTAATGATTTTTCTAGGATTTAAAAAAAAAACTAGAAAATCTTTTATTTCCTAAATTTAGATTCAAAAACATTGATTTCTAGGTCTCTTCAGCGCTCATTGAAGATTTTATCATTTTCAACCTGACGAAATTTTCTCTTTCCATTTCTTCAAGTCGCATTTCGATAGATTTAACGGTGTTCTGTATTCTTGGAATCATAATATGTTCCAAAGCATTAACACGACGTTTAGTAGATTCAATTTCCGCAGCTAAAAGATAAATTGTTTTTTCAATCTCACCAAGCTCAATGATTAGGGAAATAGACTCTTCAAACTTTCGAGCTGCTTCATCTAATCTTACAGAAGTATCTGCAAAACTGTAACCACGATCAACTAAAGTCCTAGAATCAATTTTTGAATCAATTAAAGGAACTGAAACACCCATAATACTTCTAGAATCAAAATCCACTTCAACAGATTGATTAACAGATAATGCAGCTTTTTGAACAGCTAAATCACCCATAATAATTTGTGCTGCTGTTAAATTTTCATAAGCTTCTTTTAGTGTTGACTCAGCATTACCTCGAGAGCCTTTTACTCTATCTAAAATATCAAAGAATTCTTTGATTAATGCATCACGTTTTTCTTTAAGTAAGCTATGACCTTTAACAGCGAGTTTTTCCCTGTCTTTAAGTTTCAATAACTCCATTCGAGTAGGGTTAATTCCTTCGATTGTTTCTTGTGCCATTTTATCCTCTCATAATGAAGAATTAAATAGATATTATTCATTTTCTGGAAGATATTTAGGAATATGTTCTTCTCTAACCCGTTTGAGTTCTGATTTTGGAAGAATGCTTAATAATTTCCAACCAAGATCCAAAGTTTCCTGAATAGACCTATCTTCATCCTTAGCTTGAGTAATAAATTGTTTTTCAAACTCATCAGCAAATTTTAAAAATTTCTGATCTCGTTCTGTAAGAGCTTCTTCACCAACAACAGCAACTAAATCTCTTAAATCACGTCCTTCTGCATATGCAGAATAAAGTTGATCTGAAACACCACTGTGATCTTCACGAGTTCGCTCTTCACCAATACCTCCACTCATCAAACGAGATAAAGATGGAAGTACGTCAACAGCAGGATAAATACCCTTACGATGAATATCCCTGCTTAGAACAATTTGTCCTTCCGTGATATATCCAGTTAAATCAGGAATTGGATGAGTAATATCATCCTGAGGCATGACCAAAATAGGCATCTGAGTAATTGAACCTTCTAAACCAGCAATACGTCCTGCACGTTCATATATTCCAGCTAAATCAGTGTACATGTATCCAGGATAACCTCTTCTTCCAGGTACCTCATCACGAGCCGCTGAAATTTCCCTTAAAGCCTCGCAATAATTGGTTAAATCAGTTAAAATAACCAACACATGCATATTTTGCTCAAAAGCTAAATATTCTGCAGTAGTAAGAGCCATCTTAGGAGTAATAATCCTTTCAATAGCAGGGTCATCCGCTAAATTCATAAAAACAGTTACTCTTTCAAGTGCACCAGTTCTCTCAAAATCATTCATGAAAAAATTAGCTTCTTCGTGAGTAATACCCATAGCTGCAAATATAACTGCAAACTCTGTTTCTTCACCAATAACTTTTGCCTGTCTTGCAATTTGNGCAGCTAANTCATTGTGAGGTAAACCAGANCCTGAAAAAATTGGTAATTTTTGACCTCTTACTAAGGTATTCATTCCATCAATGGTGGAAATACCAGTTTGAATAAATTCTGCNGGAAATTCACGAGCAGAAGGATTCATTGGACTACCATTAATATCTAACTCCTTATCAGGAATTATCTCTGGACCACCATCCATAGGTTTACCAGTNCCATCAAAGATACGACCTANCATATCTAAGGAAACGCCAATTTTTGCAGATTCCCCAGTAAATCTAGTTTTAGTAGTTTTAGTGTTTAAATCATCTGTTCCTTCAAAAACCTGAATAACAGCTACATCTTTTCTAACTTCAAGAACTTGTCCTCTTCTATGTTCCCCATTTGGTGTTTCAATTTCTACTATTTCATTATAAGCAACACCTTCTACTCCTTCAACAATCATTAAAGGACCAGAAACTTCGGTAACCGTGGTGTATTCCCTTGTTTTAATATTAGAATTCATTTTTTACACCTCACTACATTGTTTAACAATTGTCTCTTGAATTTCTTTCACCTTTGCTGGGAATTCATCTTCAGGGACAAACTTCATTCTACCAATTTCTTCTTTAACTGATAATGCTATAATATCTTTAGAGTCAGCTCCCCGTTCAAGAGCAGTTATAGCTTCTTTTTGGAAAATCAAAATGGTTTTCAACATTTCAAATTGTTTTGAAGGAGAACAATAAGTATCTACTTCATGATAAGCATTTTGCTGCAGGAAGTCCTCACGAATCATTCGAGTAGTTTCAAGAGTAATTTGTTCACTTTCAGGAAGTGCATCTGGACCTACTAATTGAACAATTTCTTGAAGTTCGGATTCTTTTTGCAGGAGAACCATAGCTTCATCCCTAGTGTCTCTCCAACCTTCACCAGCATTGGTATTCCACCAGTCCTGAACACTATCTACATAAAGTGAATAACTTTGTAACCAGTCAATTGAAGGGAAATGACGTTTATCTGCAAGAGATGCGTCTAATGCCCAAAATACTTTACAAATACGTAAAGTGTTTTGTGTAACTGGTTCAGATAAGTCCCCACCAGGAGGAGATACCGCACCAACAACAGAAACAGATGAAACTTTACTTTCACTTCCAACAGTGTTAACTCTTCCAGCTCTTTCATAAAATTGAGCAAGTCTTGAAGCAAGATATGCAGGATATCCTTCCTCACCAGGCATTTCTTCAAGTCTTCCAGAAATTTCCCTCATAGCTTCAGCCCAACGTGAAGTAGAATCGGCCATAAGAGCCACATCATAACCTTGGTCACGGAAATACTCTGCAATAGTGATTGCAGTATATACACAAGCTTCTCTTGCTGCAACAGGCATATTAGAAGTATTAGCTATAAGAACAGTCCTGTCCATTAAAGGGTTTCCAGTTTTTGGATCTTCTAGCTCAGGGAACTCCAAAAGTACCTCAGTCATTTCATTTCCACGCTCTCCACAACCAACATAAACAATAATATCTGCATCTGCCCACTTAGCTAATTGTTGTTGTGTAACAGTCTTACCAGAACCAAAAGGTCCAGGTATAGCTGCTGCACCTCCTTTAGCAACTGGGAAGAAAGTATCTTGTATTCTTTGACCTGTAACCAAAGGTACATCAGGATCAAGTTTATTGATGTAAGGTCTTCCTTTTCTAACAGGCCATTTTTGAAGCATTTGAAGTTTTTTAACTCCTTCATCGGTTTCAATTTCTGCAATATCTTCGGTTACTGTAAATTCACCACTTGAAACAATACTTTTTATGGTACCTTCCATTGTTGGAGGAACTAAAATCTTTTGAAGTACAGAAGAAGTTTCTTGAACTTCTCCAAGAACATCTCCACCTTTTACTGTATCCCCCACTTTAGCTAAAGGTTTAAAGGTCCATTTTTTATCTTTATCAATAGAAGGTACATCAACCCCTCTTTCAATAAATGAACCAGTTTTTTGCATAATAACTTCAAGTGGTCTTTGAATTCCATCAAAAATGGACCCAATTATACCAGGTCCAAGTTCTACCGACAACGGTCCACCAGTACTTTCTACTATCTCGCCAGGTTTTAACCCAGCTGTTTCTTCATAAACCTGAATGGTTGCAGTATCTCCCTCAAGCTCGATAATTTCTCCAATAAGCTTACTGTCACCTACCTTAACCATTTCATACATTTGAGTTCCTCTCATCCCATCTGCGATGATAACAGGCCCTGCAACTTTAATAATATTTCCTTCAGCAATCATTTAACCATCTCTACCCCAATAACTCTTTTAATAAGTTCACCCATAGGATCACTATCCCTCTCAGATGAGCCAGATTTATCTGGTATTTCAATAATCATTGGTAATACATCGGATCCAATTCTTTTTTCAATATATTCACTAATTTTTTCCGCTATTTTTTCTGTGATAATAATAACAGAAATTTTATTCTCAATTAATTCATCAAGTGCTTTTTCTGCTTCTTGGTTTGTTTTTACAATTCGACCTTCCTTAAGTCCACCAAGTTGAAAACCAGTAACAGTATCTATATCTCCAATAACAGCTACAGATGATTCCATATTACCACTCCTTCAGTTCAAAAATTAAAACAATGAAAGATCTAACAATATCTTGAAAATTTTTATATGTGGGAGATTTCAAACTAACATCTCCTTAATTTCAGATATTGGAAAGTTAACTTCTCTTTTAACCCTGATAATTATTTTTAAATTCTTAATTTCTCTTTCTTTTTGGCTTAAATATCCTAAGATTGGACCTATTCCTAAGGGTTTTCTCATAGATAAAGATTTAGCATTTTCAATAAGATATTCATCTAAAGCCTTTTCAAATACAGATATTGAACCATCTTCATTATATTTTGATAAGGAATCTCCAAGAATTGAAGCATAATCAGTGCCTTCTAAACTAGAAATAACTCCAGCAACATCTTCAGATTCCATCAAATCTTTTAGTTTCCACTCTCTTAATTGATATCCATCTTTAATCATATATGGACTAAGTTCATCGAAAGATAATCCATCAGCTTTTGATCTAATAATTAATTTAAGATTAGCTACATCTACCTGGTCACCAATATAAGAATATAATATCTGAGAATTTTCATCAGAAGGTACTCCAGAAGATTTCAATAAATTTTCTAAATAATATTTATCTAAAGCAGATTCTAATGGTAGAATCATCTTTGATTCTTCATATTCAGGAAGTGCGCCTTCAAGAACAGAGGAATATTCTGTATTATCTAATCCAGCAACAACATCAGTTACAGTATTTGCATCAGCTAATTGTTCAATTTCAGAAAAAAGCCTTCCTGCAGGAATTAAAAGATTATAAGTATCATCTTGATTCATTCCCATTTTTTTAGCAGCTAATAAGCTTTTAATATTGTTGATATCAGATTTTTTAGCTAATATTTGAAATGCATCTTGAATATCTTCAGGAGCTAACTTGGAAATTAAATCATAAGTTTCTGCAAGTTGAATATCTAACGCTTTTTCTAATGGATAATCATCTAAATGGTTAGCATAATCTGGAAATCCTCTAAGATAATTTGTGATTTCATCAATATTACTAGATTCAGCTATTTCAGAAAGTTGTTTTTCATCAAATAATCTTCCTTTTCTAGCTCTAACTCTTGTAATAGGATTGAGATAAGGATAAATTTCTAACACTGGTCTGCTTGCAATAATAACGACAATTGCACCTACAATAACAACTGCAAGAACAGCGAAAACAATTACTGTTTCTTGAGAAACGCCAAATTGACTTATTAATGTAGTAATTTCATCAGCCATATTTTATCTCCCTATTTGAATAAAACCTTAGCAACTTCAGATCTTAAAGTTTTTTTAAATCTCAATATCCTAGATTCTATAGTATTGTTAACTTCTATTTCTCCATTTTTAGTTTTTAATATAGCTCCACCAATGGTATTAATAGAATCTCCCCAAGTTAAACTTGTGTCTTTTCCAGTTACAGAACTAATATCATTAGCTATGGAATCAAGATTAGTGATTTTTGATTTATCTTGTTCTTTAACTTGAACAATTACGTCTCCTCCACCAATTTCAATAGCTGCTTCTCTAATCATTTTAGTTAAAGCATTTACATATTCATCAGTAGTGGAAGAAGCTATTTTTTCTAACTCTTCATTTGCTTTAGTAAATGTTGCTTCTATTACTTCTTCTCTTGCCTCTAATTCCATTCTCCTAGAATTCATCTTAGCTTCAGATACTATTTGCTGATATCTCATATCAGATTGCTTTTTTGCACTATCCAATATATTACTCTTTTCAACTTCAGCTTGTTTATTTCCATTATCATTAATAGAGTTAACTTTCGCTTCAGTTTCTTGGATAATTATATCAGCTTTAGTCTGAGCTTCGGATAAGATATTAGAAACAATTTTTTCTGCCCCAGAGCTCATTTAATTGACCTCCACCTAACCTAAGATTCCGCCGAATACCATAAGTAAGATAGCTATTAAAAATCCATAAATAGCCTGAGTTTCTGGTAATGCAGAGAAAATAATACCTTGAGCAAACATACTTTTATCTTCAACAACCGCTCCTACAGAGGATGCTGCAGTTACACCTTGTCCCATACCAGAACCAAGACCAGCAAATCCAATAGCTGCTCCTGCACCAATAGCAACTAAACCAACTGTTGTTGGAAGACCAGCTCCTCCACCAAGTAAACCTGAAAATACAAGTAACAAGATAGCTACTAAGAAACCATAAATAGCCTGAGTTTCTTCTAATGCAGCGAAAATAATACCTTGAGCAAACATACTTTTATCTTCAGCTACAGCTCCAACACTTCCAGCTGCAGCAATTCCTTGACCTAAACCTGATCCTAAACCAGCAAATCCAACAGCCACTCCTGCACCAATAGCTGCAAGAGCAGTACCTAATGCAATTTCTACTGCCATATTTTTATCTCCTAAATTTTTATTAACTTAATTTTAATTTATTTTCTAAAGTTTTTAATTTATGTTTTTTATAAAAATAATTAAATTGAGATTATCTTATAAAATTTTTATTTTTAATCTTTTAACTTTGTGTAAACTCTCTTTGATTGGAAAGCATTGAATAAGTTTTTTCCACCTTTAAAAAATTGAGCGAAAAATTCAACAAAATTCAAACGAAGACCAGCGATAAATGCTCCTAATGCTTGGAATAAGAAATTAAATAAATGTCCTCCAAGGAATACAATTATTGAAGCAATTAAAAGAATTACTGGCAATATTCCGTCGATTTGACCTGGTAAAACCATTTCAGTTAGAATATTTACAGTCATTGCAAATCCACCAGTAGCTAAACAAAGAGCTAAAAGACGAGCAAATGATGCCAAGTCCCCTATAAATGAGAATACATCCATTATTCCATAAGCTCCGCCACCATACAAAAGTAGCCCCAAACTAACAATAAGTAAGGCTCCACCAATATATGTGCCAATCATTCCAATAGCTGGAACTAACATTCCTATAGCTAAAAGTACAATACCTGCTTCTAAAACGAACCATACAATCTGTGAAGTTAATGCTTCTTTTTTATCTCCAAACTTCCAATTGTTTATTACACCCAAAAGGAATCCAATATTAAGGTATATTATACCACAAGCAATTGCCATAAGCAGTATATTTTCTGGATGGACAAATGCATCTATTGCAGGAATAACAGTAGGAAGAGGTATACCGAAAAACCTTGGTAAGAAATCTCCTATGAATCCTCCAGTTAAAAGACCCAGAATTATCGTCCAGATTGCACACATCATAAACACTGTTCCAAAATCTTTAAAGGTCTTATTGACTTTACCAATACCTCTTGCTACAATAAACCCAATAATCAGGTAAATAATAGCATAAAAGGAATCTGTTAAACAAAAACCAAAGAAAAATGGTAATGTAATAGATAGGAACACTGTAGGATCAATTTCACCATATTTTAAAGGACCATACAGGTCTGTAATAAATTCATAAGATCGAGAATATCTATTTGTATCATGCTTAACTGGAACATTCTCATCACCAAACTCAGCATCAGAATCTTCAATGACAGAATTTCCTTCACTAACATCCTCAATTATTTTTTTAGCTTCTTCAATCTCTTTTAAAGGAACCCATGCTTCAAGCATAGTTGTTTTTTCTGTTTGTCCAAAAGCTGCGAAAATCTCATTTCGTTCTTTTTCAATTTCCAATTGTTCTTTCAAAACTAATATATCATCATCCCATTTATTAGCTACTTCCTTTAGCTGTGCTAAAGTTTGGGATCTTTCTTTATTAATTTCTTTGAGTCTATTTTCAGCATAGCTAATGACTTCATTAGGTTTTCCTTTTACTTTTTCAACATCATACTTTTCAAATTCAAACTGTCTAAGTAAGGAGTAAATATCCTCCCTATACTCATTTAACGTTATAATAATAATAGTTTCATTAATTTTATCTTCATCTAGTTCTTCTAATATTAACAATTTATCTGTTATAATATTAGCTTCTTTTTTAAATTTCAATGCAGATTCAACATTAATCCTTCCCAAAAAAGATGAAGTATACTTGGTATCAGTTAAAAGAGCTAAATCAATGTCAAAATTAGTTAATTCATTAGCTAAAATCTTATTTGATTCAAGTTCACTTTTTTCAGTGTCAAGAGTAGACAATTTTTCTTCTAAGATTTTTGTCTGTGACTCTACTTTTTCTAGAATAGATTCTGCTCGGGATATTAAGCCATCAGTATCTATATTTTCCACTTCTTTTTTTGCTGGAATATCTGGTTTTACAAAAGACATCACCATGTCTTTTATACTAACTTTTTCAGTTAAAACATCCCCAAAAGTTTCAGAAATACCTGTTGTTTTCATAAGAAGGGATGAAATTTTTCCAGTATTAGGACTTGCTTTTGAAGGTTTTAAAACTTGTTTCCACTTAGGATCTTGTTGAATGCTCTCTGAAATATCATTAATTTGAGCAATACCCTGTTCATGAAGTGCAGCCACAACATCATTTGAGTATTGATCTAATGTTATTAGTTTAAGCTTACGCATTTTTGCTGTTTGGAACATTCATCTCACACTATAAAATATTTTCAACAATAATTGAAGCAGCTTCATCAACATTGCCCATAGATTTGTTTTTAATAGTATTCACATCTTGTTCGGCCTTAGTTGTAATAGACTTGGCTTCTTCTTTTGCATTTTCTTCTGTTTTAAAAATAGTTTCTTTAGCTTCTTCATTAGCTGAATCTTTAGCTGAATTAACTAACTCACCAGATTTTACTTCAGATTCTTCAATCATTTCTTTTGATTTAGATTTAGAATCTTCAATTAACTGATCAGCATCGTTTTCAGCTTTTTTTATTAAAGTAATAGCTTCCGATATCGCTGTCATAATTATCACCATGGTAGATAAAAAATCTATTTTGCATTATATATATCTTTTACTATTTGATTCTTATGAGCATGAAAAATCATTTGATAATAGCATGACAAATCAATTATTAATAATTTTCATAAATGATTTGAATTATATTCACAAAAACAAATGATTCAATAAAACTAACTAAAACAAATGATTTCTATGAACATTTCATCAAATAATTTATAAAAAAAAATAATTATAAAAAAATAATTCAAAATAAAAATAAAAATTATAAAAAAATAAAAAAAATTACAAAAAAGTTTATTATGAAAAAAATGAAATTAATTAGAAATTAAAACTATTTTGGAGTTTTATAGAAAAACTTTAATAAACTTTTAGGTAATTTTCTCATATAAGCTAAAATTGATAAAATAACTAATACTAATCCAATTATCATTAGTATAGCTAAAGATTTTATTAAGATAAAACCTACAGCTGCAAATATTATTCCTTCGCAAAATAAAAGTGACTTATTCCATTGGGGTTTAATAAGAACTAAAGGATAAGCTACTGCAATCAGTATTAAAACTATACTTGTAGCTATACTTACATCATCTAAAGTACCAAAGCCAAAAAATGGAAGCATTGCCCAACTAAGCATGATAAAGAAAAATATTATAGAAAATTGCTGAATTCTAGTTGTTTTCATGAAATCTCTCACATAATTGTTCAAATCAAATTTTAATG
>JGI24702J35022_10001653_pt1 | contig 13845 bp, 10 predicted proteins | sample TergutTh196P4_FD_35022 | JGI IMG/M metagenome (IMG submission 35022)
GGAGACGTGTGGCTGGATGCGGGAATCGTCCCCTTTTCGACGCTCGGATATTTTTCCGACAGGGCAGACTGGGAAAAAAACTACCCCGCCGAGTGGGTTATAGAGGCGCAGGAACAAGTAAGGCTCTGGTTCTATTCTCAGCTTTTCATGAGCGTAACCATAACGGGCAAGGCCCCCTATGAAAGGGTGCAGACCAACAACTGGGTGCTCGCCGAGGACGGGACAAAGTTTTCAAAGACCGGGTTCATGATCCGCTTCGACGAGGCCGCGGACAAAATGGGCGCGGATGCCATACGGTATCTGTTTGCCGGCGCGCCCATGGCGAGCGAAGTCCGCTTCGGCTTTGGCCTCGGCGACGAGGCCCGCCGCAAGCTGCTCGGGNTTTGGAACGTTTACACGTTTTTTATGACCTATGCCCAAATGGACAACCCCACAATCCAAAAAAAACCCTCGAAAAACCTGACGGACAAATGGCTTGAGAGCTGCGTGGCGGCGTTTGTGGGCAAGGCAGTCAAAGCCTATGAGAACTACAATACCACAGAGGTCGTCCGGGAGTTCGAGCAATGCGTCGATGATGTCTCCAACTGGTATGTCCGGGTCAACCGCAGGCGCTTTTGGAGGGAGATCCCCGACTCTGACAAACAGGATGCCTACAATGCGCTGTATTATGCAATAAAGCAGATCTCGCAGGTCATGGCCCCGATTTTGCCGTTTATGACGGAGCATATCTGGCAAAACATGGTGCTTGCCTATGAAAGCGAATCAATAGAAGAATCGATACACCTTTCGGATTTTCCAAAGACCTCCGATTTTGACACGCAAATACTCGAAGAGGTCGAGCAAGTGAGGTCGGTGATCGCGCAGGCGCTAAAGCTCCGAAACGAGCAAAACCTAAAAGTCAAGCAGCCGCTTTCCGTTTTGTATCTGGGCGAGGCGCTAAAAGGCGTGTCTGCATACGAGCCGATTTTGCGCGAAGAGCTAAATGTAAAAGAAATAGTCTACCTTGGCGATTTTTCGTCCCTTAGCCGTGAATACATTTCGCTCAATTTCCAGAATGCGGGGCGGCAGCTAAAAGGCGATTTGTCGAAGGTGAAGTCGCTGTGCGACAATCTGGGCGATGCCGAACACGAGGCCTATGCCGAAAGCATAAAATCTGGGCTCGCAATAAAACTTGCCGGATACGAGCTCGAGATAAGCGCCGAGTGCTTTTTGGTGGCCACAAAAGACAGGGAAAACATCGCAAAGTCGGCAGATGCGCTTGTGGCAATAGACACAAAGATAACCCCCGACCTAAAGGCCGAGGGTATATACCGTGAGATTTTGCGCCATTGCCAGGTGCTTCGCAAGGAGGCCGGATTTGAGGTCTTGGACAAGGTCGTTTTGTCTTTTGTCACCGAATCAAAGCTCATAGAATCGGTAATAAAAGATTATGCAATCGACATAGCAAAAGAGACCCTGTCCACAATTTCTGACATCCCTGCCCCCGTCATGCAGCGGGAATTGGAGCTCGACGAGGGCAAAGTCACAATCTTGATCAAGTAATTCGAATCATGGGTTAACGTAAAAAACGTTGTTTTGTAGGGTGCGCCGACCCGGCGCACCGTGAAATGGGGTAAATCACGGTGCGTCAAGGATGCCGCACCCTACGGTATTAAATTCCAACCGTCACCCGATTTCATCATACAAATCGAGGATGTCCTGCAACTTTTTCTCGGCCTTGGCTTGGTTTTTTTCGATTTCCGAGGCAAACGTGCTCGCATCCTTGGCATTGCACAAAAGGGTCTGGTATATGTCAAATGTCGGGATGGCGTAGAGCAGCCCGAAGTCGTATACCACTCCCTCAAATATCAAGTCGAGCATCCGCACCGATTCGTCGTCCCTGGAGTATTTTGTCTTCAGGGCGACCTCGTAGTATGCCGGAACGAGCACCCTGTGGCTCTCTGCGGCGAGCGCCTCCACGATTTTGCCCGTCATCTCTAAGTTGCCCGCTATGTTTGGCACAGCCATGACCGAGGCGTGCTCGTTTATCATGGTGAGGTATTTTTCTTGGCTCTCGTCGTATTTTGGTATGGGGACTATGCCAAAATCAAATGCGGCGTTGCGGTATTCCTGCGTGCACAAAACGCCCACTCGGTCGAGCATGAACAGCGCATTGCCCTTTGAAAAAAGATACGCTTGATCTTTTGAGCCTTCGTTTCCGAAATTTATGGTGCTCTTGTTGGAGCATATCGCCGAGCCTGGGTTGTTGTAGAAAAGATTGTACACCTTGTCGAGCAGGTTTGCGTTTCGCTCGGAATACAGATCGTAATACGGCACGCCCTCGGCGTTTTTGGCGGTGATGTGGGAGCCTCCCGCCCACATCCAGGCGTATGCGCTCCCCCACGCATCCGAGGTGAAGCCGTATATGTTGTTTGCATCCCTTGTGTCGGTGCCGTTCACGTCGATATAGCAGCCTTTCACGATGGAATCCAAGACATCGATGGTCCATCTGTTTTCCTCGACCATTTTATACGGGCTCTCCAGCCCGAAGTCGGCGAGCAGGCTTTTGTTGAACATGATAAAGGCGGCCTCGCCCACGACCCCCGAAAAAATTATGTCGTTCATAGCCAAGTAGGTCTTGCCCCCGATTGCATAAGCCTCCATCGCGTCAGCTATCCAGTAGGGCTTTTTTGTGTTTATGTTTGGTATGCTGTTCCAATCGATAAACAGCCCCTCGGCGGCTATGTTTGCTATGTGCGTGGACCACGAGACGACGAGCTCAAAATCGTCCGAGGCACTCAAAATGGCCTTTTTCGCATAAGTGGAAACCCCGTTCTCGTCGGTTCTGCTGTCTGGGTAGGGCAGGCCGATTATGTTGACATTGAACCTTTCCTCGACCGTTTTGTTTCGCTTGTAGAGGGCATCGTTAATCACGTCGCCGTTTTCCTCGTCTGTGGCTATTTCGATTTTGTGGACATCATACGCCTCCCAGTTGCTCCTCGCGCAGCCGTTCCTGTACAAAATCCGAAAATTTGCGCCGCCGTAGTCCGCAGGCTCCAAGTCATCGCTCACGACCTCTTCTGCCTCCTGCCCGGGCAAGCCCGGATCGCCGTCTTCGGCATTTGCCGAATCGTCGCCATCGGGCATGGCTGTGTTGCCCTTTTCGCCCGAAGAGCAGGCAAAAAGACCAACAGACCATGAAAGCGACAACACCACAGCCAAAAAAACGAGCATGATCGTTTTGCTTTTTTTGATTTTCATTTATGCTACCTCCGATATTTTGATTGGTAGCTATATTGTACCACGCCCGACGAAAAAAAGCAACAATATTTTAAAAATTTTTGTCAATCTCGTGCGGGAAATGTTCGAAGGCGCAAAATAGAAGAGACTGAATATTATCGGCGAGATACAAGGTCAATTGTTGTTTGTGCCATGTGACCGAAGATATTTTGATGGAGCGCAATTCGTTATTTTCTTGAATACCCGGGAAAAATAAGCGGCATCGTAAAACCCCGACATCATGCATATTTCAGCGATATTGTGGTTCAATGTCCTGTTGTTATCCATCAGATTTTTAGCATAATTTATCCGCAACTCGGTTAAATAATCAAGCGGCGTAACTCCGGTTGCCTGCTTAAAAAGACGGCGCAGGTGGTCCTTGCAATATGACCCTTCCGACAGCAACTTGCCAATTGTAAATTGGGGGTCGGTGAAAGAAGTGGCAATTTTATTTTTCAATTTTTCTATTTCTACGTTATCCGGAGTATGCTCATGCCAGCTTATCAACAGCTGTTCCATTGCATCGTATAAAGAATTCAATATTTTTTTGCAGTTTTTTTGTTTTGTGAAAAATATGCGGTTCGCCATCAGCAGGAGCGTTTCAAAGCTCTTTTCGGCATCGTCTTGAAAAACGATCACATCGTTTAAATTATAGGTATTCGCCAAAGGAAATTTGGACAAATTGATGTAAATATCTTGAAATTGCGCTTCGGAATATTTGGTATGCGCCGCATTTGGCGGCACGCAGATAATTGTGCCGGTCTTGTAAAAATACTTATTGTTATTTATGATCATATAACCGTTGCCGCATCGGTTTAATATTATTTCCCAGTTGTCATGGTAATGGCTCGAAAAAAAAGGCATCATCTGCGATAGACCGATATTGCTGATGGACATAAAAACACCCTCCTCATGTCTCTGCTATACTCTATTAATTATACCTCACTTTTTGTCGCTTTTCAACTAATTTTAAAAAAATTGCGCAAAATGTCGTTTTTGTCCAAAAACAAGTCGGAATTGTGCTGATTTTGATTTGTTTTTTATGATACAATAATTTTGTATATTTAAACAAATTAAAAATCGGAGGAAAACCCATGAAAACACGTATAACAGCGATATTTTTGATATGCATTGCGATTTTCCCGCTGTTTTTGTCCTGCAATGGCTCAAAAACAGAAAATCAGCCCACAGAGCCCGGCAGTCTTGAAGATGTCGCAGATGCTTTTGATGCCCCGCAGGCCGAAATCGAATACGTTTATCCCGAGTTAAATTGCAACGGCGAGGATTTCACTATTTTGAATTCGTCGAATGTATGGGCGTTTTACTATCAGATCGTGCAGGAGACCATGACTGGGGACGTGCTCGACGATGCCATATATATGAGAAATTGCGCGATTGAGGAAAAGTTCAACGTGAGCATAAAAGAAGTGCCCGTCGAGGTCACCACGTTCAACGGGAAGCTGCGCACCATAATGCTGAGCGGGGATGATTTGTACGATGCGGCCTTTGCCCCGTGCAACGACGGCTCGGTGGCGCTTGGCACCCTCATAACAGAAAATATGCTGCACAACCTCAAAAATGTGCCGGGGCTGAACCTCGGCGAGCCCTGGTGGAACCAATCGGCGATGGCGACCAGCGAAATCGGAAGCTCCAAGCGATTGTATTTCGCTTTCAGCGATATAGACATTTTTACGCTTCAAGGCGCGTGGTGCATGTTCATCAATGAGGCGATGATCGAAAATCTGGGGCTCGAACGCCCCTATGAGCTCGTCAAAAACGGCAAATGGACCTATGACAGATTCTATGAATATATGAGAGCGGGAGCGCAGCTTGGCGGAGCCGATTCGTTCAAATGGGAGGAAAACGGCCCCGCCGTATACGGCTACACTTCCTTTGTGTCCGGCACGCGGGCACTGCTTGCCGGTTCCGGGGAGCGCTTTATAGAGATGGACAGCTCCGGCACGCCGTACATCACATTTGGAAGCGAACGCTTCTATAACGTCTGCGAAAAGCTCGGGGAAATATTGGGCACCAAAGCTATCGGGGGATACGAAAACGCCAACGATTACGGGACCCCGTACCATTTCGAAGCCATGTTCGAAAACAACCGGGCGTTTATGATCGGNAGGGGAGCTCAAAGCGGCAAACTCGATAAGGAACATGGAGACCGCTTTCGGCATAATGCCAATGCCAAAATACGACGAGGCGCAGGAGAGGTACTGGACCACTCTGCTCACCGCGGCACCGGTTATGGTCATCCCGACCACTCATTCGAATCTGGAACGCAGCGGCATAATCATGGATGCCATGGCATACCTTAGCACAAAGGACATAACCCCGGTGTTTTTCGATGTCACCATGTCGCAAAAGCAGCTGCGCAACACAGAATCGATCGAGATGCTGCAACTGATCAGGGATACCCAGTTCTTGGATATCGGCAATGTGTACGGAGTGGGCAATCAGCTAAACAATCTGATAAATTCTGCCCTTGACGCAGGAAAAAGCGACAACGTGGCCTCATCAATCGAAAAAAACGAAGCCAACGTGCAGGACGCGATAGAAAAATTGATAGAATACATAAACAATATGGATTAGCGAAAGGAGCCAAAACAAAACATGACTTCGCGCGAAAGGGTGCAAACGGCACTGTCCCACAAAGAACCCGACATAGTCCCGTTTTCGTTGGGATTTGGGATAAACCATCCGGCAAAGGCAGCTTTGGCCGAATATATGAACATAAATATCGGAGAATTGGACAAACTTCTTGGCTCGCTCACGGACATACGCCATGTGGGCCCGGCATATATAGGCCCAAAGGACAGAAACATGACTCTGCCAGACGGCTCGTATGTCGATACGTGGGGAGTCGTTCGCAGCGCCGTAAAAAACGCAAAAGACACATACATGGAAATAAGCAAATATCCGCTTGCCGATATGACAAGCATAGACGAGCTCGAAGAGTATATGTTCCCCGAGCTCGATTGGTTTGATTTTTCGGCGATTCCAAGGCAAATCGAAGAAATCGCCAAAAGCGGCGACTATGCCATCATGTCAAGCGGCGGCAATATCTTTGAAGCATCATGGTATATGCGCGGCTTTGAAAATATGTTTGCGGACTTGCTGGCAGAAAAAGAGTTTGCCGCCCGGCTGCTCGGCAAAGTCACCGATTTTTTTGTGAACTGTTCCAAAAAGGTTCTCGAAGCGGCAAATGGCAGAATCGACCTCATGTTCACCGCAGACGACATAGGGGGCCAAAACGATTTGCTGATCTCGCTGCCGCTGTGGGAGGAAATGCTAAAGCCGCATCACAAACGCCTAAACCAAACGATCCACGAATACGGCGCAAAGGTGATGTATCACAGCGACGGCGCAGTGATGAAAGCGGTAGATGGGCTCATCGACATGGGCATCGATGTCTTGGAGGCGCTGCAGTTCGACGCGCAAGGGATGGATCCCGCTATGCTAAAAGAGACATCGGGAGATAGGCTCTGTTTTCACGGGGGCGTGAGCGTGCAGGCCACTTTGCCCTTTGGCACACCCGAGCAGGTGGAAGCGGAGGCAAAAGAGCGCATAAGAGTGCTCGGGCAAAACGGGGGGTATATACTGGCCCCGTCCCATGCGGTCCAGGCCGGAACTCCCCCCGAAAATATATATGCGTTCCTAAAAGCCACAGGCAGATTGTAAAATTACACCACGACATCAAAAATGCGCTTGCCGTCCTGCTCGACCGCTCAATCGTGTTTGCTATGCCTGCTCCAGTTCGTCGAGTATTTTCTTTTCATCGAGGCGCATAAATATGGGCTCGGCCCGCTCGAGCCTCGCGCCTGACTTTAGCCCACCGAACAAAAACGCGCTTTCGTAGCTTTTTTCGGATGCGCCGAGCTGCGAAAATATTTTTTCGGATGTCTCGGGCATTATCGGGGATAGCAAAACCCCGGAAATCCTGATGCTCTCCAACAAATTGTACAATACCGTGCCGAGCCGCGCTTTTTTGTCTTCGTCTTTTGATAGCGCCCAGGGCTCGGTCTCGTCTATGTATTTGTTGGCTCTGTTCAAGATCGCTAAAAGGCTGTCGATGGCCTCGGCGGTCTTGTATTCCTCCATGGCCTCCGCCCAGTTTTTGGCGCCAGTGAGCGCCGTCTCTTTTAGGTCGTCGTCGAAATCGCCAGGGGAATCGTGCATAGGGGTCTCGCCCCCAAAATATTTTTCAGTCATGACAACCGTCCGGTTTACGAGGTTGCTCAATGTGTTTACCAAGTCCGCATTGTACTTTCTTATAAAATTCGCATATGTGAATCCCCCGTCGCGGTCGAGCGTCATTTCAGATAGCATATAATACCTGAGCATATCTGCGCCAAATCTGTCCAGCACGTCGTCCGTATATATCACGTTGCCTTTTGATTTGCTCATCTTTTCGCCGTCCATCAAGAGCCATTGGTGCCCGAGTATCTGCTTTGGCTGCTCTATGCCCAGCCCAAAAAGTATGACCGGCAGATAAATTGCATGAAACCTGTATATGTCCTTTCCCACAACGTGCAAATCGCAGGGCCAGTATTTTTGGTATAGTTCGGGCTGCTCGATATTTTCTGGATTATAGCCGAGCAGCGTTATGTAATTGGAGAGCGCATCGATCCACACATAGATCACATGGCCCGGGTCGAACTCGACTGGCACCCCCCACGAAACGCTCGAGCGCGAGACGCACACATCCGAAAGCCCCGGCTTCAAAAAATTGTTGACGATTTCGCGCTTTCTCTGTGCGGGCAAAAGAAAGTCGGGGTTTTTTTCGATATGCTCCTCGAGCTTTTTTTGATATTTCGAGAGCTTTAGAAAATATGCCTCTTCTTTTGCTTCCCGAAGCTCCCTGCCGCAGTCGGGGCAGAGCCCGCCTGTGTCTTTTACCTGCGATGCGGTATAAAACGATTCGCAGGGAACGCAATACAGCCCCTCGTAGTTTCCCTTGTATATGTCGCCGTTTTCATATAGCTTTACAAATATCTTTTTGACCGCTTCCCGGTGATACTCATCGGTGGTCCTGATAAATTTGTCATAGCCGATATTCAGGCGCTTGTATGTGCTTTGGATGCCCCCCGTGATTTTGTCCACGTACTCTTTTGGGGAAATCCCGGCTTTTTCGGCGTTTTCCGCAACTTTTTGACCATGTTCGTCCGTGCCAGTCGAAAAGAAAACGTCGTGTCCGCTCATTTTTTTGAAGCGAGCTATCGCATCGGAAAAAACGAGCTCGAAGTCGTTTCCTATATGTGGCTTTTTTGAGGAATACACTATGGCTGTGGCTATATAGAATTTTTCCTTTTTATCTTTTTCATCTTTGTTCATATAACACGATCCCCTTTCACATAGACTTCTTTTATTGCGCCGCTTTTGTCTGCAATGACAAAATCCGCATCCTTGCCGGTCTCTATCGAGCCTTTTTTATCGTATATCCCCACACATTCCGCCGGGTTTTTGGTGACTGCAAGAAGCGATTCCTCTAAGGTTTGCCCAGTAAATTCCATGAAGTTTTTTAGCTCCAAAAACAGGTTGGTGGTGCTGCCCGCTATGGTCTCGGTCCCATCGGGGTTTGTTATAAATGCCCTGCCATCTTTTACCGTGACCCCTTTTAGCGCACCGAGCCGGTATTCACCGTCGGGCAACCCCGCCGCCGACATCGAATCGCTGACCAGTATGATCTTGGAGGTGCCCTTGGCGCGTTCGGTCAGTAGCACGATCTCCGGGGCCAAATGGATCCCGTCGCAGATGACTTCCACATATGTGTTGTGGGAAAGCGCGCTGCCCGCGACCCCCACGCTTCTGTGGTGTATGGGGGACATCGCGTTGAACAGGTGCGTAAACGACCTCGCCCCGAGCGCTATGGCCTTTTTTATGGTTTCTGTGTCTGCCTCTGTGTGCCCGAGAGAGATTGTCGCGCCCTTTTTGATTGCCGCAGCGATAAATTCCCCCGCCCCGTCGAGCTCGGGGGCGAGCGTTATGTGCAAGGACAGCCCGCAGCCCAGAGTGGCCTCCATTATGTCATCGAGCTCAGGCAGGCTCGGCGCCTTTATGAGCCCTAGGTCGTGTGCGCCGGCTCGGCTTTTATTTATATACGGCCCTTCGAGGTGTATCCCCGCAAAATTTATTTTCGCCTTGCCTTTTGCCTTTTTGGTCTCCTCTATCATTTTCATGATGTTGTCGTGCTTTGCCGACGAGGTGGTCAAAAACAGGGTTGTTACCCCGTTTTTGGCGTAGTAGTCGCCCATTTTCACGAGCTCGTCGCATCCGGCGCTCATGATGTCCACCCCGGCTGCGCCGTGGGAATGTATGTCAATAAAGCCGGGCAAAATAAAGTTTTCGATTTCGCCCCTGCTCCCCGAATAAAGGATTTCGTCGAACTTGCCGCCCTCTATGCCGAGGTTTGCCCTAATAAACGATTTTTTGTAGGAATTATATATCTTGGCTTTTGTTATCTGCATTTTGGCCTCCTGTTTTTTACACCACGTCTTCTTTTCTTTTGAGCTTGTACTCGCCATTCTCGGTGCGGGGCTTTTTTTCCTTGCGCGTTTTGTTCTCGTTTAGTATCATTTCTGGGACTGCGGCAAAATTTTCCACGTTTTCCCTATTTATTATGACTTTTTCGAGCTTTGAGTTCGATGGGGCCTCAAACATGGCCTCCTGCAATATCTTTTCGATGATGGATCGAAGCCCTCTGGCCCCGATCTCGCGCTTTGAGGCGAGCTTTGCCACAGCCGCAAGCGCCTCAGCGGTGAATTCGAGCTCCACTTCGTCGATCTCAAATAGCTTTTTGTACTGCTTAATTATGGAATTTTTGGGCTCGGTCAAAATCCGTATAAACGCCTCTTCGTTTAGCTCGTCCAGGGTCACAAACACCGGAAGCCTGCCCACGAGCTCCGGTATCAGCCCGTATTTTATTATGTCGTGGGCATCGACTTGCTCGAGCAGCTTGCTCTGCTTTTTGTCTTCCTTGGTTTTTACCGTGCCGGAAAATCCCATCACCGAGGCCCCGAGCCTGCGCTCTATTATCTCGCCTATGCCGTCAAACGAGCCGCCGCAGATAAACAGGATGTTTTCCGTGTTTATCTGTATGAAGTCCTGGTTTGGGTGCTTTCTGCCGCCCTGGGGCGGGACGTTTGAGATCGTGCCCTCCAAGATTTTTAAAAGCGCCTGCTGCACACCCTCCCCCGAAACGTCGCGGGTTATCGAGCGGTTCTCGCTGCGCCTCGATATCTTGTCTATTTCGTCTATGTAAATTATCCCCCGCTCGGCCCTCGCTATGTCCTGGTCTGCGGCCTGGTAAAGGCGCAAGATGATGTTTTCCACGTCCTCTCCCACATACCCGGCCTCGGTGAGGGTAGTCGCATCCGAGATGGCAAAGGGCACCTGCAAAATCTTTGCGAGGTTTTGGGCCAGGTAGGTCTTGCCCACCCCGGTTGGCCCGATCAGCAGTATGTTGCTCTTTTGTATCTCGACATCGTTTTCGCTTTTTTGCAGTATGCGCTTGTAGTGGTTGTAAACGGCGACGGACAAGACCTTTTTTGCCATGTCCTGGCCGATGACGTAATCGTCCAATTTTTGCTTTATCTCCAGGGGCTTTGGCAGGTTTGAAAGCGTCAGCTCCTTGCCGCCTGTAGTGGTTATGGTGCTTTCGAGCTGCGCAGAGACCATATCGCCGGATGTTGTCGCACATTCGTCGCATATGTAAAGTCCCGTTGGACCCTCCACGAACATCTTGACCTGAAATTCCGTTTTTCCGCAAAATGCGCAAAAAGCCTGGGTTTTCATCTTTTTACCGCCCGAGCTGCCGCCCGAATATTTGTATGCCATCAAAAAAATCCTCCGGTTTTAGTTTTTATCACAATCTCTTGTCTATCACTTTATCGACAAGGCCGTATTTCAGGGCTTCTTCGGCAGTCATGAAATTGTCCCTCTCCGTGTCCCTTTCGAGCTCTTCGACCGGCCTGCCGCAGTTTGCCGCGAGGATTTCGTTTAGCTTGCGCTTTATCTGTATGATTCGATCCGCGTGGATCTTTATGTCCGTGGCCTGGCCCTGCATCCCCCCCATGGGCTGGTGGATCATTATCTCGCTGTTTGGCAGCGCGAGCCTCCTGCCCTTTGCGCCCGCAGAGAGCAAAAATGCGCCCATGCTCGCCGCCATTCCCACGCATATCGTCGAAACGTCGCATTTTATGAAATTCATGGTGTCATAGATCGCAAACCCAGAGCTTATGGAGCCTCCGGGGCTGTTTATATAGAGGCTTATCTCCTTTTCGGGGTCTTGGGTCTCCAAAAACAAAAGCTGCGACACCACGAGGCTGGCGGTCACGTCGTTCACCTCGTCGCAGAGCATCACTATCCGGTCGTTTAGAAGCCTCGAAAAAATATCGTAGGAGCGTTCCCCCCTGTTTGTCTGTTCTATTACTATCGGTACAAGCGCCATTTTAAAATTCCTCCCTTTTGAGTAATATTACTTAGTTTTTATTCGTCTTCGTCTTCGTCAAAATCAATATCGTCATCGTCAAAATCAATGTCGTCATCGTCGTCATGGTCATGGTCTCCGTGGTCGTGGCCGTGGTTTTTGTGCAGTTCTTTTTCAAATTCCTCCAAGCTCGTCTCGACCTCGGTTATATTTGCGTTGGCCTTGATGAACTCTACGGCTTTTTTTGCCTCTATTTCGTTTTTTATCGCATTCTTGTCTACGCGCTCGATGACTTCCGCGAGCTCGAGTTTGTACATCTCCGCGAGCCTGGCGTATTCTTCGTCTTGTTCTTCTTTCGTGGCTTTCAAATCTTCAATCTGGGCGACCTTTTCGAGAGCGAGGCTTGTTTTTATTTGTTTTTCCGCGCCTTCTTTAAACTGAGCGCGCATGGATTCGCGGGTCGCTCCGGTATATTGCATAAATGTCTCAAAATCGAGCCCCTGGCTTTGGATCCTGTAGGCATAGTCGCCAATCTGCCTTTCTATTTCGTCATCGATCATGACTTGGGGGATGTCCGCCTCAAACTCCGCGACCAACCCGTCTACGAGCTGCTGCTCTAGGGAATACTCGGTGCGCTTGTCGTGGCTTTCTTTTATCTTGCCCCTTATGCTGTCCCGGTATAGCTCAAATGTGTCGAACTCGGAGACATCCATGGCAAACTCGTCGTCGAGCTCGGGGAGCTCTTCGTATCTTATCGAATTCAATTTGACCTTGAACGTCGCGGGCTTGCCTTTGAGCTCCTCGCTGTGGTAGTCCTCGGGGAACGTCACATTTACGTCAAATTCTTCGTCGATGTTTTTGCCGACGATCTGTTCCTCAAAGCCCGGTATAAATTCGCCCGCGCCGAGCTTTAACTTGTGGTCTTCGCCCTTGCCGCCCTCAAAGGGCACGCCGTCGGCAAAGCCCTCGTAGTCTATCTGCACCTCGTCGCCGAGCTGAGCCGCCCTGTCGGTGATCTCGAGGCTGCGCGCGTTTCTCTTTTGGGTCTTTGCTATATCGGCGTCTATTTCCTCTTCTGATACCGCGATTATGCTCCTTTTCGCTTCGAGGCCCTTGTAGTTTTTGATTTCGACCTCAGGCTTTACTGTGTATTTGGCTGTTACGAATACCCCGTTTTCATCCATAGACTTGACATCTATCTCCGGCTTTGATACCGGGCTTATCTTGGATTCGTCAAGGGCCTCATCGACTGCCTCGGGCAGAAGCTCGTTTAGGGCCTCTTCGTAAAACACTCCCTTGCCGTACATTTTTTCGATTATGCTCCGAGGCGCCTTGCCTTTGCGAAATCCGGGGACTGTCAGGCTCGAAGCCTTTGATCGAAATATTTTTGTCACCGTTTCGGCGAATCGTTCCTTGTCTATTTCGATTTCAAGCACGGCCGTGTTTTTTTCCGATGTGTCTACGCTAATTAACCTCATTGGTTTTTTCCCTCCGTAGTATATTATTTTGATATTTTATCATTATACCACATAATTTTAAATCTTGCAAATGTTTTTTTTAAATTTAAATGTTTTTTTTTGGATTTTCACGCAATTTTGCCTTTCCATAATCAAAATTTATATCATCTATTTAAAATTATTATATAAAATCGTGTTGCATTATTATGCAAAATATGGTATAATAATGCAAACAACAAAAATCAGAGGGGAAACTTGCGTGAAATTCAAAGTATTTGTGGACGGACAGGAAGGCACCACGGGCCTCGAGATAAATGAGCGGCTGCAAGGCCGGGACGACATCGAGATTTTGTCGATAGACCCAAACAAAAGAAAAGACCCGGGCGAGAGAAAAAAATACATAAACCTCTCGGACATGGCCTTTTTGTGCCTGCCGGACGAGGCGGCGAGGGAGGCCGTGTCGCTCGTCGAAAATCCAAAAACCAAGATAATCGACGCAAGCACGGCGCACAGGGTCGCCGAGGGCTGGACCTATGGCATACCCGAGCTCGGCCCCGAGCACAGAAAAAACATAGAAACCTCAACAAGGCTGTCCAATCCGGGCTGTTTTGCCACCGGGTTCAATGTGCTTGTTTACCCACTCATAAAAGAGGGCATCATGCTCCCGGACTATCCCCTAAGCTGCCATGCCACCACGGG
>JGI24702J35022_10001654_pt1 | contig 13844 bp, 14 predicted proteins | sample TergutTh196P4_FD_35022 | JGI IMG/M metagenome (IMG submission 35022)
AATTTCGTTACCGGTTTAAACAGTATCGCCCTCAGTATGAAAAACAAAACGGTGATATTGATTAAGGTGATAACAAAGGTAACGGAAAAATCAAGCATCGTTTGCTAGCCTAGCCGCATGACCAAAAGGATGGAAATTACCAGTCCGTAAATTGCCGTTGATTCTGCGAGGGCCGCGCCCACAAAGAAGAGGGGGGTGATTTTCCCGCTTGCCTCTGGCTGGCGTGAAATCGCCTGGACAAGCCCCGAAGTCGCGATGCCGATGCCGATGCCAGCCCCTATGCCGGTGAATACCGCGATGCCGGCGCCAAGCGCGATTAAATACTGTAGGTCCATTTGTTCCTCCTGGTTATTCCTCATTTAACTTGACAGCCTCGGAAATGTAAAGGCTGGTTAAAAATACAAAAATTGCCGCCTGAATAAGGCCGTCAAAAAAATCAAAGTAAAGCGAAAGCGTCATGGGAAGCAACAACGGGAAAAGTTTTTCAATCAGGCTCATCAGCACATAGCCGCCCAGAATATTTCCGAAGAGCCGTAGGGCAAGGGAGATGAGCCTTGTGGCGTATTCCATGATGTTGAAGGGCAGCATCATTGGGAGCGGGTGCATTAGGCGCTTGAACCAGCCGCCAAAACCCCTGGCCGCAAAACCGCAGATTATTACAAGCAGGATTGAAATGAGGGCAAGGGCTGCAGTTACGTTGATGTCCCTTGTCGGGGGGCGAATCGCAAAAGGCGGGATAAATTCGTAACCAAAGGCGCTTACTTCCAATGGCGATATTACGCCGATGATGTTTGCCGTAAGCACGAAGAGAAAAAGTGAGCCGATGTACGGGGCAAGGTACCTTGAAAAATTCCCGAACTGTTCCTTCGAAAAATTATTGAGGAATTCGACCGCAACTTCCAGAATTGCCTGCGCCCCCCTGGGTATCAGGCTGAGTCTTCGCGTGAGTACAAGGGAGACTGCGATTAAAATGAGCATGACAAGCCAGGAAACAATTACCGTTTCGCTAATGGGAATGGATCTGCCAGCCAAAGTAAGTGTAAAGATAGTTCTAATTTCGAGCGCATCCATTTTTGCCAAAACCCCGGATTATTCTTTTCTGAAAAAGAAATCGTCTTTGAAATACTTTTTAAGGAGCTCTTCTGAAACTTTATCATTGGCATTCATTTTAGTATAGACTGCTTCAAGGTATCCCTTCGTGATGTAAAAACACCCCAAAAGGAAAAATTCCGAAATGTTAGAAATAACCCCCATCGACTGGTACATCCTCACGGGACTTTCCGGCGCAAATTCGGTAACAATGTATTCAATAATTACTTTTTCCGTGAGGTTCATCGCGTAGATAATCTCGGAAATCGGGAAGCCTTCCTGCATCCGGCTCTTGCCGATGGTGACGAAAAAGTTTCCCATAAGGGAACGGTCAAGGCCCCTGTCAAGTATCTTTCCTAAAAGCGGGAAGACTGGAATTTCTGTTTCGATAAGGGCTTCATCATCAAGCGTGTTGTAATGATGAAGTTGAAAGGCTTTTCGCACTGTGTTCTTCCACTTGACCGCAAAATCTTTTGCCTTGAGGTTAAGATTATCAATTAGCGCATGATCAACCATAATGAAATTATACACCACTTTTGGTGAAATTACAATTAAAAAAGCAACTTACCCGCGCCAGTGTATACTTAGACCCACAAATATTCGGAATTAAACAGAAAGGGGTGGCAGGCTGACTGCGAAAACAGATGGGGGAACCCGCCTACGGAGCCTCCTGGCTACTGATCATTCAAGCAAAGAGTTAAACTTCTTGTTTTGCTGATCAGTAGCCAGGCATTTTCTGCACTTTAGGTAAGTGTTTCCCCCCATCCGTCTCCTCCGGCGGAGAGTCCCATAATATTTTCGCAGTCAGCCTGCCACCCCTTGTTAGCTTATTCCAATAATGTGGGCCAAGAATAACGCTCTCTGGGTTGGAGGGTGGGGGAAAAGACATTCTTTCACTTGTGAAAAACTTAATTTACTAAAATTAACACAATGGCTTCCATAAATCACTCTCGCAGCAGTAAGTTTTATGGTTGCCTTCGGTTTTACACGCATTTTCTCAAGTCTACCGCCAAGTATTCGCCCACCCCTCCACAGGCATTATTCCTATCCATTAGCGCCCCACGGCCTGCCCCTTACCGGTCTATTATGCTTGTTTGTCAGTGCATGCTTGCCCTGCAATTTGCCGCAAATAAAATCGTGAATGGGTGGGCGGGGCATAGCATTTCACCTAATAAACAATTGAATAATTAACCGGGGAGGGAGTAAGGGGGTAGCGAAAACCCTGTGGAGTCAGATCTCCTCTTGACCTACATTATTGGAATAATCCGCTAAGGGGTGGCAGGCTGACGGCGAAAATATTATGGGGCTCTCCGCCGGAGGAGACGGATGGAGGAAAACACTAACCTAAAGTGTAGAAAATGACTGGCTACTGATCAGCAAAACAAGAAGTTTGACTCTCTGCTTGAATGATCAGTAGCCAGACGGCTCCGTAGGTGGGTTCCCCCATCTGTTTTCGCCGGCGGCCTGCCACCCCTTATTGTTTGATTCCGAATATTTGTGGGGCAAACATGCGCTGGTCTATCCCAAAAGGTTATAAAGCCTATCCAAATCTTCCATGGAATAGTAATCGATGACTATGGTTCCCTTTTTGAGGTTCCCGTTGACAAGCACCCTGGTGCCAAGACGGGTGATGAATTTTTCTTCGATGGCGGCAAGTTCCGGGGGCAGACGCCTCGCGTCTTTCGGGGGCTTTTTCTTTTGCTCCCCTAAGGCGGCCGCGCGTTTTTCCGCCTCCCGGACAGACATCCCCTTTTTAAGTATTTCCTGGAAAAGGGTTTCCCGGCTCCTTGTGTCGCCCAGCGAAAGCAGGGCCCGTGCGTGCCCAGGAGAAATTTCCCCCTTGCGGATGCTTTCCTGCATTTCGCCCGGGAGTTTCAGGAGCCGCAAGGTGTTCGCGACGGTGGCGCGGTTCTTGCCAAGGCGCATGGCAGCTTCGTCCTGCGAGAGGCCCTCTGCCCCCATCAACTGCCTGTAGGCTTCAGCCTCTTCGATCGGGTTGAGGTCGGAGCGCTGGATGTTCTCGATGAGCGAGACTTCCATGAGCTTTTCTTCGGGGTATTTTCTAAGTATCACCGGAACCGCTTTTAGGCCCGCGAGCTTTGCAGCCCTTGTGCGGCGTTCCCCAGCGATGATGGTGTAAGTCCCGTCATTTGAATCCTCGGCGATTATTGGCTGGATTATGCCCTGCTGCCGGATTGAATCCGCCAATTCTTCAAGTTCCACGGCATCGAAACTCTTCCGGGGCTGGTTAGGGTTAGGCTTTAGCTTCTCGATGTCTACCAGGATTTCCCCGGCCTTTTTCCCCGCTTCCCCCTGCTGGGCGTCGCCGGTTTTCCCCATGCTTGAATCCTGCTTGGCAGAATCGGCATTGTCGTCCCCCGGAAGATTTTCCGTCGGGATCAGGGCGGAAAGGCCCTTGCCCAGTCCTTTCTTAATCGCCACGTTCCATTACCTCCTGGGTAAGGCTCTTGTAGGCCTTTGCCCCGGCGCAAAGGGGATCGTATATGGTGATGGGCAGCCCGTGGGACGGCGCCTCGGAGAGCCGGACGTTTCTGGGAATGATGGTGGAAAAAACCTTGTTCGTGAAATACGTGCTTACCTCTTTTACCACCTGCTGCGCCAGCCTTGTACGTGGATCGTACATCGTAAAAAAGATCCCCCCGATCTCAAGTTTTGGGTTGAGGCTTTTCTGTATCCGTTTTACGGCCTGCAAAAGGTGGCTGAGGCCCTCCATGGCAAAATACTCGCACTGCATTGGAATCAAAACCTCATCCGCCGCGGCAATCCCGTTTAGGGTCAGCACGCCAAGGGAAGGCGGGCAGTCTATCAGGATGAAATCGTAGCGCCCCCTTGCCGGTTCCAGGGCACGCTTGAGGAAATAATCCCTTTCCTCCTGCTCGATGAGTTCCACCGCCGCGCCGGAAAGGTCGATGTGGGACGGGATGACAGAAAGCCCTTTCCCCGGCGCGGAACGGATTGCCGCTTCCAGGGGCGCAAGACCGGAAATCAATTCGTACACCCCCGGCTTCGCCATCTTCTCGCTTATCCCCACCCCGCTTGAAAGATTCGCCTGGGAATCGAAGTCAACCAGGAGCACCGATTTCCCCGCCTCAGCAAGGTATGCCCCAATGTTGATGGCGGAGGTGGTTTTGCCGACCCCGCCTTTTTGGTTAACAAAAACAAAGCTTTTGCCCATGGGTTAATTATACACAATAAAGCATGAAAAAAACTAGGCTATTCTTGTTTTCTTGTGTGATGTGATTTTATGGTGACTGTCACATTAGTGCACCATATTTTTTTAAACTTTGCTTGCTCGGTCTCCTAAAAGCAGGTATACTTACAATTAAGGAGATGCCATGCAGAAAGTTCAACCAATGTCCATCCATGAAAGGCTTCAAATGAGAATGAAGGCCTTTGAACTGAAAAAGCAGGGTAAATTTGAAGAAGCTGAAAAATTAGAACGGCAAATTCCCATGCCGCCTTGGCTGGCAGAATTCGCCAAGAAACACCTTGGTTCTGAATACCTCATCGAATATGGTTGGAACCTGTCGGAAGCAGAGGCGGAATTTGGCGAAGATTGGCTTAGTCGATAAGGTTTTTTATATCGTAGAAAACGGTGACTGACGCCAGTGCTTTCTAAATTTCTCTCACGGAGCGCACGGTGAAACGGAGAACACGGAGGGAATAAAATACGAGCTAAAAATGTAAGAACAGGCGACCCTGAAATCGAGTGACTGACACCACCGCGCTGTCTAACTATTATAATGATGGTTATCTGGCCCCAAGAGCCTTCCGTAGCCTCCGACTTAATTCCCATTTGCTCACATTAATCGCTCCCTCCTGACTATACTGGCTAGCCTCATACCATGCGTTATCATAGACAGAATTTTCCCCTACAATGCTATTATCACTGGTTCGTGTCAGACTGTAACTGAAAATGATTGTCCGATCGTATCCTGGTACAGCTTCCCGAACGCCAGTGTCACTGTAGACCCTTGTGTGTGCGCTGCTTCTTGCCATTATATCAATGATTTCGCCCCTTAAAATAGCGTCAGCTTGATCAATAGTTTCTACGATGATAAAGCGGCCTGTCTCCTGAAAGCACTCAAGTGCCGCAGAACGGATTTCTATTGCCACCCTATGCTCAAATTCACTTTGCCCGATTACCTCAAAGGGCATTACCGCGACACGTTGTATTCCCTGAGTGTCCCATAACGGTGCATCAGGGGTTTTTGGGGTTGAAGCACAGGCAAAAAGGAGCAGTGCAATAAAAAGCGAAAAAAGCTTTGGTAAAATATTGTTAGTTTTCATGGTTTTCCATCCTTATTGTTCTTTAAAGTCCCATTTCCGTCTTGCGTCAAAAGTATAACTCATAGTATAGATTCCTGCGCTTCTATTATTTTTATTGTAATAGAAATCTAAGAATTCTTTGGCAAATGCATCGGCTCTAATTCTAACTTTTGATCCAATGGTTATACTACTGATAGATTGTTCTATGAATGCTTCTCTCCCAATAGTATTAACACTGTTGGGTATGGTTATATTGGCAATCTGATTATTGTAAAATGCCCTGTCCCCGATGAAAGTGACAACATTGGGAATCGTTACTTCGGTCAGTTTGTTGCTGGCGAACGCACTTGCCCCAATATAAGTAACGCTATTGGGAATTTCTATGCTCGACAGATTCTTGTTTTCAAATGCCCCGTTTCCGATGGCTGTAATCCCATAGTCTGTTTCGCTCCAGATTTCAGCAGGGAACCTGAGGGTTGTCTGAGGTGAAGATGAAGCAAACCCCCTTACCACACCGTTTTCTACCCGCAAATAGTTAAGGGCATTCCTGTATTCCGCAAACTTTGATCCCGTCAGTGCTGTTATGGAAAAATGCGCACTGTCCGGTGCCGCCCCATTCACACTGGCGATGCGGATTGTCAGGTTGGTGCTTATGTCGTTGGCGTTAACAGCCCTGAATTGTTTAGTGCTGAATGTGTCCCTGTCAAACTCGGTGACGATCCTGTCGTTGCCTCCAAGGTAAACCCTGTAAGACCAGGAATTCCTTTCGCTGTTCCTGCCGATTACCCTGCCCTGTTCGTTCACCAGTTCAAAAGCCACTGTAACGTCATGGCCCCACTGCCTATTAAAAGGGTTTGTGCTTGATACGCCCGTTCTGGGCCAGTTCGCCAGGTTCCATTCCTTTGTCCGTCCCGTGGCGTTGAGCCCGTCGTACACCGCCTGGGCCACCCTTTCCAGTGAACCGGCTACCGTGTTGAACCAAACTCCTCTGGCGCGTAGGTTTACCGGAAAGCTTAAGTCCACGGTCTCAGCCTGGTAGTTGACGTTCCCCTGCTCCAGGGCGGTGGAATAAAACAGCGTGTAGGGCGGGTCAGCCTCGCCAAGCATCTTGTAAAAAAACTCTTCCGTCTCCCTAAGTTGCTTGACCCAGGCATTCCGCCACGCAATGTCGTTGCGAACATCCGCGCCGATGTTGCCGCTTGTGATGTTTGCGGACAATACCGAAGACCGGCCCGCCGCTTCCAGCAGGGTGGAGTCAAGCGTGGCGGCCTGGAAGTAATAGCTCAGTGCCTCCACCATGGTGCCCTGTCTCTGTGCCATTATTCCCATAGCAAGCGCGGTCTGCGCGTCCGCATGGTCCTGGGTTGCGGCCCTGGCAAGCTCCGTCCTTGCCCTGTCCGTGGGCAGGACGCCCATTTTTTCAAGTAGATCCAAAGATGCCTTCCGTATGGCAACCAGGTTGTCGATTTCAATAAAGCTGCTGGTTCCAGAATAGGAAGCAACTGTCATCTTGTCGGCATTCCTTGTGATCGTCATTTGCAGGGCGTATCCGGTCGGGGTGCGAATGATGCTCCCGCCCATCAGATAATCTGTCGGGGAAAGGTGCCCCAGGTCGCTCAGTTCCACCGCTTCGTCGTCGTAGTAGCCCGAAAAAAGCTCTGCATACCGTTCGTCAAGGCGCTCCCTGTCCAGCACGCTTATGGCGGAAAAAGTCGAAAAGTTGCTGACGAATTCTCCCTGCACAAAAGAGGGCAGGTAGCCCTGGTTTTCCGCAAGGCCGGATGCCCTTGGTGCAAGGATGGTAATGCTGCTGCCCCTGCCGCCGTCGCCCGTCCAGTACGGGGAAACTGTGTTGGTCTGGGCCATGGCCGGCACCAGGGCCAATACCGCAAAAGTCGCGAGGAGTGTAACCCGTGTTATATATTTTCGATTTTTCATACCAATTTCTCCAAGAATATATTTCTGTGCAAAAAAACACATATATTACAGTTATTATACCCGTAAAACAGTGATTGTCAACTGAATTAGAGTTAAAACAACTGTAATAATGTGTAGGTGGTTCAGATGATGTCCCATACCATGAAGTGATGACCAATATTCAGAGGCTTTTCATCCAAAACTTACGGTTTTTCCGCAACGAGAAAAAAATAAGCCAGATCCAATTATCCGAATTGGTGAATATTACACCGAATTACCTCAATGCCGTAGAGAATGGGAAGAATTTCCCCTCGCCGGAGGTGTTACAAAGAATGATTGACGTTTTGGAAATATTGCCCTATCAGCTTTTTTTGGAATACCCAGACAAGCTAAAAATGGCTAATCAAGATGAAAAAAATATTCTATTCCAGGAATTAAACTATTTGAAACAAAAATTTAATCTTGAATTTGAAAAGACAATCCAGAAATATTTTAATCAGGAATGAAGCGTTTTATAAAATCCGCAGGCAGAAAAATAAACGATTCTTTGGGAAAATGCTTTATGTTGCCGGTTATCAATGAAGAGCCGCTCCCTTTGGCAGTATCATAAAAAATCCGGTCCGATTCGTCTTGCAGTTTTATATTACTTGGGGGCGGATCAAATGAAATGCCAATACTTTTTAGAAGATCAATAAAGCGGCGTATTTTATCGGTACCAAGTTGTTTTGAAAATTTTGGGCGTTGCATGACATTTTCATATTCACTTAAAATAACTGAATTGTAGCAAAGTTCTGCCCTGCGCCCTAAAACCATCTTTACAATTTCGGAAGGCTTTCCGCCCGGATTGATGAACGCTGAAACAACTACATTGGTATCCAACACCAGCCGCACTTATTTGCCTTTTTTATTCCTGCGGTACGCTGTAACTTCTGCATTTATTTCATCCATGGTCATGGAATTAAGGCCTCCCCTAACAGCTTGCATTTGAATTTCCTCAAAAAGCCGCATTGCTTCCGCACGATTTAGCGTGTCTATTAGCTTTTCAAAATCCTGGTCGGTTATGTCAAAAACCAGCATTGAAGGTTTGCCATTGTTCGTTAAAACAATTTTTCCACTGCGTTTTAAGGTTTGCCTTGTTTTACGCGGAGATGAGGTAAATTCCCGAATGCTTAAGAATTCCATTGGTTTTATACTAATACAGTGCTTGACAATTGTCAATCAATTGATTGACAATTGTATGATAAGATTGAGCCTTCCCCCATCTGTAGACACAAGGAAAAGCAAGTAATACAGTATTATAATGAAGCGTATGCCATTTAAGGCAAAAAAAGCCGCGGCATTTTCTTTGTTGGTAGTATTGGCAGCCTCGGCTGCCCAGCAGGCTTTTTCTGACACTGAAGCGGCTGCGGAAATTTCAATAATCTTTACCCATGATTTGCATTCGCATTTTGATCCTGAGCGTTTCGTTATTCAGGGCGGGGAGGGGGAGCGGGGCGGTTTTGCCCGCATGAAAACCGCAATAGATAACATTGTGGCCCGTTATCCCGGAACGTTTCTGCTGGATGCGGGTGATTTCTCCATGGGTACGCCCTATCAGACCATTTTCTCCACGGAAGCAAGCGAATTACGCTTGCTGGGTCTTTTGGGTTTCGATGCCACTACGCTGGGCAACCATGAATTCGACTACCGAACAAAGGGACTGACGGACATGCTTAACGGCGCAATGGCAAGCGGCGACAGGCTTCCTGCCTTAACCGTCGCCAACATTGACTGGCAGAAGACGCTGGCAGATAAAGACCGTGCCGAAATAGCCGCCGAATTAAAGGCCGCGATTGAGCGTTATGGGGAACGTCAGGGTAATGTCGATTATCTTGTCATAGAAAAAGGCGGTGTAAAAGCGGCAGTGTTCGGTATGCTGGGACATGAAGCCGACAGTTATGCGCCACTGAGCGGTCTTTACTTCAAAAACCAGATTGAGACGGCCAAGGCAGTTGTTGCGCAAATTAAAGCCGACACAAACGCCGATGTCATTGTCTGCCTGTCTCACAGTGGGACAAACCAGAATCCAAAAAATTCCGAGGACGAACTTCTAGCTGCCACTGTACCGGAAATTGACGTGATAATCAGCGGCCATACGCACACAAGGCTTGAAAATCCCATTGTATTAGGCGATACACTGATCGTCTCAAGCGGTGCATATAGTTACGAATTTGGCTTTCTACGGTTAGTCCGTGACGGAAGCCGCTTCAGGGTGTCAGGTTATGAACTTATTCCCATAAGTAAAAATTTGGCGAAAGACACGGAGGCTGAAAAAGCCATATTGGGTTTCCGTGAGCTTGTAAACCGGCAATACCTGTCCCTCTTCGGCTACAGTTACGATGACGTTTTGGCATATACGGACTTCGATTTTACGCCCATAGAACAATTCGGCTGGACACAGGGGGAGGACGGCCTGGGTAACCTTATTTCGGACTCGTACATAGCTGCGGTTAAAAAAGCCGAAGGGGCCCGCTACCGAAACGTAGACGCAGCGGTTGTACCGGCAGGCGTCGTCAGGGGTTCGTTCGCACGGGGGGCAATTACCGTTGCCGATGCGTTTAACGTAAGCAGCCTTGGCATAGGGCCGGACGGGATCCCCGGTTATCCCTTGGTTAATATTTATTTGACGGGCCAAGAATTGAAAACCGTTGCAGAAATTGACATATCAATTTCCACATTAATGCTGGAGGCCCGGCTTTACATATCGGGGCTTTCCTACACTTACAACCCATCGCGGCTTTTGTTAAACAGGGTTACGGAGACTCATCTTGTAAATTCCGATGGAACCGCATCGGAAATAGACGACAAAAAACTGTACCGAGTAATTGGCGGACTGTACTCCTGCCAGATGCTTAGCGCAGTGGAAGGAAAATCTTTCGGTCTTTTGAAAATAACGCCCAAGGATGAAAACGGCAACCCTATAGTGGATTTTGAAGAGCACCTGATTTACGACGGGTCGAGGGAACTAAAGGAATGGGTAGCACTGGCGCAATATTTGCAGTCCTTTGCACCCGTGAATGGAATTCCCAAAGTGCCTGCTTATTATAATCAGCTCCACGGAAGGAAGGTTGAAATTTTAAGCCGCTCCCCCGCAGCGCTATTGGCAAAACCAAATAAATTCTTCTTTCTTTTGGCTGGTGTGATTTTGCTGTTATTGGCAATAATTATCGTCCCTGTTTGCCTGGTTTTCTATATAATACGACGTAAAAGGAAGATTACAAATTGAGTGATACGCCCAAACTTTCAGAAGATATTCCCATAAGCACGGTTGATTCCCCTTCGGTTGTGCTGGAACTGATTTACCAGTTGAAGATCAAGGACGTGATGTGCAGCGCGGTGATAACCGCCAAGAAAACTGACCTCATGAGCCGTATGCAGGCTATAATGCGGGAAAACTACATAACTGGTCTTCCCGTTGTCGAAGGGAAAAACCTTTTGGGCATCGTTTCCATCGAGGACATCATCAGGGCATTGGAAGAGGGCGGCATGGATAAAACGGTGGAAGAATTCATGACAAGGGACGTTATCGTGCTGCAGGAGGATATGCCGCTTTCATTCGCGATTTCCTGCCTCAATAAGTATCATTACGGGCGTTTCCCGGTGTTGAACAAAAACAAGGAAGTGACAGGAATCCTTTCTTCCAAGGATGTGATTCGCAGCCTGCTTGTGGAAATGAACCGGGAAGTTCTGCGCCTGGAAAAAAACCTGCCAAGGGAAATCCGCGACCCCGACAAATACTCGGAGATGAGTTTTACCACGGTGCGCTTTGATTTTGAGCTTGCGGGGCACGCCTCCACGGAGATAAAAAAAGCCCTTAAGAGCCGTGAAATCGACCCCGCGATTATTCGGCGGGTGGCAATTGCCAGTTACGAGCTGGAAATAAACCAGGTGGTTCATTCGCTAGGGGGCACGATTAGCTGTACCATCCAGCCGGACAAGGTTGTCATTATCGCAGCAGACACAGGGCCCGGCATTTCCGACCTCAACCTGGTGCTGCAAGAGGGGTGGTCAACCGCCAACGAATGGATACGGTCGTTGGGTTTCGGCGCAGGCATGGGGCTTCCAAACACTAAGCGGGTATCGGACGAATTCTCCATCGAATCTACCCCGGATGTGGGCACAACCGTCCGCTCCGTTGTCTTTATAAACTCCCCAAAAAACCAGGAGGGTCCATGACCATACGCGAAATAGCTGCTGCTTTAGACACCGAAATCCTTCATGACGAATTCAAGGATGTGGAAATCTCCGCCGCCTATACCTCTGACCTCCTATCTGACGTAATGGCCCACGCCAGGGGCGGAGGCGCCCTAATTACCATCCAGGCCCATAAGAATACCGTGGCAGTGGCCACCCTTGTAAATGTCACAGTGATTATTATCTGCAATACCCGCCCTGTCCCTGATGAAATGCTTGCAGCCGCCAGGGAAGAGGGCATTGCAGTTCTCCTTGCCAGTGAAAACCAGTTCACCGTTTCAGGCAAACTGTATAAAATGCTGAACAAGGACAACCTTTAGGCGAACCTTTAATAACGCACGGTACTGTTGGGCAATCCAGGTGTTGCGTTGCTGTTTGCGGTAATGTACCAGTCCGCCTTGGTCCCGGTGTTATCCACTGTCTCGTCCCTTGAAATGCTCCGGGTAGGTGAGGTTTTGGAGCTATCCACCGCGTCTTCCGGGCTGCAAATTTTTCCGGAGGGTGATGTCCAGGCACCTTTGGCGAATAAAAACTCCGCCGCTGCCGCGAGGGAATCTTTTCCCCATGCAGGATCGGGTTTCTCCGAGAACATTACAGCGTCAAGGACACGGTCATCCTGATCCAGCACATAGACGGCGTCGGTTTTACGCAGCAGCTCAGTTGAGCCCGATATCCAGAAATCACGTGCAGTCGGGCAGGAGTCCGTGCCGCCCGATTCGTCAAGGTCGCCGAATTCATCCACACATGATTCATCAAAAGTACGCATATGAAGAACCACGTATTCCCCGGCGATGACCTCCACCGGCGCAAACTGGTAGACCATGGGGTTTTTGCTGTTGCTTGCTGCAAAAACCCGGAGTGCGCCAAGATTGCCGTCGGAAACAATTCTAAATTCGATAAATTCCGCTTTTGGGTTTGAATGCTCTGTGCGTAGTTCGTTGATTTGCAGTTTTGGAACATGGTTGTTTTTGGAGATCAAAGGAACCTCCACAGTGATGGCGTTTTCCCACTCATCCTCTGCGATGATTTCAACCGTCAACTGCATCGCCGGTGCAGTCTCCTCCTCAAGGCTCACTTTGACGGTGCTCCCCCCCTCCACCGAGTCAACCTCAACGAAGGGGTCGAAAGACAGGGATAACACAGTTACAGACGATGAGAACTCAAACTCAATCTCCGTCCCCGAAATAAACCTGGCGGATAGGAATTCCGCCATTGGAGGCTCGACAATAGGTATTTCCTGTTCTTCCTCCTCCGAATCCATATCCAGGTCTGAATCGGAAGTTACCAGCTCTTCTTCATCGTTGGATTCCAGACTGGGACCCAAACTGTCAAGTTCTGCCTCTTCATTTTCATTGGAAGGATTGGAACAGCCAAATGCAAGCAAAAGTGTGACTAAAAAACAAATAATCGCAATAAACCCGTGTTTTTTCATTTTTTCCCCCTAAAAGTGATATTGATGACTTCCAACAGAAGCCAGATTTCTGAAGATGCCAGGCATCCACAAATACCACCCCCTTACTGCACGGGGAATGCGTTTTGCTTCGATTTTTTGGAAAAAAAGTGTAAATTTCTTCAAATTTTCTCTCACGGAGGCACGGAGGGACAGAGCTCACGGAGGAAGAAAAAGAGAAGAGGGTCCGCAGATTACACGGATTTACGCGGAAGAGGGAATATTTACCACGGAGGACACGGAGTAGAACAGTGAGCAGTGATGGCAACAAGCAAAGTCTGCTTACAACGATACTGCTAACTGTTAACTGTTTTTCTTCCGTGTGCTCCGTTTCTCCGTGTGCCCCATGAGATTTCTTCTCTTATGTTTTAAGCAGTTTCTCGATTGTGTCCAGTTCTGCGTAAAGCTCCTTTGGCAGCCTGTCGCCGTACTGGGCGTAGTGGACGTCGCGGATGTCCGCGATTTCCTTTTTCCAGCCCTCGGTGTCCACTGAGCAGAGGATGTTCATCGCCTCGGCGCTTACGCCGGCGGGCGGCGGGATGGCACCTGGTTTGGGCAGGTTGCCAATGGCGGTTTCCACGCAGTTGTCCTTGCCGTCGCAACGGTCGAAGATCCACGATAAAACACGCGAATTTTCACCGTAGCCGGGCCACATAAAATGGCCGTCGGCGTCTTTCCTGAACCAGTTGATAAAGAAGATCTTCGGCAGTTTGTCGCCGTTGCCTTCTGCTTCGGATTTCCGGCCAAGCTTGATCCAGTGGTTGAAGTAGTCGCCCATGTTGTAGCCGCAGAAGGGCAGCATGGCGAAGGGATCGCGGCGGACTGTGCCCGCTTTTAGGTCAAGCGCGGCGGCGGTGATTTCGGA
>JGI24702J35022_10001655_pt1 | contig 13843 bp, 11 predicted proteins | sample TergutTh196P4_FD_35022 | JGI IMG/M metagenome (IMG submission 35022)
GGTCCCGGTACATTGAACGTGACCGTCGCCCAGTTGCTCGGGCTGCCGTCGCTGTCATTGAGCTGGTACTGGAACGTGTCCTCGCCCATGAAGCTCGTCGATGGCTGATAGCTGAAGCTGCCGTCCTGATTGATCCACACTGCACCGCCGTTGGCGGTGATGAGCACGGGCATCATGCCGGAATGCTGCGGTACGGAGAATTCCGTTTCGCCATCCCCCTGCCTGACCTTCCAGACGTAGTTTACGCCGTCCAGCGACGGATCGTCGTTGTCCATGACGTTGGCGCTGAACCGGACGCCGGGGCCGAAGCTTTCCTCGCCGTAGAAGTCGTCTACCGCGACCGGGATGGTGTCGGTGATGTCGATATGCACCGTCGTCCAGATCGGATTCCCGTTGGCGTCCATGGTGCTGCAGTATTCGAAGCTGTCGATAACCGGCCCATTCGAGTTGTCGACCACCGGGGCGGCATACACGAAATGACCGTCCTGTGTGATCAGGACGCCTCCTCCCAGGGCGGTCCAGAACGTGAGTCCGTCCGCTCCCGCTGGAACGTTGTACTCGACGCCGTTCAGGCGAATCATGATAACTGTGTTGCCGTCATCATTTTGCAGCACGCTACCCACAAGTGCCGTAGGCGTTGTGAAGGAGCCTTCCCTCACCTGGTAGTAGTCGTCCAACGCCTGCGGCGAAGGCTGCGGCGGCGTACCGCCACCACCCCCGCCTCCACTACCGAGGGACAGAGAAAGATTGAACCAATCGTAGGGGCCTTCGCCTCTCAATGGGGTGGTGTCATATTCGTTGGTCGCAGGCTCGACCGGCTCGAGGATGCGCTCCAGCATGACGAGGTTGTGCGGGCGGCTGCCTCCGCCGCCGCCGAATTCGGGCGGATCGAAGTTGTTTAACAACTCTTCAAGGGCTTCCGGCGTTATTTCGGCTTCGTCGGCCATGGGGACATCCGACATGGCAAGCTGCATTGGGCCGTCCACCTGATATGGCGGAGAGCCGTCTTCATGAGCCACCTCGACTTGGCTGTCCGGGTCGGCAACGAGGATTTCGCCGTCGTAGAGAGGGGCGCCGTCCGTGAGGGGGCGGGACTCGCCATCCGGGCCGAGCGCGAAGGCCTGACCTTTTACCGAATTGATGGCTGCAACGATTTGATCCGGATTCATTTTGTTTTCTCCTGAGAAGCCCATCCTGCTCGATATGACCGTGCGGGCAGGAATTTATCCGATGGCGACTACCGTTCCGGTTTTAACTCAGCGCGCGAAACCGACAGCCACCCCATAGTGGTGCAAGCGTACAAAGCGCCAGGAAGGAAGAAAATTGTACTGACGTACAGATGCATGAAAAAACACGTTCGTCCCGTATTTTTCCAGCGCCCCGGAAAATCGGGTCGCCTCGCCATCGACGGCTGCGGTCGGCCCGTGTTCAGATCAGATCTTCGTCGCCAAGCAATCGCAACTCCTGCTGTTGCCTGCGGTTGTCGCGCCGTTGCAGCAGCTTGGATTGCGCGGGCAGCGGCAGATCGGTGAAACGAATGACGCCGCGCTCGATCAGGAGGTCGATGACGTCTTCGAGCACCCGCACGAAAGACAAATCGGAGCCGCGCAGCGCATCATCGGGCTTCGCCTGCCTCGCCAGTCCTTCGGTGAAATCCAGCACTTCCGGAGCGTCGTCCGGCAGACTGCTCCAGCCGGGACGGGTACGGTCGTCAGGGTCGCGGCTGAGGGCAACGATGCGTCCATCGGCATTTTGCCTGACGTAGAGGGTCGTGCTCATTTTTCCTTGCTTTCTTTGTTGTCCGTCAGGCGCAATGCCAGTTGCAGGCGATCGCGCACGCCGAGTTTGGTGAAAATGGCGCCCAGGTGCGCCTTGACCGTGCGTTCGGTAATCCCGAGCGCGCGGGCAATCTCCTTGTTGGATCGGCCGCTGACCACCTCGCGGGCTACCTCGGCCTCGCGCTCGGAGAGTTCTTCGGGCAATTTGTCGACTGCGGGCAGATTCTTGTTGACGACGCCGATCAGCCGGGTCATCAGGGCCGGCCCGATCCAGTATCCCTTCCGGCTCACGACCTGGACGACTTCACGGAATAGGTCCGGCGACGACCAGGCGTGGCAATAGCCGCGCGCGCCGGAGACGATTGCCGAGACGGCCTCGCGCTCGTCGGGAATGTTGGAAACCACAACCACGGGCGCGTCGGCAAAATGTTGCAACGCCTTGGCAAGCAGTTCTTTCCAGCCGGACGCAGCCGTGCTCAACCAGACGATATCGGCCTTGATCTGCGCGGAAACCGCCACGTCCCATGTGAAGTAGAGACCGTCAGCGAAGGCATCCCGCCAGCGCGGCGAGGGCATTACCGCGCCGGCAACGAGAAACAGGTTGCGCATCATTTCTCCGACATCGAGACTGCTTTTGCACGCAGCACGGGTTTGAGGAGATAGGAGAGCACGGTTTTCTTGCCGGTCAACACATCGACTTCAGCCACCATACCGGGCGTAATTTTCATGTCGCCATAGCCAGCCGACTTTTTGCCGACCAACTTGTTGCTGTTTGTCCTCACCCTGATGAGATAGAACGTATTGCTCCTTTCATCCGTAATGGAATCGGACGAGATATGTTCAAGCTCGCCTTCAAGCCCTCCGTATATGGAGAAATCGTAGGCGGTGATCTTGACCAGCACGGGTAGGCCTTCACGCAGGAAACCGATGTCCCTGGGCTTGACTTTCGCTTCGATCAGCAGGTTGTCCTCCGAGGGCACGATTTCGACCAGTTCCTTACCCTGAGGCACAAACTGGCCTTCGGTATTGACATGCAGGCGCTGAACCTTGCCTTTCACCGGCGACCGCACCTCAGCCTGCACGACCTTGTCCCTGCTTATCCCGGATGCGGCATCGGTTGAGGCGAGTTCGGAGGATGCATCGGTAAGCATCTGACGCCATTTACTGAGCAGGCCGTGTTCGGCTTCCTCTATTTTGCTCTTTGCTTCGCTGATTGCCGCCTCCGAACGCCCGATTCTTTCCACAGCCGCCTTGCGGTCGCCGTCGAGTTTCGACACGTTGCTTTCCAGCTTGTTGATCTCGAACTCGGAAACCGCGCCGGATGCCAGCAAGGGTATGCTCTGTTCCAACTCCAATTTGGCATAACGAAGGCCTTCGACGGCCTGCTCATGCAATGCCTTGACTTCTCTTAGCTCCTGCTCGCGCTGTGTGAGTTGCTCCCTGAGACCGGAAAGCAGGGCATTGGATTCGTCGAGCGAGGTCTGGTAGAGCCTTTGCTCCTGATCGGCGATAACAGGGCTGCGATCGAGCACTTCCTCAGGCAAGATGAATTCACGCTTTTCGGTCAACGCTTGCAAGCGCGCTATTCTTGCCAACAGGCCATGACGCTTGGCTTCGCCAGCGTCATGTTCGGAACGATACCGGAGGTCGCCGATGCGCAGCAACACATCCCCTGCCTTGACTTCCTGGCCTTCTTTCACCAGTATTTTTTCGATCTGCCCTGCGTCGACGGCCGAGATGGTCTGCCCACCCATCGAAGGCGTGACCTTGCCGTCGCCGCGCGCCACTTCGTCGATCTCTGCCAGCGCCGCCCAGGTCAGCAGCGATATCACGACAACGACGACGATCCGCAACAGCCATCGGGCGCGTATCGGTTCCTGTTGCAGCCGCGCCCAATCGGCCTCATCCCCCCAGTCCAGTTGCCGGGAATCCGGCAGGGCAGGCAGCAGACGGTCGAAAAAACGCTCGAAAAGGGATCGCCCCGGCGCTTTCATCCTGCCCAGTTGCTCGAACGCCTTGCGGGTAGGCTGCATGGGTTCAGGATGATCTCCACGCTTGCCTGCGCCCGGCGGCATCTGCGTTTCGGGCTGTATGGTATCCAGGGCATCGTGCGGCATAACCCGTTTGTCCATTACCTGATCCTCCCTATCTTGTCCTGGCGCAGGATGACGACGTCAGCCGTCATGCCGGGGACGACTTCGCCGTCGGCCAACTTGTCACCGTTTGTCCTCACCTTGATGAGATAAAACGTGTTGTCCCTTTCATCCGTAATGGAGTCGGGCGAAATATGTTCAAGCGTACCTTCCAGCCATCCGTATATGTCGTAGGCTGTGATCTTGACCAGCGTGGGTAGGCCTTCACGCAGGAAACCAATATCTCTAGGCTTGATTTTCGCTTCGATCAGCAGATAGTCCACCAACGGCGCGATTTCGACCAGTTCCTTACCCTGAGGCACAAATCCGCCCACAGTCTTGACATGCAGGCGCTTGACCGTGCCATTCATTGGTGAACGCACCTCGGCTGGCTCGACCTTGTCCCAGTTTGCCACGGCTCCGACAGTGACCGTGGCGAGTTCGGACGACGCATCGGCAAGCATCTGACGCCATTTATTGAGCAGGCCGTGTTCGGCTTCCTCTATTTTGCTCTTTGCTTCGCTGATTGCCGCCCGCGTATGCCCGATTCTTTCCGCTGTCAGCTTACGGTCGCCATCGAGTCTCGCTATCTCCTTTTCCAGTTCAAGGATTTCAAACTCGGAAACCGGGCTGGATTGCAGCAAGGGTATGCGCTGTTCCAACTCCAATTTGGCATAACGAAGACCTTCGACGGCCTGCCCATGCAATGCCTCGACTTCTCTTAGTTCCTGCTCGCGCTGCGTGAGTTGCTCCCTGAGACCGGAAAGCAGGGCATCGGCTTCGTCGAGCGAGGTCTGGTAGAGCCTTTGCTCCTGAGCGGCGATATCGGGGCTGCGATTGAGCACATCCTCAGGCATGACGAATTTGCTTTTATTCGTCAACGCTTGCAAGCGCGCTACTCTTGCCAACAGACCGAGACGCGTAGCTTCGGTAGGACCCACTTCGGACACGAACCGGGACGAGTCGATGCACAGCAGCACTTGCCCTGCCACGACTTCCTGGCCTTCTTTTACCAGTATTTCTTTGATCATCCCTGCCTCGACAGCCGAGATGGTCTGCCCGCCCATCGAAGGCGTGACTCTGCCTTCGCCGCGCGCCACTTCGTTGGGCATCTTACAGGCCGACAACGATGTCACGGCAACGACGGCCCACAACAGCCACCGGGGGCGCTCTAGGGCATCACGCGGCACAACGACCATTACCTGGCCCTCCCGACCTTACCCTGTTTTATGGCTTGCAGAACATGCTCCTTCGGCCCGTCGGCGACGACGCGACCGCCATCGATGACGATGAGACGGTCGACCAACGCCAGCAACGGGGTGCGATGCGTGATGATGAGCATGGTCTTGCCCTGGCCGAATTCCTTCAGATTACGCTTGATTTCTTCTTCTGTCGTGTGATCCATCGACGCCGTGGGTTCGTCCATCAACAGGATGGGCGGATCGTGCAGGACGGCGCGAGCGATGGCCACGCTTTGGCGCTGCCCGCCCGAGAGCGAGTCGCCGCGCTCGCTCACCATCATGTCGAAGCCCTGCGGATGCGCATTGACGAATTCGCTCAGCCCCGCAATGGCTGCGGCACGCAGCACCTCGGCATCTTCGGCGCGCGGTCTGGCAAGCGAGATGTTTTCGCGCAGGGAACCGTAGAAAAGCACCGGGTCCTGCGGCACGTAGCCGATGTGCCGTCGCAATTCCGCCGGATCGAGCTGGCGCACGTCGACTCCGTCGACCAGCACCGCGCCGGACGATGGGCGGTAAAGGCCGAGAATCAGCTTCTCGAGCGTGGTCTTGCCGGAGCCGACGCGCCCGATGATGGCGACGCGCTCGCCCGCCTTGATGCGGAACGACATGCCGTTCAGGGCGCAGATTTCCTGGGCCGGGTAATTGAAGACGACGTCGCGGAACTCGATTTCTCCGCTCAGGTTCTTGCGGCTGATGAAGTTTGCGCCCAGGGGACGCTCGCACTCACGGTTCATCAAGCCGTCGGTCGATTCCAGCGAGGTGGCGGCGGTGTGATACTGCACGAGCAGTCCGGCAATGCGCCCGATGGGCGACATGGCCCGCGCCGAAAGCATGTAACAGGCTACCAGCCCGCCGACGCTGAGTTCACGCTCCCCGATCAGGTAGACGCCGATGATGATCACCACCAGGCTGACCAGTTGAACGATCCAGTTGGCGCCATTGGTGGCCGAGGCCGAAAGTAGCCGCAATTGTGTGCTGACCCGCGCCAACAGGGCGGTGCTCGTTTCCCACTTGTGCTGCACGGTCGCTTCCGCCCCCATCGCCTTGAGCGTTTCCACGCCGACCAGCCCTTCCACCAGGGTGGCGTTGCGTTGCGCCCCGGCGCGATAGGAGGTCTGCGCCAGATCGTGCATCTTGCCCTGCACCGCCAGCGAATAGATCACCAGTATGACGATGCCGAGTACGAAGGGCAGCACCAGCGGCCAGGCGATCCAGGCGATGACGAGGATGAAAAGCAGCGAAAACGGCAGATCGACGAAAGCCGTCACCGTTGCCGAACTGATGAAGTCCCGCACGCTCTCGAAAGCCTTCATGGTGGCGGCGAGCGACCCCGCCGATGTCGGGCGCGTTTCCATGCGCATGCCCAATACGCGCTCCATGATGTGCGCCGAAAGCTCCACGTCGATCCGGCTGCCCGCGAGGTCGACGAAATAGCCCCGCATCGTGCGCAGGATCGTGTCGAAGAGCAGCACGATGAACAACCCGATGGCCAGTACCCAGAGGGTTTCGACGGCGTTGTTCGGCACCACGCGGTCGTAGACGTTCATCACGAACAGGGGCATTCCCAGCGCGAACAGGTTGATGACGAACGCAGACCACAGCACATCGTTGTAGATGCGCTTGTTGGCGCCGATGACGCTCCAGAACCAGTGCCCGCTGCGCACGATTCTGCTGCCATGCGGCGCGCGCGCGTCGAACCGGAACTCTGGGCGCACGTAGATCACATTCCCGTCGAAGTGCCTCTCGATGTTTGAGCGATTGAGCATCACTGCGGCATCGCTCAGTTCGGGAAAGATCACCCGCAAGCGATTGCGGTGCGTGCTCATCTCCATCAGCACGCAGGCGCTGCCGTTATCGAGCAGCAGGATTGCCGGTAACAATGCCGGGTTGATGTTGTCGAGCGAGGTGGCGACGATGTTGCTGCGCATGCCGGCGCGGCGGGCGGCGCGCTCGAAAAGCGATGGCGTGAGTTTGCCGTCCTTGAGCGGCAGGCCGGCCACGATCGCGTCGCGGGTTTGATTGCCGCCGAATGTGCGCACCAATATCAACAAACTATTGAGTAACGCATCGACGGAAGATGTCTGGTGCGAAACTGAATCAGTTTGTTGAACTGCTTCGGCCACGAAAATCTCGTTGATGTTGTTCATTAAATAATTTCAATGTTATCCGTGCACGATACAGGAAAGTGAAAAGCAACGTGAATTCTACACTTACGCCATTACAATGGCGCGGGCAAACTGCGTGCGATGTGCTATTTCAGAGCACAAAACCCCAATTGGACATTCTGCCTGGAATCCGCATGAACTCCGTCCAACGCAGACGCTATTCGCGCATCCGCTTTCGCGGCTCTGCCACCTTTCAGGCCGGTCTCGGTCAATGGCCGTGCAGTGTGCTCGATCTGTCCCTGCGTGGCGCGCTGGTCGCCGTCGCCGTTCCGGACATCAGCATCGGCACTTCCTGCCTGCTCGAACTGCGTCTCGACGATGATGTCTGCGTGCGCATGCAAGGGCATGTCGCGCATCATTATGAAAGTCAGGTCGGCATCGTCTGCGACGAAACCGACCTCGACAGCATCAGTCATTTGCGTCGGCTGCTTGCCCTCAACCTTGGCGATACTTCGTTGCTGGATCGAGAGTTTTCGACTCTGCTTGCAGAGCACGGTTGACATTTCACCGTTGCCAAACGCTCTCCCAGGCGCTACCTTATTTTGGTTTTGCCGCCCTTTTCCGAGGCGCGCATCCGGTATGAGGTATGAGCCACACGCACAGCCCACCCACCCCCGCACCCGGCGAACCTTCACCGAGCCTTCTGGTATGCGGCATCGGTGTGCGCCTTGCCGTTGCCGCCGTGGCCTGCGCCCTGTTGTGGCTGGCCGTTTTCTGGGCGCTGGCCTGAACAGCGATGCGCCCTGCACCGACCGTCTCCGGCCCCGCGATCCATTTCAGGAACCTGACCCTCGGTTACGAGCGCCATCCGGCCGTGCATCACCTGGAGGCGGAGATCTCCGCCGGGTCGCTGGTTGCCGTCGTCGGGCCGAACGGCGCGGGTAAATCGACCCTGCTCAAGGGCGTGGCCGGGGAGTTGCGCCCGCTCGAAGGTCACATCCGTATCGAGTCGTCCCGCGATCACTCGCCGCAGCGCGACCGTGTCGCGTCGGCCTACATGCCGCAAAGAAACGAACTGGACAGCACCTTTCCCATCACGGTGTTCGACATGGTGGCAATGGGATTGTGGCGCGAAATCGGCGCGTTTCGGGGGCTTGACCGCGCTGGCCGGGGCAGGGTACGCGCCGCGCTCGACGCCGTGGGACTGGTCGGGTTCGAGTCCCGGCCCATCGGGACGCTCTCGGGCGGGCAGCTACAACGCGCGCGCTTTGCCCGCCTGATCTTGCAGGACGCGCCCATCATCCTGCTCGATGAACCCTTCGCCGCCATCGACGCGCGCACGGTCGACGATCTGGCGCATCTGATCCTGCGCTGGCATGCCGAGGGACGTACCGTGCTCACCGTGCTGCACGACTTCGGGCAGGTGCATCGTTACTTTCCCACCTGCCTGTTGCTGGCGCGTGAACTCGTCGCTTTCGGCCCAACCGCTGACGTGATGACCGAGCCACTGCTTGCTCGCGCCCGGCAACTGTCCGAAGCGTTCGATGAACATGCCGGAACATGTTCGCTGCCGGAGTCGGCATGATTTACGACATCTTCATCGCGCCGTTCGTCGACTTCGATTTCATGCGCGGGGGGCTGGTAGGGACGCTTGCACTCGCGCTGGGAGCGACTCCCGTGGGCGTGTTCCTGTTGCTGCGACGGATGAGCCTGATGGGCGACGCGGTAAGCCATGCCATTCTTCCCGGCGCGGCGCTTGGCTATCTCGCCTGTGGCCTGTCCCTGGGCGCAATGACGGCTGGCGGCATCATTGCCGGGCTGGTCGTGGTGTTCGCCGCCGGATTGGTGGCGCGGGCCTCCAACCTCAAGGAAGACGCGAGTCTGGCCGCCTTTTACCTGCTCTCGCTTGCCGCCGGGATCACCATCGTGTCGCAGTCCGGAGGCAATATTGATCTTTTGCGTCTGCTTTTCGGCTCGGTGATTGCTCTCGATAATGCTTCGCTACTGCTCATCGCTACCATCGCCAGCATTTCGCTTTTCGGCATGGCCCTGCTGCTCCGGCCACTGACTCTGGAGTGCCTCGATCCCACCTTTTTGCGCGCGGTCAGTCGCATGTCCCCGTTGGCACACTACGGCTTCCTGCTGCTGGCCGTACTCAATCTCGTGAGCGGTTTTCATGCGCTCGGCACACTGATGGCCGTCGGCATCATGATTCTACCCGCCGCCTCCGCGCGACTTTGGGCGCGCAGGTTGTCGACCATGCTGGCGCTCGCTGTGGGACTGGCGTTCGTGGCAGGCGTGGCCGGGCTGTTGCTCTCCTTTCATATCAACGTTCCCGCAGGGCCGGCCATCATCCTCGTGTGCGGACTCACGTATTTCATCTCTCTGCTGGCTGCGCCCGGCGGTCTCATCGCTTTACACTGGCCAGGCCGCCAACATTTAAGCTCATGACCTATTCTTCTTCCCATTCCTTTCTGCGCCGCGCATGGCAAACGGTATTTCTCGCGCTTGCGTTTTTCGTCGCCTCCGGGGCGCGCGCCGCAGAGATCGAAGTCGTCGCCAGTTTCAGCATTCTCGGCGATCTGATCCGCCAGATCGGCGGCGAGCGGGTGAGTGTGCACACCCTCATCGGACCGGGGCAGGACGCCCATGCCTATGAGCCTCGCCCGTCCGATGCCCGTCTCATCAGGCGCGCGGGGCTGATCGTGCAGAACGGCCTCGGGTTCGACGACTGGCTGCCCCGGCTGGTGCGCGCCTCGGGCTATCGGGGGAGGCTGCTCGTTGCAAGCGAGGGCATCCGTCCGCTGGAGATGCATGGCGAAAACCATCGTCATGCACGAAACGAGCATATCGACCCTCACGCCTGGCAGGACGTTGCCAACGTCCGGGGCTACGCCGACAACATCGCCGCCGCCCTGATTGCCGCCGACCCCGGCGGCGCGAACGTCTACCGCGCCAATGTCGCCCGTTACCGCGCCGCGCTCGACGCGCTCGAAGCCGACATCCGGGCTGCCGTTGCCAGTCTGCCGCAGGAGCGGCGGCGGGTCGTCAGTTCGCACGATGCCTTTGCCTATTTCGCCCGCGCCTACGGCATGACCTTTCTTGCCCCGGTGGGCACTGCCGGACACAGCAAACCGGGCGCGCGCGACGTAGCTCGTCTCATCGAGCAATTACGGAAGGAAAAAGCGCCCGCCGTATTCATCGAAAGCATCGCCGATCCCCGTCTCATCGAGCGCATTCGCGCCGAGTCCGGCGCGGTCATGGGCGGCACGCTCTACTCCGACGCGCTCTCGCCCCCCGAAGGCCCCGCGCCCACTTACATTGCCATGATGCGGCACAATCTCGGTACACTCATGGCGGCGCTTGTTGCGCGTTGAACGTGGTTTAAAGCACATTCACGGCAGGTATTCCAGTAGACTTTACTTAAATGGTTCAAGGTAGCTTGGAACGATGCTCACCCTCTCTCTCGCCCAACTCGATTTCATCATCGGCGATCTTTCCGGCAACGTGACCCGGATGGCTGCCACTGCCCGGAAGGCTGCCGCAGACGGCGCGCAGATCGTCGTTTTTACGGAACTGGCGCTTACCGGCTATCCGCTCGGCGATCTGCTTGATGAACGGGATTTTCTTGCGCGAGTCGACGCGGCGTTGATGAAGCTTTGCGACGCCAGCCGTGTCACGCCCGATCTTTATTGGGCCATCGGCACGCCCACGCGGCGAAAGGGGCCAGGCAAGAAGCTGGAAAACAGCCTGCTCGTACTCAAAAACGGGCAAATCGTCCTCCAGTACGCCAAGCGGCTTTTGTCGGTCTGCAACGTGTTCGATGAACGGCGCTATTTCGAACCGGGGCCGGACGTGGCGGCATGTCTGGAAATCGGCGGCACGCGGATTGGCTTTCTCATCGGCGAGGATGCCTGGAACGAAGAAGAGGAGAATGGCTCCATCAGCCCGCTCGGTCGGCTGGCAGCGGAAAAACCCGATCTCGTCATCGCTATTGATGCCAGCCTGTCGACCCTCGGCAAGCGCGAGGAGCGTCACGCCCGTATCGGGGCGGCAAGCCGTCGCTACGGACTCCCGATGGCGGTCGCAAACCAGATCGGCGGTCACGATCAACTGGTATTCGACGGCGCCTCTTTCGCGGCCACGCCGCACGGCGGCATCGTTTTCGAGGCGGCGCAGTTCGAAGAAGCCCTGAGCACCCTGCGCCTGCAGGACGGCGCGTTCGCGGGCATGGATGGCAGGGCGCTTGCCACGGTTTCCGCCCACGGATTGCCGGTCATGGAGTTCTGTCGCCGCCAGATCGTCCTCGGGCTACGCGATTACACTCGCCGTTGCGGTTTCAGCAAGGTCGTGGTCGGTTCTTCCGGCGGCCTCGACAGCGCGCTCGTGCTGACGTTGGCCGCCGAGGCGCTGGGGCCGGAAAACGTCGTCGCGGTCACGCTACCGTCCCGTGTTTCGAGCATGGGCAGCGTCAGCGATTCCGTCGCGCTGTGCCAGAACCTCGGCATCAGGCTTTTCGAGCATCCCATCCGCGATCTCGTCGCGACATACGAGCAAGGGTTCAATGCCGCATTTGGCGAGCCGCTTCGGGGACTGGCGCTCGAAAACCTGCAAGCCCGCGTGCGTGGCACGGCATTGATGGAATACTCCAACCAGTTCGGAGCCATGCTGCTGAATACCGGCAACAAGAGCGAAGCCCTGGTGGGCTATTGCACGCTTTACGGCGACACCAACGGTGGACTGGGGCCGATTGGCGATCTCTACAAGACGGAAATTTTTGCGCTGTCCCGCCACCTCAACGAAACCGCCGGACGCGAGTTGATCCCTCTTTCCATCATTGATAAACCGCCCTCCGCAGAACTCGCTCCCGGCCAGAAAGACAGCGACAACCTGCCGCCTTACCCGGTACTGGACACGATCCTGAAAGCCCTGATCGAAGGCGAACGCCTGGGCGCCGAAGAACGGGATGAGGTCAATGCCGCCTGGAATGAACTGGCCGGAACGAAAAAAGGCACGGTACTTATATCGCATGTACAGCAGATGATCTGGAAAAGCGAATTCAAGCGCCGGCAGGCCGCGCCCATCCTGTATCTGCGCCCACGTGTCTTCGGGAGTGGGCGGCAGCTTCCCATCGCGGCGAAGTACGAGCACATGTCGAGCGCAATCCCCGTTTTTTATGGCGGAGATGATGAGACAGGCATTTATGGAGTCGGAGCTTCGCCTTCGGCTGCATCGAGGATTCCCCGGCCTTTGGAACCAGGCTGGTTCGACAATTAGAGCGTTTTTGGTTTAATGCATACATGTCGTGTTGGTCGAGGAGAGCTTGCAAAGCCCCAACGCCGCGACCACCCCGTCACGCCTTCGGCGCGCCACCCCTCCACAGAGGGGAATTGCCCCGTCAGGCTTCGCCTGCCACCCCTCCACGGAGGGGAATGTCTGGAATCAAATGGATAAAAACATCGAACACGGCGCATCCGCGCACTTTGACGCGGCGATCCTGATTGGCCGCTTCCAGCCGTTTCACAACGGCCACGCCGCGCTGCTCGAACAGACGCTGAAACTGGCCGACCGGGTTCTGGTCGTACTCGGCTCTTCGTTCCGGGCGCGAAACGCCCGGAACCCCTTTACGTGGGAAGAACGCGCCGCGATGATCGCTGCCAGCTTCAACGAAGCCGACGCCCGGCGGATCGTCTTCATCCCGGTTCGGGACTATTACGACGACGCGCGCTGGGCAGCCGCCGTGGAAGAAGGGGTGCGCGTGGCAATGCAAGGATACGCCGCACCGCGTCTGGCGCTTGCCGGTTTTCACAAGGATGCTTCGAGCGACTATCTGAGGCTGTTTCCGCAATGGTCGTTCGTGGCATCGACGCGGCTGGGCGACATCGACGCGACGCCAATCCGTGGGCTTTATTTCAACGACGGTGAAGCGGCATGGGCTGCGCTACGCGCTCAGGTTCCGTCAGCGGTCGTCCGGCATCTCGAAGACTGGCGGACACAGCCCGCCTTTGCCGCCATGCGCGAGGAGTACGAGACCGTCGAAGCCGACAAACAGAAGTGGGGGCACGGCCCTTTCATCACGCTGGATGCGGTCGTGACGGTTGCCGGGCATGTCCTGCTGGTGCGGCGCAAATATCCGCCGGGGAAAGACTTATGGGCCATTCCCGGCGGTTTTCTCGAAGGCAGGGAACGACTGCTCCGGGGCGCAATCCGGGAATTGAAGGAAGAGACCGGGCTTGCCGTGGCGGACATGGAACTTGTACAAGCCTGCCGCGCGGCAGCCGTTTTCGACCATCCCGACCGCAGCCAGCGAGGCCGTGTCATCACGCACGCGCATTGGTTCGATTTAACGCTTCCGGCTTTTCCCTCCGTCTCGGGCGCGGACGATGCCAGTGACGCGCGCTGGTTTCCCATTGACGAACTGCCGGGCATGGAAACGGAACTGTTCGAGGATCATTTTGTGATTCTCGACAGATTTTTGGGCAACCCGTTATTTTTTTGAAACCATCGAGCCTTCAAACACAATGCGCGGATCGTTCACATCCACGAGTTCATCCAGTTCGTAGACGTTCCGATAGCCGTACCCATAC
>JGI24702J35022_10001656_pt1 | contig 13839 bp, 9 predicted proteins | sample TergutTh196P4_FD_35022 | JGI IMG/M metagenome (IMG submission 35022)
GAAGAGGGCGAATACCCATTGGTATTTAACCGATGAGTAACGAAGTATTGCGGAAAAAACAGCGTGAGATTGGGCTAGGTATTTGGAATGCGAAGCACTAGGTAGGGGATGATGCACTACAATTCACGCCCGGGGACGCAAGGGCGTGAACAGCGATGATGCTCTTCCCACAACAATAATGCCAAAAAATCTGCTAAAAATAACAAAACAAAACACAAAAATAAACGCCATGCTACAATCGAAACATCATTCTCAGAAAGGCAGGCAAACAATATGAAGCCGTCACACAAAAGAATCACAAAAACAACATCGGCAATAATGCTTGCACTCACGATGGTGCTGTTATGCCTCGGCGGAACATGCAGCGCAGCGGCAGCGACACCGCTAGCCGCATATGAAGGCAGCGTCATAATCGACTTCACCATCGACAGGGAAAAAACCATCGCGATCGGCGAAATTGACGTGATAGAGCCGGAGTTTAACCCTCCGGGGTCAAGCAACCCCAACATTACATGGAGATCGACGGATGAATCTGTCGCGACAGTCACGCCTGAGGGCATAGCCGGCATCGTGACAGGCAGATCTAAAGGCACAACGACGATAATTGCGGAATTGAAAATCGGCGGAAACATGATTACAAGGCAAACAGAGCTGCACGTATCATCAAAAGGCAGGGACTCGATCCTGGTGTTGGACATATCCGGCAGCATGAGCGGGACGCCGATGAACGAGATGAAAAAAGCCGCGACCCAATTCTGCACTGACTTACTAAGCGATGCGTATGAAAACAGGGTCGGGCTTGTCTGTTATGACAGCTACGTCACATCATTCAGCTTGACGAACGACCTAGGCTCGCTCATCAGAGAAATCGATTCATTATACGACGGCAGCGCGACGAACATGGAAGGCGGGCTCGCGGAAGCGAAGCTGATGATGGACACGCAAGGCAGAGTCGGCGCCGTGAAAAACATCGTGTTGCTGACAGACGGCTGCCCGAACGAAGGACTGACGAGCTTCAGCGGCTCATTCCGCCAGACAGCCGGCACGTGGTATGATTATGATGGATATGAATACTTCAACGCAGTCGTGGACACGGCCGAAACGATCAAACAGAGCTACAATCTATACAGCCTCGGATTCTTCCATTCGTTGATGGGCGAGACATTGAGCGATGCGGAAGAACTCATGCGCAAGATCGCGAAACCGGACACGGTCGACAGGCAATATTATTACGTCGTGAACCGCGCCGAAGACCTGCAATTCATCTTTGGCGACATCACCGAAACTATCAACCTCGGGTCGCGCATTACGATCAACATCGCGTGCCCTGTCGATGTTTCCGTCGATTATAAGGGAGAAAGGCTCAACAGCGCCAGGAACGGATATAATGACAGCACATCATTCGGCAACCTTAAACTCCTGGGCAAAAATCAAGATATTAAGGTTGTGACGCTTGATTCCGATAAAATATATGACATTGAACTGACGGGGACGGACACGGGCGTCATGGATTATTCGATCAATTTCATCGACGATTTTGAAAGAATCATTGACAGCCGCCGGTTCAGCAACGTTCCATTGACCGCGCTGACTAAGATGTATTCATCGACGGACAACTCAGCAAAGATTTCGCTGCGCATGGACAAAACCGGGAGCGGCATCATAGACGAAATACTGGAATTGGGCAAAAATGAAGAACTCGATTATACGAATATAATTCCGGTCATGCCAAAGAGCTCCGGATCGTCGGCAGCGGTACCGATAACGATTTTTGTAACATTGGTCTTGATGGCCTTGATCGTCGTTATGATCGTTAGTACAAGCAATTCCAAAAAGAAACGCGGCGGATATCGCCCGAATAGCGGCCCTCAATGGGATTACGATCCCGCAGCGAACGGCGTAAACCGCGGCCCCGGGATCGTGGTGGTCCCGCCTGGCGGAGGGCCTGTCGGGCCGTCTTACGGAAATGAAGCGCAAGCGGGCGCCGTCACAGTCCTCACAGGCTCGCAAAAGGGCATGAGAGTTTCCATTCGCGACGGCGAAGTATTGAATCTCGGCAAAGATTCGCGCTCCGCGCAGATGGTGTTATCGGGGGACTACCAGCATGTCAGCCGCCTACACTGCATCATCACGTACAGCGCGCAGCAAAGGAAGTATTATGTAACAGACTGCTCGAGCAATGGGACATTCAAGGGCGACAGGACGCGGCTGGAACAGGGGAAGAGGGTCGCCATCGAAGCGAATTCCACGATTCTCCTCGCCGATGAAAACTGCATGCTAATGTTGGAATAAGGGGACGATGTCCGCATCGTCCCGCAGAGCACCAACGTACCCAACGGCGCGTCCGGAAGGCCGCGCCGTACGTAAATGGAGGACCGAACAAATGCCGAAGATATGCCTCGGATGCATGGAAATGTATGGCGATTCATATCAAATATGCCCGACTTGCGGTTATGCCGAAGGAACAAGGGCAAAAGAAGCCTTACACATGGAGCCGGGCAATATTTTGCGCGGAAGGTACATAGTCGGCAAAGTCTTGGGATTTGGCGGCTTTGGCGTCACATACATCGGCTGGGACTCCGTGCTTGAAAAAAAAGTAGCCATTAAAGAGTATCTCCCCAGCGAGTTTTCGACGAGGATACCCGGCCAAACGCTTGTGACGGTGTTTAATGGCGACAAAGCTGAGCAATTCATAATTGGACTCAAAAAGTTCATTGACGAAGCTCAGCGGTTGGTACAATTCCATAGCCTCGAAGGCATCGTAAAAATATTCGACACATTCACAGACAACAACACCGCATACATCATCATGGAATACCTCGAAGGGGAGACCCTTGCAGCGTTGTTGAAGCGCCGCGCGACGATCCCTTATGACGAAGCGGTCGCCATGCTGATACCTGTCATTCGGTCGCTTCGGGCAGTGCATGAAATGGGCATCATACATCGCGACATCGCGCCCGATAATATTTTCCTGACGAGTGAGGGAAAAACGAAGCTGATAGATTTCGGAGCGGCACGTTTTGCCACGACCTCTGTCAGCCGCAGCTTGACAGTCATTATAAAGCCGGGATATTCTCCCGAAGAACAATATCGGAGCCGCGGCGAACAGGGAGCGTATACTGATGTGTACGCTATCGGCGCGACGTTATACCGCATGATAACGGGCATTGTCCCGACTGATGCGCTGGAGCGGCGCGCCTATTTTGAGAGCAAGCAAAAAGACGTGCTCGTGCCGGTATCGTCATTATGCAAAGGGATCCCGCCAAATGTCGACATAGCCATACAAAACGCGCTAAACGTCCGCGTCGAAGACAGGACGACGGACATGGGAGCTCTGGAAGCGGAGCTGCTGTCGGAAAGCCCGATCACGCGAAAAGACGGCAAAATAAAGAAAATCGACGTGCTCACATGGCCGATTTGGGCGAAAATTGCGACGATCGCCGCTGCATTGATGATTGTTCTGCTCGGAACGCTCATTGCATTTCGCGTGATACATTCGCGGCAAGTCGGCGTTGTCGACCCGCAAACCATGGCGGGCATGGCATACGTGCCGGACTTGATAAGCGCGGCGTTGGAAAGCGCCGAGCAAAGGCTCGTAGATGCCTCGCTTCTATATACCGTTGTTGGCAAGGAAGTTTCCGATGAAATCCCAGCCGATCTGGTTTTGTCGCAAAATCCGAAGGCAGGGTCGATAGTCCTGCAAAATTCGATTATCGAACTAACGATCAGCGCGGGATATGACATCGTCACAGCCGATGTTCAGTTCTATCCGGAGGAGGAAGCCCGCAACATATTGGAAAACCTGGGCTATAACGTCGGAATAATATATGAAGCGAGCGAAACAGTCGCGGAAGGCCTCGTCATATCGCAAAGCCCCACCGCACAAGACATTACGGCTCACGACACAAAGATCGTCCTGGTCGTCAGCACAGGCGCGGCGCCGTTCAACATGCCGGACGTGAGGGGCGAAGACGAGGAGACGGCATGGATCCTCTTGACCGACATGGGTTTGACAGTGTCGATCAGTTATGAACTCGACTCCGGCGCGGAAGAAGGAATCGTCATGCGCCAGAGCGTGGCGGCAAACAAACCTGTCAAACGCGGCGACAATGTCACCATCACGGTAAGCAGCGGGGAAGATTTGGTTGAGCTGCCGGACGTGACTGAATTGACGGAAGAAGAAGCATTGGAAATACTTTCCGAGCTTGGATTTGTTGTATCCATCAATGAGGAGAATGACAACGCGATTGAAGCGGGCAAAATCATCTCACAGTTGCCACCCGCAGGGACAGCCCAGATCAGGGGCACGCAGATCGTCCTGACGGTCAGCCTTGGCAGGGCGGTGCAGCAGCGGGCGCTTACGTCGATTGAAGTGACACAACCGGGGAAAACGCAATATATCATTGGCGAGAGCTACAGCACCAACGGCATGCTCATCACCGCAAAGTATAACAACGGCACGACGCGAAACGTGACAGCGTCATGCACGATCAGCGGATTTGATTCATCGACGCTTGGCAACAAGACGCTCACAGTCTCGTACTATGAGGGAGGAGTGACCAGGACTGCGCAAATTAGCATATCTGTTGCGCAGTTGGCGTTGACGCGCATTGATGTCAGCCCGCCCTCAAAGAAGGATTACGTTATCGGGGAGAGCTTGGAAACCGGCGGCATGTCCGTGACGGCTGTTTACAACAACAACGCGACAAAGGACGTGACAGCGTCTTGCTCGGTGAGCGGATTTGATTCCTCAACGTCAGGGAGCAAGACGATAACCGTGTCATATTCGGAAGGCGGCATTACGAAGACAGCGCAATTCGCCGTGACGGTCAGAAATATCATCATGCGGCTTGATATAACGCCTCCGACAAAGACAAACTACAACCATGGCGAGGAGTTCAGCATGAGCGGCATGATTGTCGCGGCGGTGTATAGCGACAACACGACAAAGAACGTGACAGGGTCCTGCACGATAAGCGGATTTGATTCTTCCACCTCCGGAGGCAAAGAAATCACAGTATCATATACCGAAGACGGAGTGACAAGAACCGCAAAATTCTATGTATGGATATATGCGTGAAATAAACCGTAGCGCACGGCGTCCGGGTTGTGGGGGTGGAACGCCCACGTTAATGGACAATCGCAAATCAGGGATGAACTAACGTGGGGGTTCCACCCCCACAACCCCAACGNCGTGCGCTCCGGCTCAATTCGCTCACGGCCTGAATGAATCAGGCCTGCGAATTTGCGCCTCCGCACCGGCGCACCGCGCTTCGCGCGGCGATAGTAACTGACGGACCATAAATAACATATTTTTTGTTGACATTGTGAATCCGTCAGTTACTAATAGTTCATCCCTGAAAATATTGTCGAACGAAACACGTTAGGTGTCAATCATCTCCATCTGTTTACAAGATCGGCAGTCGTCCTATATGCCTCCTTGATGACCTTTTCGATAGGCCAGGAATAGTACTCCGGACGCAGCGTTTCGACAGATATCGGACCCGCGTAGCCGATAGCTTTCAAGTTTTGCAAACAGTTGTCCAAATCTATAGCTCCGGAATCCGCAAAACGGCGATGCTGCGGCGACAGAACACCCAAAGGCTCATCGTCGCAATTGTTTATATGGACGGTGATGATCTTGTCGACAGGAATATCCTTGTAAATCGAAAAATCGTTATTCTTGCCATTGATATATTGGTTGAAACTATCAAGGCAAAGCCCGATGTTGTCGCAACCCGTCGCATTTATGATCTCCATCGCATGATCCATCGTTTTGACAGAGCTTCCTCTTCCGCAAACCGGCTCCCAAGCGATAGAGACTCCATAATCCGCCGCAACAGCGCACAAGCGCTTCAGGATTCTTGAAGAAAACTCCGTCACCTGCTCCCTCGGGTATGGATAGTCTTTGTCGAGGACATCAAGCATGAATCCCTCAGGCGACCTCTCTTGCAGAATGTGGTTGACCACCAGGAAATATTTATCGCCGATTTGCTCCGCAATGTGGCATGCGGCGATAAACCTTGTCATGAGCCCGGAATCGCGTTCAAGACCTGCAGGATCTTTGCCGGCAAGGTCGTCCGGAAGGATGAAATGTCCTCCCATGCATCGGGGCTTTATTCTGCTGCTCGCGAAAAAGTCCCTTACTGCCTTGATCGAATGCGATACCAGATGACGCGCGAGCGCGTCGTAGCGTATTTCGATGACATCAAAGCCTGCTTCCTCGCATAAGATCAGGTCTTTTTCAAACGTGGAATCTGCGCAGCCGATGCCTGTGCCTTCTTGATAACCCACTAACATTTTGTATCTTCCTTTCTATTATCTGTTTTTGATTGCTGCTGTTCACGCTCTTATAGTGTAGTATCTTTTAATGAGTGTCCTTGGCTAAATTAATACAGCTTCAGCAAAATATATCGGCAGACCTAAATCGTGGAATTTCCGTTCGTAATCGGTCATAATGCCTATGGGGCCCTCTTTGTGCAAGTCGTATATGAGCTCGGGCAGCGTATAGCCGGAATATTCAAATTCGCGAATCGAGTATTCAAACAGCGGAAGATTGTCCGTCTTAAAGAAGATCCCGCCACCTTTACGCAGAAATTGTTTATATAGTTCGAGATAGTTCCTGTGCGTGAGGCGGCGCTTGATGTGGCGGTTCGCAGGCCATGGGTCGCAAAAGTTGATGTAGATGCGCGAGACTTCGTCCTTGGCAAACATGCTCTGCATAAATTCGGCCAATGAGTTGATGAATCGAAGGTTTTGCAACATCTCGGCCTCGGCATGTTCCATGGCGATAATCATTGCGTTGGCTGATTTTTCGAGAGCAACATGAAGAATGTCGGGGTTCGTTTTTGCCGATTCCACGGTGAATGAGCCTTTCCCGCATCCGATTTCGACATATAGATCGTTGCCGCCGTACGTTTCGAGCCATTTTCCGCGCATTTGCGTGGGTTCTGTTATCAATAGGTGCGCGCATTTGTCCATACGCGCGGATAAATTCGGCTTGTTTCGCATCCTCATGGCATAGTCGCGGGGCCGCTGCTCCGTCTCCTCTTTTTTGTAATGTCTACTCTAGCATAAACAAGGAATTTTGTCAAAAAAGAGCGCCGTTCACGCCCTTGCGCCTTTTTAGCGCCGTTCACGCCCTTGCGTCTTTTTGTTGATTATTGGCACGTCCTGTGGTATCGTATGCGGTAGTTGCCTAACGTGGAGCTTGCGACACACCCGGATGCCACGCGCTACGGCCAAACAGGAGCGGACAATGCATGGACCATGAAGATTATATGCGCATAGCCATCGAAGCGGCGAGTGAAGCCGCGGAAGACGCTGAAACGCCCGTCGGGTGCATTGTCGTTGATGCGGCGGGCGCTATTATCGGCCGCGGCCGCAACCGCCGCGAAAAAAGCAATTGCGCGACGGCGCACGCGGAGATCGAGGCCATCGGCGAGGCATGCGAAAAGCTCGGAGACTGGCGGCTCCATGGGTGCTCGCTCTATGTCACATTGGAGCCTTGCCCCATGTGCGCCGGCGCGATAATCATGTCACGCATATCAAGGGTCTATTATGGCGCCCGCGACGAGCTGACAGGCTCCTGCGGCAGCATCATCAACTTGTTTATGGAACCATATGGCCACAGTGTCCAAATCATAGGGAATATTCTGGCGGACGAATGCTCCGCGCTGCTCACGGATTTTTTCAGCGTAGTCAGAGACAAAAACTGTGAATCTACATAAGGAGTAGACAATATAATGACAAAAGAAAGAAGCAAGCGGGCGCTAATGCTGACGATCTTGCTGATCGCCGTGTTCCAGATGCCGCAATTCGCAATTCTGCCCGGCACGAACCTCATCGCGACCGAGATATTCCCCGAACGGACGCTCCAAACGATCCAAGCCATCATGACGATGCCCGGCATAATCGCCGTTTTCGCGGGAGTCACCGCAGCGATGATGGTCAGATATGGCCTGGCGTCAAAAAAATTCATGACGTTGTTCGGCTTTTCATTAATCGCGCTCACAGGCGTCGTAGCGCTCCTGCTCAATACGCAATTCTGGCAGTTTTGCTTGATGAATATATTGATTGGCGCCGGCATGGGCATTTTCGTGCCAAGCGCGCAAAGCATAATGTTTGACAATTTCGACGAAAAAACCCGGCAGTTCATAATGGGGGTGCAGTTTTCGTGCATCAACGGCGGCGGTTTGATTATGAGCTTGTTGTGCGGCTGGCTCACGACGATAGTGTGGTATGGCGGACACTTGCAGATGCTTATCGCAATACCGGTCATTATAATCTCGTTTCTCATCTTACCAAAAGACATCAAGATGAGATCGACGGCGGAGCGCAGCGTCACGAGGACAAAGCTGCCGGCAAGCGCATATTATTTCACAAGCCTGATTGCTATTTTTATGGTATTATATAACGTCGCGACGGTGAATATATCGACGCATCTCGCGCAAAGCAATATCGGCGATTCGTCGACAGCAGGGATTGCAACTGCTCTGCTCATGGGCGGGGGCGTCGTATGCGGGCTTATATTTCCAAAAATGTCGGAAATTATACGCGACCAGGTGTTCACGGTCACATTCATCGTCATGGCCATAGGGTTCACGTTGATGAACCTTTTCCCTTCGTCGCTCCCCGTAACTTACATTGCAATGTTCCTGTGCGGCTCAACCATGAGCATGTTGGTGCCGCGATGCATATTCAATGTGTCTAACCTGTCCGACCCATCAAACTCGGCGACAGCGACGATGCTTGTCTGCTGCGTCGCTCCGGGCATCGGGCACTTTTTGTCGCCGATAATTATGACAAATTTAACGATGGCGCTGGGCGGCGAATCCACCCGCTTCCGTTTTCAGTTTACTGCGTTCGTATGCCTTGCCTTCGCGGTGATAATGTTCATTTATAATGCCTTAGCGACTCGCAACACTAAGAAACAAGAAGATAATTTCAATCGCTAAGGTATTATCGCCGCGTGAAGCGCGGTGCGCAGCGTAGCTGCTTGAGGGACAAGCGAGTAGGGCGAACTTCCACCCCACGAAACTCTGTTTTGCGGGGACCCCGGAAGATTTCGCCCGTGAGCGAGCTGTCCCGATGGGCTGTGGGGCGGAGCCTCACGTTAGCTTGTATAGAGAGAAAAAGATAAGTTATACAGGGAGAAAAAGATAAGCAGGCGCAATCACGATGAGATATATTGAACATGACTTTGGCGTTGAAGTCATCGAGGTCGATGAATTTAATTTGGCAAAGACTTTTGAGTGTGGCCAGTGCTTCCGTTGGAACAAGGACAAAAACGGAGATTATGTCGGTGTCGCTTTTGGACACGCGGCGCGGCTGCGTTATGGCGGCCTGGGCGGAGGCGGCGGTGGTGACGGCAGTAAGGGCGTCGGTAGCGGAGGCGGCGGCAGCGGCGTCGGTAGCGGAGGCAGCAGCGTGTTCATTACCTGCTCGGTTGAAGACTTTGAAAGCATATGGCGCGCCTATTTCGACCTCGACCGTGATTATGCGAAAATCCGCAGCGCTCTGAGCATCGACGAATATATGCAAAATGCCGCAGAATACGGCGCAGGCATCCGCATCTTGCGGCAAGAACGTTGGGAAGCTCTGTGTTCATTCATTGTTTCGCAAAACAATAACATCCCGAGGATAAAAAAAGTCATAGACTCGCTATGCCGTCTTTATGGGGAAAAAGTAAGCTTTCTAGGCGAGGAACTATATACGTTTCCATCCGCAGAGAGGTTGGCGAAACTCGATGAAAACGACCTCGCGCCTTTGCGCTGCGGGTATCGCGCATCATATATCATCGGTGCGGCGAGAGCTGTCGCGGCCGGCAAACCGGATCTCGACGAGCTTGCGCTTTGTTCCCCTGAGCAGGCCGCAAAAGAGCTTATGAAGCTCCGGGGCGTCGGGGTGAAGGTTGCGAGTTGCGCTATCCTCTATGGGCTGCATAAGCTCGATGCCTTTCCTGTTGACACTTGGATGAGGCGCGCGGTCAATGAGCAATATGGGGCCGGTTTCGACCCTTCGGTTTTCAGCCCATACGCGGGCATTGCCCAGCAATACATATACCATTACTCACGAAATCGACAATGATTAGAAGCTAATCATTGCCGAGCGCAAGGCACTGAACAGATACAATGATTACATTAAATCGGCGAAAAATTACAAGATTAACCATTGCAATAGCCAATATGCTATGATAAAAGAGCGAACAAGCAAATATCAAACAAGCAAACGAAAGGGGACCATGCCAATGCGGCGATGCTTAGGATGCATGGAGGAATACGACAGCGACAACTTGATATGCCCGCTGTGCGGATACGACCAAAACACGCCGGCAGAAGAGTCATACTGCCTGCCACCCGGCACAATATTGCAAAAACGATATATCGTCGGACGCATTGCGAGATATGACAATTGCGAAGCGGTATATATGGCATACGACGCGCTCAACGAGCAAAAAGTCTATATCAACGAATACCTCCCGCAATCGTTTTCAGACAGGACAATGGGCATCCTCACGATGACGCTTGAAAAGGAAAGGCTCGACCACAGATATGCGGAAGGACTGCGGCTCTATGTGGAAAACGCCGAGAAGCTAACAAAAGTCACGGCGCTGTCCCTGACTGCGGTTCTTGACAGCTTTCAAGCCAACAAAACCGGATACATGGTCACAGAATACTTTGAAGGACAGACGCTGCGAGACATATTAACCGATGAGTTTGTCCTGAGTTATGACCAAGCACTGGAAATCACTATGCGCATGCTCATAACGCTGAAGGTTATACACGCTGCAGGCATTACGCATTGCAACATATCTCCGGACAGCGTATACATCACCAACGACGGCATCGTGAAGATGACTGCCTGCGGGGAGTGCCGCCAAGCACTGAAAGAAGGGCTGCGCGCGGAGGGATTCCTGTCCTCGGGATTTGCTGCGCCGGAACAATATAGCGAACGCAACGCATACGGGCCATGGTCGGATGTGTATGGCACCGCCGCATTGTTATATTTCATGCTTACGGGAACAGCCCCGCCCGATGCTCTTGAACGCAGAAAGAAAGACACACTGCTCGCGTTGTCCGCGCTTGGCGTGTCAATACCGAAAAAAGTCGACGCAATTGTATTGGCGGCGATGAGCCTTGGAAGCAAAGACAGGATCAAGAGTTCCGCGAACATGGAAAAGGCGCTGATATCGACAAGCTCTGCGCCCAGGCAGGGAATGGCCGGTTGGCTGCGGATTGCGCTTATTACATTCGGCGCAATTGTTGTTATACTTGCCGCGCTGTATTTCGTTTTAGGTTCGCCGTTCGACAAAGCCGATCCCGACGAAGAGGAAAATGAAGAGCAAGTCACTGCTGATCAGCCTGCTGATGAAACCGATATGCAACCCGGCGATCTGCTTCCGGACGACGATCACGGTGAGGACGGCAGCACGGATGTTGATGGCGATGATAGCGTCAATGTCGATGGTGATGGCGTCGATGGGAACGGCGATGCTTCGTTGCAGAGCGATGGAGTCCAAGTTGAGCAGAATCAAAACAGCGAATCAGGCATCATCAACGCTGACCCAAACATCGGCACTAACCAGAGCGGGACTCCGAACGATAACCCCGGCCAAGGCGGGAGGACTGAGAACGACCCCAACCAAAGAGAAACCACGACAGCCGACCCCAACCAAAGAGAAACATCGAACCCAGACCCGGATCGGGGCTCGGGAATCGGGCCGGAAATCATCGCTCCGGAGCCAAGCGCGTCGCAGCGTCCGGAAAATCCGCCGAGCAATTCTACAGGTACGCACACTTCCCTAAGAAGGGATAGGCGATAAAAATCCTACGGCAATTTTTCGCATTTTATCGCCTTTCCCTTCCCTAAGAAGTGATAGGCGATAAAATACGAATCTTGCCTTGTCTTTTTACCGTCATCCTTCGTTGTCAAAACTTGCAAGGCACAAAGCATTACTGCGTTTTGACGCCTTGGTTGACGATAAAAATCCTGCGGCAATTTTTCGCATTTTATCGCCTATCACTTCTTAATCTCTCCAGCACAGCGCAGAAATAATCAGGCAGCGCGGCGCGCAACTCCATATGGATCTTCGTCTCAGGATGGATAAAACACAGTTTTGATGCATGCAAGCACTGTGCGGATAAACCCAGCTCCGGTTTTTTATACCCATAAACAATGTCGCCAAGAACGGGATGCCCGATATGCGCCATATGGACGCGTATCTGGTGCGTGCGCCCCGTTTCAAGGCGGCATTTCACATACGTAAATTTATCGAATCTTTCCACGACCTCGTAATGAGTGACGGCATGACGCGAGTTTTTGTCCGTGACCGACTGCCGCTTCCTATCCGTCGGATGCCGCCCGATGGGGGCATCAACAGTCCCGGAATCGACTTTTATAATCCCTCTGACAATAGCGTCATATTCTCTTGTGAGCGTGCGGGCGGAGAGCTGGTCCGAAAGGGCAAGATGCGAACGGTCGTTCTTGGCGGCGATCACAAGCCCCGATGTGTCCTTATCAATACGATGCACGATCCCCGGCCTCTTGACGCCGCCGATGCCGGAAAGGCTGCCCCCGCAATGGAAGAGCAGCGCATTCACCAATGTGCCGTCGGGATGCCCGGGCGCGGGGTGCGTGACCATGCCCCGTGGCTTATTGACGACGATGATATCAGCATCTTCATATATTATGTCGAGAGGGATATCTTGCGGCGCCGCGGCGGGATCTTCCGGATCGTCTAAAACTACTGAAATTATTTCATCGGGGGATGTTTTGTGGTTTTTGCGGACGACTGCGCTGCCGATCGTCACGCGCCCTGTTTCCAGCAGTTTATGTGCAGCGCTTCTTGTGAGGCCTTGAATATTATTGGCGAGGAACACGTCCAAGCGCTCCCCGCCGTTTTCGCAATTAATCGATATCGTCTTCAAATCCGTATTCCTGCAATAGCTTGTCGAGATCGTAATCCTCCAGCACTTCCGAGCCAAGCAAGTCCGATTCCAGGTCGCTCAATGCTTCCAAAGCAGACATGATGTCATCGAGCGGCTCTTCTTCATATCTATCCGGGTCGAAACCTGCGGAATCGGAGGGAAGCGATGCGTCTGCATATTCAGAATCGGAAGGATACCCTGTCGCGGCTTGCGCGACGTCGACAGGAGGCGCATATTTGCTTCTGCTGCGGGCAGAAGGCTCCTCTTGATATTCAAAGTCATATAGCCCGATCTGGTCCTCGTCATCTTGAACGCCATATATCATCTCATATTCTTCGTCGTTTTCATACGCCTTTTCCTCGGCGGACAACTGAGCGCTTTTAGACGGCCTGAATGATGAGATGATGAAGTAGATGAGGAATGTGATCCCCCCAAGAGTGATGAAGATATCGGCAATGTTAAACACTGCAAAGTCCATGAATTTGAAATTGAACATATCGACGACATACCCATGAAACAGGCGGTCTATCAGGTTGCCGATCGTGCCGCCGAGGACGGCCGCCAGCCCCAAAGTTCCCCAAAACCCATCGTTATATCTTAGCAATATCGCAATAAGAAAGATTGATGCGACGAGCGCGATGCCGACCAGCAGCCATCTTTGGTTTGAAAGGATGCTGAAAGCCGCGCCCGTGTTTTCCACATGCGTCAATCCGATGACCCCGGGAATGAGCGTTATATCTTCGCGAAGGGCTACCGTGAGGACGACCCAGCGTTTAATGAACTGGTCTAACACGATAACGAGCGCTGCAAAAATAAAACATAACATATGAACAATACATCCTTTCTTAACGTGGGGCTCCGCCCCACACCCCATCGGGACAGCTCGCTCACGGGCGAAGTCTTCCGGGGT
>JGI24702J35022_10001657_pt1 | contig 13838 bp, 14 predicted proteins | sample TergutTh196P4_FD_35022 | JGI IMG/M metagenome (IMG submission 35022)
ATTACTATTGTCCGTACAGAAGTCTGCCGATTTTTCCAGTGGACATCCACCGGGTGTGTTATTTCGCATTTGACGCTTTCTCCGTTAGCGATATGGGCGGTCCCATCTTCCACCTTGGTAAGCCCCAATTTTTGCCGTAGGTCCTCGTTTATGACGACAAACATTGCGCCTGTATCCACTACCGCAGTAACTGTGACTGTCCTGACTTCTTCCGGCCTGATAAGCCCTTCAAGTGCTTTTCCTACATCAAACGTATTCTTCAGTGTTATTTCTGCCTGTACCATTCCCATAATTTGCCCCTATCTTATATGATAACAAAGAGACTCCGCATTTGCAACATCACGCAAAAAAGCAGGCTCAAGGTTCTTTCGTCGAGCAAGGCAGGCCCACAAGGCATTTTCCGCAGACATGGGCATTTCCCATCGTTTTATGGAATTCGTCGTTCTTTATGCATTGCCCATAACATTTGTGACGGTCAAAAATATTGTTTTCGTAGGCATTGACAATGCATTTTTTTTGACAAACCCCACAGGTCCCAAACAATTTTTTCAGGCACTTTTCCGTTGCCGCATTATTTTGCCCATATTCGCTAAATTCATAATTTGTTATTATGCTCCCAAGCCTCCCACAGCATCCGTTTTTGGTAATGAGCATATTATTTACGCCAAATGTCCCTATTCCAGCTATAAATGCTATGTGCCTGTGGGACCAATTGCTCATCAGTATTTTAGCATCAAAATTATGCGTTGCAGGTATTTTCCCGGCTTTGTATCCGTTCTGTTCCATCAATGTTTCAATCGCTTCACTGATTGTTTTTAATAAATCATTGGTTTTTATATATGCCATTACCCATTCTTTGGAAGCTACTGTCCCTTCAATATTGCTTTTTACGATATTTTCATTAAATGGGATAAAGAAACTAACGATGCTTTTTGCATCTGATAATATATCATGGGGCATAAGATGTCCAATGGACACTGCTTCCTTTAATGTTTTTAACCTTTCGTCTTTTGCCGAAACTTTTTCTACAATTGGCTCTTTCCAAAATTTATCCAAATGATTGCTTGCCTCATAGTCAGTAACCGTTGATTTTATTGTTTCAATTATATTACCAAACATGATACTGTTTTTTATACCGCCTTTAACACAAATGTCAAGTTCATTATAATATATGTATGGCAATACCTTCTTTCCCGGAGTTTATACCCCTAACAATCGAGAACAAAGACGAAATACATTCCAGGCTTTCCCTTACACCCGACGGGGTTTCTGAATTTACCTTCGGCGGCCTTTACCTTTTCAGAGAGCGTTATCAATACCGTGTGTCCAGGCTTGTAGGCAAAACACTGATCATTTCGGGGATTCAGCCTCCGCACAAACCGGAAGAAGAAGCGAAAAAATTCTTTATGACACCATGCGCTGCCCCAGGCCGGGGCGTACTGGAAGAACTTTTCAGGGCGCATGATTTCTGGAAAAACATTCCCGAGTCAATTATCATCCCCGAAAAGGCGCATTTGGAAGAATGGGGCATAGAAATTACCGAAGACAGGGACAACTTTGATTACCTTTACCTTAAATCCGATCTTGCAGAACTACCGGGCAAGAGATACCATAAAAAGCGGAATCTTGTTGCGCAGTTTTTAAAGTCCTACACCCATGAAGAAGTGCCGCTTACCATTGATCTTGTTCCCGCAACGATAAAAGTGCTGGAAGACTGGAAGGCGGACAAGGGAACGGAAGGGGACTATAGGGCCTGCAGGGAAGCCCTTGCACACTTTGAAGACCTCAACATGCAGGGCCTTTTGTTTTACGTTGACGGAAAACCCGCCGGCTGGTGCCTGGGCGAGCCGATTGCTTGGGGCAGGATTTTTACAGTCCATTTCGAGAAGGGCCTTGAAAAGTACAAGGGTATCTACCAGTATATCAACAAAACATTTGCCGCTTCCCTGCCGGAGCATATTACGCACATCAACCGTGAGCAGGATTTAGGCGACGAGGGGATGCGTCAGGCGAAAATGACATACAGGCCGTCGGGTTTTGTGAGAAAGTACACCGGGTTATTCAAACCGTAAAAAATTCTTGAATATGACTATGGAAAAACTGGGCATGAGAATGATTTTGCTTACTTGAGTTCAGTGTTATGACCCATACAGCATTTGTACGGCATAAAAGTCAATTTTAAAGAGGAGGGATTATGCTTATCAAAAATCGTTTTAATCAACAACCTCGCCCTAAAGGGACGAGGTATGTTGTTTCTTAAGAGGTATTGGTCTCGGGTTTAATACTGCTAAATAACGCCCTAAAGCTCGCACGCGAGAGCGTGCAGAAGGTATTAAACCCTCGCCACGAATAAAATCATCCAGCTTTTTTGGATGCTTCTTGCGGTGCCTGGGTTTTTCGCCTACTCCCTTCAAACTGAATGGTATGTATCCGGGACAGGGGCCACTATAGAAGGCAATGATTCAAATGACGGAACCAAGGAAAGGCCACTTGCCTCGGTACAGAGGGCCTTGTCACAAATAAAATCCGCCTGCATAGAAGAACCATTTGCCAGCGCTACAATCGCCATTGACGGTACAGTGCTGAAAACGGCGGCGGGATTGCACTACGGGGCAGGTCGGTATTATCCCTTTCGGGAACTACAAGCGATAATTCCGCAGCCTCTTCTGGCGGAGGTGTTCTTTTAGACGGCGGCACAGGGGAAATTAGGGGAGGCGTTGTACAGGGGAATGCTGCAAACCGGCATGGAGGCGGCCTTTATATTGACGAGGCAGGTTTCAACATGGGCTATGGGGCTGTCATACAAAACAACCTGACCAAGTTTTCGGGCAGCGGATTTTACATGATGGATACTGACATTACATTGGGGGATGGCACCTTGATATAAATTTATGGAAAATAGTATATTTTATGAGGGGACAATTGCCTCAAATATAACGCAAATTAAGGAGCAGTTATGGACAAGAATACGTTGGCATTATTCGCAAAGTACAATAAAACTGTAAATGAAAATTTAAACGGGATCATCAAAAGCCTTTCCCCCGAAGAATGGGAAAAAAACCTGGGGGGATATTTCAGGTCGGTTAGGGGGCTCTGCTCCCATCTTTACATCTGCGACTTCAACTGGCTCAAAAGGTATTCCACATTAAGGGATTTCGCGGTTTTCCGGGAAGCGCTTTTTGCCCGCGAATCATATTCCTTTAAGGATGAACTTTTCAAGGACATGGGGGAATACCTAACCATGCGGCCCCAATTGGATGGAAAAATAATCGCCTTTGCAAACGAAATCACCGATGTGGATATAAACTCCCTGTTAAAGTACATTGATTCACACGGAACGCCACACGAACTCAACTTTGGCGGACTAGTGCTGCATAGCTTTAACCACGATACCCATCACCGGGGAGTTATTTCGGTATACCTGGAAATGCTGGGGTATGAGAATGACTTTGCTTCTTTGAGTGCGGCTCTTGAAGAATGATGGTGATTTTAATGCTTTTACAATAAAAATATATGAAAAATCATATTGTGTTACAAAAGATAATCAAAGAAAAATTGAAAAAAGATATTTTTGACATTGAGGAACCAAAAATATTTAAAACATTAGAATTTAAATTATATGGAAATAATTTTTTTTCTTATAAAATATATAGCCATTTTTTGAAGAAATACGAAAATACATTTTATGTGGATAGTCATAAGGCTTTAAAAAAAATGGTAAATCTATATATAAAATTAAATCATACTTGTTTTCATGATTTGTCAGATGCAATAGAACTATGGATGTATCATTATGGGAATAATATGATATTGGATTATATTCAAAATAAGAGAGACAATGGATTAAAGACATTGGAAGGTGCAATAAAAAATAAACTACAAAAAAATAATGGATAATAACAATTGTACAATAGGAGCAGCTGCATATAACAGGACTGTTTTTGCGACTGTCCTCAAAGCGGACAGGATGGTGCTGAAGCGCCTCGAGGTTCGGACAGTTGCACTAAAGTACAGTTGGAGATACAGGCTGGATCTACAGCGCCCCCTCCAGCTCTTCCACCAAATGCCCGAAAGTTGCGCAGGCTGCTTCCACTGGCGTGGGCAACGACATATCCACACCGGCCGCCTTGAGCGAGTCGATTGGGAAGCGGGAGCCGCCTGACTTGAGGAAGTTGAAGTATTCCCCGCGCTCCTTGCCTGAGAGGACGCGTTCGGCAAGGGCAAGCGCAGCGGAAATGCCGGTTGAGTATTTGTAGACGTAAAAGGCCCTGTAAAAGTGCGGTATCCTTAGACCCTCAAGGTCACTTTCTTTTTCCAAGACCATTTCGCTACCAAAGTATTTTTCAAGAAGCTTCCGGTATTCGCCGCGAAGCACATCGACCGTGAGGGGCGTTCCTTCTTCTTCAAGCCGGTGGGTGGTGCTTTCGAATTCCGCGAACATGGTCTGGCGGTAAAGGGTGGCAAGGATTTCGTCAGCGCGTTTGTTTAGCAGATAACATTTTAATTCCTTTGAATTGGCATCGGAATCCGATTCTTTTAGCAGATAACGGAAGAGTAATTCCTCGTTAAAGGTGCTGGCTACTTCGGCTTCAAATATCGTGTAGTCGTAATGCATGAAGGGGTTGTTTTTAGCCGAGTAGTATGAGTGCATGGAGTGTCCGCCTTCATGTGCAAGCGTGAATATGTCCCGGATGGAATCGTCCTTGTAATTCATGAGGATGTAGGGGTCGCCTGTAAAACTGCCCGCCGAAAAAGCTCCGGATCTTTTGCCCTTGTTTTCGTAGCGATCCGCCCAGCGGTTAAGGAGCCCGGCTTTAAGGATTCCCGTGTATTCTTCCCCCAGGGGAGAAAGAGCTTTGGAAATTATATCCACTGCTTCGTTCCAGGAAGTTTTTTTTGTCACGTCTGCAACGAGCGGAACGTATACATCGTAATGCCTAAAGTCCTTTACTTTGAGGATCTTTTTGCGCAGGCTGTAGTAGCGGTGCAGGTGGCCTAGGTTCTTCCCTACGGTGTCAACAAGGTTGTCGTAAACTTTTTCGTCCACGTTGTCGGGGAAAAGCGCAGCGGCCCTGGCGGAGGGGAAACCCCTGATCCTTGCGTGGATCACGTTTTGCTTTACCTGCCCCGCGTAAAGGCACGCGATGGTGTTTTTGTGACTGTCGAAGTGATAGTAAAAAGTTTCGTAGGCCTTTTTGCGGAGTTCGCGGTCAGGATTTTCCATAAAGATAGACCAGGTGGACTGCGAGAGGGGCCGCTTGCCTTCTGGGGTATCGATTGTGCCAAAGTCAATGTCTACGTTGGTGAGCACGGAAAAGGCATCGTCGGGAACCCCTTCGCCCTCGGCGTGGAGGGCAAGGATGCGCTCTTCCTTGTCACTCAGGATGTGGGGCTTGTGGCGGAGCAGTTTCGACAGGTAAATGCGGTATTCGGCAAGTAAAGGGTTCCCCATGAAACCCGACATGACATCATCGGGGATGGCCATGATCTCCGGGGCATCCCACGCCGAAGCGGCCTGGACCTTTGAGGCCGCCATGGTGAATTTTCCTGTCATGGTTCGGGCCGCGTTGTCCCCTTCGTCTTCTGTTTGCCTGAGTCCGGCATAGGAGCCGAGCCTTTCTTGAAGGATGCCCAAGTCGCGGATAAAGGTGAGCCAGGCCACGAGGCTTTCGGCTGACTTCCCAAGAGTCCCCCTGAAAGATGGAATCTTTTCGGCTGTTTTAACGTACTCCAGAAGGGCGGCTTCCCATTCTTGGTCGCTAGCGAATAGCTTTGAAAGATCCCAGGTATCTTCCTGTGCAGTTTCTTTTCTAGTGGGGATTGTTTCCTGCGCCATGGCATTCTCCTTAAATTGGCTATTAATTACCGATATTTACCAATTATTGCCGATAATACTTATATTGTAAAAGCCATGAAAAAGCACCTTCGTTTCATAATTACGCCGATTTTTCCCATGTTCTTGATATTTTGTTTTCTTTTTTTGTCATGTAGAAGCAATCCTACCCCCACTGGTTCAGATGTTATTTCAAATGCTTTTCCCGGTGGCCCGTCGGCGTCTTTGGTTTTTATTGGCATTGAAGCTGAAGACCCCAACCACTTGAGCCTGTTTTTCAAACTGGAAGTAATAGATCCCCGTCCTTCCGCTAGCCGGGCGGTAGTGGAATCATGGAGGGCGGAGATGGAAGGGCAGGACGCGGGTTCCGCCTTCACCTTCGACTGCCCGGAGGAGTACAGGGATCCTTCAAGGCGGGTAATGCCGCAGGCGGATAGTTTTTCCTTAAGTTACACGATCCCCATAAGGCTGGACATTGATATAACGGTATTAACCGCAATGGGTCTGGCTCCGAGGGACGACTACAATGTAACCCTGATGACGGTTTTGACTTTTGCTTCCGAAAGCACGGTGCCATCAAAGCTTGAAGTTTCATGTACCGCCGGTTTTCCCGGTATACGCGCGCCCCAGTTCAGCATCAGCGCCATCGCCATACTCAAAGCTGAACTCATCAATACAAGGTTCAGGGTAAGGCTTAAAATAGAAAACCCCAACCCTTTTCCAATAGAGCTTGGCGATTTCAACTATCAGCTTTACGGGGAGGGGCGTTTCTGGGCCGATGGAAGCGAGAGGAACAGGATAAAGGTGGACAGCAAATCCATTCTTGAAGGCGATGTTTTTCTTGTCATGAATTTCATTGGCATGGAACGGGGCCTATTGGATCAAATTATCAAACTCGTTGATGTAAACTACCGTTTTGCTGGTGTTGCCCAAGTTTTCACCGGGATTGAATTCCTTCCCGTGTTTGGTACAAGTTTCAGCCTTTCGGGTTATTCTGAAGTTCTGGAAAGATAAAACCACCAGTTAAAAGCGGCGATAACACATCGTGCTTTTCATTGTTTAGCTTTGCATTATTTTGGCTGTAGTTCGCATAACAGTAAATACAGCCGTTTAGGCAGGAATTGTAACCGCCTATGTCAACACTTGTGACACATCTGCATTCAGGCCGCTGTCTTTTGTCCTTACCAATATGCAAATCATGTCCTTTCAATTCCGAAATCAATCCAGCGTCAATGCAACTTGCATGGTAAATGCCATATCTCGCAAGATCGATGTCTTCCGCACAAGTGTCGATGGCTAAGCCGGCTTCCTGCGCGATTAACGAAAAGTTTTTGGCAATCTCGTCTTTTTCATCATCCGTTATGGGTTTTATACCGCTTTGCACAATATTCGCGCTTATTTTTTTGTAAAAATCCATGAAGCTAAAAGTAACCTTCGTGGTATATTCCTTTAGCTTAAGCGCAAGCGAATAAAAATTATCGACATGATATTGAATAGTATATTTTTGATTCAATAATACCGGATCGTACCTCCAGATAACTTTTTTGGGCCCTATCGTGTCGGATAATTTTTTAAATGTTTCAACCAGCTCATTTTTGTCGGGCAAATTCGTTTCAATGTCCCGTTCGTAAGGGTTAAGGGTAAACTGAAAATAGTATGTATAATTCTCAAACACCTTAAGCTTTTCCAACATTGGCTTTGGGTTCTTGCTCCAAAAAACGAAACAGTCAATGCCGTCAGGGGAAAGATCGATTCTGCTGATCTGCAGGGGATTCATTGGGTTCCTGACACAGACAAAACGTTCCCTAATTCTGTTTACCATCCAGTCACTGTAATATGTAGGAATGTCCGTCCTTCTGCTGGCACTCACAATCATTGGGTTTTATTCATCATTTCCAGCAGGTTTTCTTTGAATGGTGGACGGATTAAACCCCGCTCGGTAACTATGGCGGTAATGAGTTCGTGCTCCGTTACGTCAAAGGCCGGGTTGTATACCTTTGCGCCGGATGGTGCCATCGGCTCCTTGTACCACATCTCAGTAACTTCGTGCGCAGGCCTCTCTTCGATGACGATGTCCGCACCGGTTTTGATGTTCATGTCTACCGTCGAAATGGGCAGGCAAATGTAAAAGGGAATGCCGTAATGTTTCGCGAGAATCGCCACGGCAGATGTGCCAATCTTGTTGCAGGCGTCACCGTTAGCTGCCATCCTGTCGCAGCCCGCGAAAACCGCCTGCACCCAGCCGTTTTTCATCACCTGGGAGGCCATGTTGTCGCATATCACCGTAGTGTCAATGCCCACAGCGGAAAGTTCAAAAGCAGAAAGCCTCGCGCCCTGAAGCAATGGCCGGGTTTCGTCAGTGAAGACCTTAAAGCTGTAGCCCCTCTCCCGCCCCAGGTGAAGCGGCGCAAGGGCTGTGCCGTACTTTACCGTGGCAAGCTGCCCTGCGTTGCAGTGCGTCAGGATCCCGTCGCCGTCTTTAATGAGTGTAAGCCCGTACTCGCCAATCTTGCGGCAGGCCTCTACGTCCTCGTCCCGGATCATGAGCGCTTCATCCCGCAGCAGGGCTTTTACTTCCCCCACGGTTTTGCCCTGGCTGTTTTCGACAACAGAGGTCATCCTGCCAAGTGCCCAGGAAAGGTTCACCGCCGTGGGCCTTGCGGATACGAGCCTTTGACTTGCGGCCTTGAACTCATCTTCAAACCCGGTTAAGTCCTTGACATCAATTCTGCTCGCGACCACGTAAATGCCGATGGCCGCCGCAACACCGATGGCAGGTGCACCCCTCACTTTCAATAGATATATGGCCTCACGGATTTCCTCAAGCCCCGTTAAAAAGAGGAACTCCACCTTTCCCGGCAGTTTTGTCTGGTCGATTATCTTCAGGGCAGGTATCTTCCCCCCGCCCGGATCTTCCTGGATAAAATCTAGGGCTACTGTGTCAAATTCCATTGTGTTAGGTGCCATGGGCTTTCCTGCTGCTATCATTTCGTAACTTTTCGCCGCTTTAGTTTTAGATATTCAAGATCCTTGTCATCCATGAGTTCAAGTAAAGCCTCGGCACCATGCTCAAGTTTAAAACGTATTTCTTCTTCGTAAAGCGGGAGCATCTGGTAAAAATTGACCTCATCCCCGCCAGGCAATTTGCATATATAGGATTTTTTACCGAAAGCACCGGGGGCTACGAGCATTACAGCACTAAAGAGAGTATTCTCCGCGAATGGGCTGCCATTGGGAATTGTGTGCCCCCAGCCCAGCCATGTGTTTTCATTGCCGGGAAGCCGGGCGAGAATTTTTAGCCAGCGGATAGGCCAATACCATTTTTCGTCATCGAGCTTGTTTAACTTCCAGTTAGGGGGCAGACAGACAAGTATTTCTGCCCTTTCAAGTTTATATTCCTCAAGTTCCGGTGGAGTGTCCATCTTCCTGGCACCCATTCCCATGGTAACAAGCACGTAGTAATTGCGGTAAGGTGTTGGCGGAATGATCGCAACATCCACATGTATATTCTGGGAGCTAATTTCATGAAACACGTTTTTATAGGCACCAAAATATTTTTCGATGTGATTTTCAACCGCTTTTATTTCCCTTTCGGTGTACAGCACAAGGCTGTCTTCCCCCTGGTTAGTTTTCTTTTGTTCGGCTTCCTTAAGGCTGGCTTCAAGCAATTCTCGGGTGTCATTGCAGTTGTCGCCCAAATCAAGGGCTTTCTGAAAGTACCCTGATGCTTCTTTTTCCCTGCCGAGATAATAAAGACTGTAGCCGATCCTGAAATTCCAAAGGGGATCGTTCCTGCCCCGGTTTTTAATGCCCATGAGAAGGTCAAGGGCTTCTTCATACCGCTCAAGATTATTTAGTGCCCTGGAATAAAAGCATGTAACATCATAATCCCAGAACTCGCGCGGAATCCTGTTTATCTCTTCGAGTATTTTTTCATGTTCGTCAGCCTCGTGCCAGCCCTGGATTTTTATGAGCATGGCTTCGCGTCTGGGATTACTCATTCCCTTTTACTCCCATTCAATTGTCGCAGGGGGTTTGCCCGAGATGTCGTAGGTTACCCGGCTTATTTCCTTTACCGTTTCGGTAATCTTCGCAGAAATCTCGAACAGGTCTTTGGCTTCAAAGGGGTAAACTTTCGCTGTCATCGCGTCTTCAGAAGTGATGGCGCGCAAAGCCAGGACAAAGCCGTAACGGCGTTTCCCTTCCGCGATCCCAACGGAGCGGACGGGAAGCAGGACCGCGAAAGCCTGCCAGATTTCGTCGTAAAGGCTTCTGCCGCTTTTTGCAGTACGCTTTTTCAATTCTTCAACGTAGATTGCATCAGCCTCCCTTAGGATACCGCATTTCTCCTTTGTCACTTCCCCCAAAATACGCACAGCAAGCCCCGGACCGGGAAAGGGGTGCCGACGGATCACTTCCTCCCCAATTTTGAGGAAGCTGCCAAGAGCGCGGACATCTTCCTTGTAGAGCTTTTCGAGGGGTTCGATGATGAGGCCGGCCTTGCGCTTCGCTTCCACAAGTGGGCTTCCGACATTGTGGTGGCTTTTGACAAGGCTCGCCTTTTCAGCCTTGCCATTTCCGACACCACTTTCCGCGATGTCCGGGTAAATCGTACCCTGCGCAAGGAATGCGTCCCCAAGGCCGAGCCGCGCAGTTTCCCTTTCCTCAATTTTTATGAAGAGATCCCCAATGGCTTTACGCTTGGCCTCCGGATCGTCGATGCCCTTAAGCACGCTTAAAAACTCGTCCTCGCAATTTACTATATGAAGATTTTTTGCCCCCAGGCGTTCCAGGGTAGTTTTTACGTCCTTCGTTTCGTCCTTCCGCATTAAGCCCGTATCCACATACATTAGGTGAACCTGACTGGGATCTATGGCTTTTAACAGCAGGGCGGCAACCACGGTAGAATCCACCCCGCCCGAAGAGAGGAGCAGGACTGGGCTCTTTCCCACTTTTTCGGCTATTCGGGAACAGAGCTCTTCAGCGTATTTTTCCATCGCAGTTTCATCGTGTCCATGGGCTTTTCTTGATTATAGTTTCCTTTCGATCGTATCCGACGGAAACTATGTCCACTGGGGTTTCACAGAAGCGCTGGATAAATTCAATGTACTCCATGGTCTCAACCGGGAAATCACTGTAGGCGATGGTGTTCTTCAGGGGGCGCTTCCAGCCTGGAAAGCTGCGGAACACAGGCTTGGCATTGTTCAGGGCTTCGATTGAAGCCGGGAAATTTTCCACCATTTTGCCATCGATGCGGTAGGCCACGCAGGCTTTTATTTCGTCCATGGTATCGTAAACGTCCAGGTGGGTCATAACGATGGAATCAAAGGTATTTGTCAGGCACGCGTAACGCAGCGCGACCAGATCCAGGTAACCGCACCTGCGGGGGCGCCCCGTTGTGACACCGTATTCCCTGCCGGTTTCCCTGACAAAACGGCAGAGCTCGTCTTCCGACATTGGGTCGAATTCGCTGGGGAAAGGGCCGTTCCCCACCCGCGTGGAATAGGCCTTGAAGACCCCGAGTACCTTGTCCAAAGCCCTCGGACCGACACAGCCTCCAATGGCGGCTCCTGCGGCACATGATGCCCCACTTGAAACGTAGGGATATGTTCCGTGGTCAAGGTCAAGCAGGGTCCCTTGTGCGCCTTCAAAAAGCACCTGGGCGTTTCTGTGGTGGTGCAGGTAGGCGGAAAGGTCAATTGTCATGAGCTTTAGCCTGTCGGTGTAAAGTGTCAGAAAATCCCGATCTTCGGCTTCCAGCTCGTCCATCTTTTCCTTCCATCCAAGATCGGCCAGGCGTATGCCGTCTCGCTCGCTCTTCATGGAGTAGGTAATCCCGATACCTCGGCCAGTCGTGCCGATGGGCTTTTTCCTTGCTGCATCGCGTTCCTTGTCGATTTTTATGTAGCGGGGAAGGACGATGTGTGCCCTGTCGGAGATCAGCACCCGTCCAGCCGTCTCGATACCCCTGTCCTCCAGCATTTTTATCTCGTTGAAAAGCGATTCAGGGTCAATAACCATCCCCGCGCCGAGGACTACCATTTTGTCAGGGTAAAGGATNCCGGAGGGAATCAGGTGCAGCGCGTATTCCTGATCGCCAATGACAATCGTATGCCCCGCGTTGGCCCCGCCCGAAAAACGGACTATTATCTGGGCCTCCCCGGCCAGGTAATCAACGATTTTGCCTTTCCCCTCATCGCCCCACTGGGCGCCTATCACAACTACTTTCATGTGCCCTCTCTTTTAGGGGATTATAGCATGGGGATGGGGAAGAAGGAAGAGGGACACGCCAAGACGCAAAGGGGCAAAGAGCGCCAAGAGGAAGACTTCACACGGAGCGCACGGAGAAACGGAGGACACGGAGGGAAGAAGAAGAGAAGAAAGTCCACGGATTACACGGATACAATTCGCCCTTATCCGGCACACCAAATATAGCGCCCGATTCAATGAGGGCGTTTCTGAAATAAGTACGCCACGGTGTAGGCCAAGTGAATGCGCCGCTGACAGTAAAGGCCACAGGCCGCCCGGCAATTATACTCTAACTACGATAAGCTTCGTGTCAACTACCTAATAGCGAAACCAAATCCAACTAATTCACTAAGACAGACCAAAGAATTTTTACCACGGAGTATCACGGAGGGAAAGGGTTTTAGAGAAAAAACTCTGTGTAACTTTGTGTCCGCCGTAGTAATATTCCAGTAGCGGGATGGTCAATCCTTCTAACGCGACCAACAAAGCCATTACATGGTCTGTTCAAAGCGCAGGGACAACAGGGGCGACCATAAACGAAAATACCTTAACCACCCCCTTTTTGAGAACCGTTGTAATTACGGCAACCATAGCAAATGGAACGGCAGTTGGAATGAATTATACGCAATACTTTACAATAACAATAAGTACCGGAGATCCCAATACAGTATTTGTCGACGGTGGGGGAATGGTGAATCACGGCTTTGTCAACTTAAAAAATGCGTTGGATGCTATAACTACTGCTGGTATATATACAGTCAAGATTAATTCAGATCAAATCATGGAGGCATATATTTTTCCTGGAACAGCAAACAGGGAAATTACCCTTCAAACTGTTGTTAATCCGGTTAAAATACTATTGGCTGAATCATTGGGATGTATCTTTTATATTCATGATGGTATAACCTTTGTTTTAGGGTCTGACATAACATTAGTGGGTCGAGATAACAATTCTAATTCAGTTGTTTCTATTCATTCAATAGTCACTGAAGCAAAACTTATTATGAAAATGGAGCTAAAATCACAACCTATGTAAATGTGAGTGGAGGTGGCATACGAATTGATGGCGGAACCTTCACTATGGAAGGTGGAAAAATTTCCGATTTTTATTTTTACTTTTTCCCTTTTCTTCTCCCTCCATATCCTCCGTGGTTAAATTCCAACTCTTATTTTTTTTGCGCCTCCTCGTCTTTGCGTGAAAATTTTGAGTAAACAAAACCGATGAGAAAAGTTGAATGGACTCCAGATGGAATAGATTCATTAAATGAAATACCAGAATATTATATTTTAAATGCAGGTGAAAATGTAGCAAATAATATCTATAAAAAAATCATGAAAGAAACAAAATTTGAATTTTTCTCCTTCCCTTATTCCTCTTTGTGTCATTGTGCGAGTTTCCTTCTACTTTTTCTTTAATGTCTTTGTGTCTTTGTGTGAGATAATTTGCATCTAATGCCCTTGCGCTTTTGTTTGCATGGCCAAAGATGCCCCAAAAAGCGCAAAGTCGTACTTCACAGGATCCTCCGGGCAGAAGGCGCGGAGGCGTTCCGTGAGGGAGATGACCGCCTTCTTGTCGTTTGCCTTGCGATCTAAAAGGCCGATGCTGCGGGCGGTGCGGCCCACGTGGAGATCAAGCGGGATGAAGAGCGATGATGGGGGGATGCTTTTCCAGAGGCCCATGTCCACGGGGCCTTCGCGCCGCACGAGCCAGCGCAGGGACAGGTTAAGGCGCTTGCAGGCGGAATCTGCGGCGGGG
>JGI24702J35022_10001658_pt1 | contig 13833 bp, 9 predicted proteins | sample TergutTh196P4_FD_35022 | JGI IMG/M metagenome (IMG submission 35022)
ATACAGTTCCGCCTCGCTTTGGTAGGCGGCGTATTGCAACCGCAATACATCAGGCGCGTCTGATTCTACTGATTTGATTATTTTTATTTTAGCATTTCGTGCCATTTTTTACCTCCAGTGAAACTACGTTGCTCCATTTTAGCATACTGGCGGAGAGGATTCCAGAATTTTCGAGATCAAGAAGATACGTTTTTTGTCTTCGCGCCGTCGCACCGCGCTTCGCACGGCGATAGTACCTTAAAGGCTTACAGTTGCGGTTGAAATAAGTCATCCAGTGTGATTATCGATCGAATGTCGTTACAGAAAGCGTTATGTATTAGCCCGTTAGCGGAAATCATCGTAAAGTGGATCGACTTTTTTGAGCCGGTCTCGCGTAAAAAAACTTCTTTTTTTCGCTCAAAACCGGCAGCGTCCAGATCCGATATCTCGTATGGCTGTCTTGTGTATTTGCATTCGCAAATATTGACGACGTCGTCGTTGCGATCGATGACAAGATCTATTTGCGCTCCCCCGCTCTTTTGTACGCTCCGAAATGTGTAAATCTCAGCTATTACACCGGAAATACCAAGTTTTTGCTTTATCTGGCGAATATGCGCCATGCAAAGCCGTTCGAAAGCGTAACCGCACCACGCATTATGTGCGGGGTATGAGAGGAAGTTAGTCCAAAAATGNNGATCACGCCCTCTATTCTCTTTCAGAAATTTAAAGTAAAAGAGTGAAAAAAAGTCGATAAGGTTATAGTAATCACCGCTTTTTCTTTTCTTGTAACTATTGTTTCTTCCAAGCAATCCGCAAGCTTCCATTTCATCCAGGATTTTTGTCAGCCCGCCGCCGTCAGAAATCTCGCACGCGGCCGCTAATTCCTGTCTAGTCATTCCTGCACTGTTCGCTGATAAAGCCTGCGCCACCCGCATATGATTGTCCGCATACCGGAAAAGCGAATGATATAGCCTATTGAATTCGTTTCCAAGTTTTGCATTGTTATCAAACAAAAGCAAATCAATGTTCTGGTTTAGACCATAAGTTTTGTCCATTGCCTCCAAATAATATGGAATACCTCCGAGAATCATGTAAGCCTCAGCCATTTGCTGCCTTGTAAATGCTATACTGCGGCTGCGGTAAAACGCCTCGCATTCATGAAGAAGATAAGGTTCGACGATGATCGTTTCCGTCACTCGATTATGCAACCCTCCGTAGTCATCAAGCACTTTCTTAATAATCCATGACGCTGCGGAGCCGCAAACAATCAGCATTATATCCTTACGTCTGGATGCGAATGAATTCCAGAAATGTTCGAGAGCAGGCAGGAAATTTGACTTAGGCGTATCAAGCCACGGCATTTCGTCTATAAACAGCACCTTCCGAATAAGCGAATTGTTCTGTTCGGTCAGTTCTGCGAGCAATCCAAAAGCTGCGAACCAATCTGTTGGCGCCGGGATGTCAGACTGAAAGTGTTTTTTTAGCGAATCGAAAAAAACACGCAATTGATCTTTCATTTTTCCGCCTGAAACGCCAGTCACAGAAAACAGAAATTTGTTGTTGAAGTGTTCTACAATTAAGAATGTCTTCCCTACCCTGCGGCGCCCGTATACAGCAACGAATTCTGGCTTTCCGGAGTTTTCACAGCGTCTGAGCAGATTTCGTTCATATTCTCTTCCGATTATTTCCATTAGTTGCTCCTCTCAGCGTATATTATAACTCGCTGGTACTATGTGTTTTCAGCTTGTTTCAGCGAGTTATAGAACAGGGGGACGGTTCTGATGTCCCACAACTGTGGTACACCAGAACCATCCCCCTGTTCCACTCAAATTTTCCTTTTGATCCAACTCTGAGTCCAGCGCCCTTTCTTCAGTTGCTTATAAAGCACATTCACATCGTCAACATAAGCGAGCGTTGCCTGGGTGTGTAAGCTGAGTTGATATGTGTGTGGAAGCGCTCGGAGTCGCACAATGGCTGCATCTGCGGTTATTTCTTGCCGCATGTATTCAGCTACGACGTCGACCACCTTGTCATCTGCTATCGGTCCCGCTATCCAGTCAAAACCGTGCCTTGGTTCATTCGTAACAAAAACGGGTGGACGCATGCGCCTGTTTGAGCAGATAAACTCAAGCCACTCAATTTCCGGAACGTTTGGGAACCGCAATCCGGACAAAGAATAGACATCTGAGCTAACCTCGTAAGCGATTACAGTTGGTATGCCACCACCCTCAAGCTCTGCTTTGCGGATTGCCCAATCGTGCGCGGTCCCGAGCTTATCCGTAATGTAAAAACCCTTGCCGAAATCAACGCGGTTTCGGCTTCTTTCCAGATCTATCTTGCCAATAAGCATATTGGTACTATGATAAAACGTCATCCAGCCACCTCTGATGAGAGGACAAGCTTTTCTGAGAGCACTTCAGCCATGTATTCGTAACCTTGCGTGTGCCATACGTCATACCCCGAGATAACGCGCTCCGCAAGCCCGCTGCGTTCCAATAGTTTAGCTGTTTCCCATAGAGGTTTGCAGAGAGCATCCGAAGTGTGCTGAACTACATGCACGTACCACATCGCTTTATCAGCGGTTGTATGTTGACCCTCGGCTGGAACATACAAATCATCAATACCACACCCAAAATATGCTGCCAGTTTGCTAGCAAGCGATACTCGGATATCGGAATTTTCCACTTCAATAGAGTAAATAGTACGCTTGGTTGTATCCACAGCTCTAGCTAACTCAGTTTGGGATATGCCACGCTTATTACGTAACTCCCTGACCTTGTTTTTCACATAATCACCTCACGTCCACAAAATCGTATGAGGAAGTAATCTGCCCATAGGGTATCACGCTTCCCCTTATTTGTCAAGCTAAAAGACCAGGGGAACGGTTCTGGTGTCCCACAACTGTGGTACACCAGAACCGGCCCCCTATTCCATTCACCTGTTCCATTTATTCGATGCCGGAGATAGCGAGACCGAACGGCGCTCCGGCTATGTCGTTGAGTTTCATTATTTTTTCGTCGGTATCGAAAACGATCGTAACGCTCTGGTCGGGGTTGCTGACATAGAAATATTTTGATGAACCCGCGCTTTTTAACAAAGCATTTATCCTGCCTATGACCTCGATATCAAACCAATCATCATTATAATTCAATTGCCACGAATACTCTGTTCCATTAAATGAAAACGAAACGGATGCTTTATGGCTTCTGTGATTTACTCTGCTTGACACATCCGATAGTTCAAAACCGCCTTTTGAAATCGCAGCCAGCCGCTCAAAGACAGTGGCGTATATATCGTTATTCTCAACACATTCTGTATCAAAATTATATATATCATCTGATAAAGGTTCCCACAGGCCATCTTCATTCTCACGCTCGCCGCCCAATAAAGCAAACAGCAAGTTATAGGGATCGGATTCGATAGGCTCTCTGCCCCATTCACCGCCCACCCATTGGATAAAATCATCATGCCTTGGCCGGATATCCATATCCGCAAGCACGCTGAGCTGTTCTTCAAGCGATACGATTACTTCATGCTTCTTTGTTTTGGTCGCTTTGGCTATGCCGCCGGTTCTTTCAAACGGTACATTCTCGCTTCTCAGCCTTTCGACAAGAGCGGAACAGCCCTCAGCGTCAGTCGACAGTACGATCAGCTTTTTCTTATTGGCAAAAAATGCAATGGTTCTATCGTATCTTCTGACTTTTGTGATATCGTGGATTTGGCATCTCTTTTCCTGCCCCAACACATTTTGGACAGATATGACATCGCCCATAACGGTTATTTTCAACTTAAAATGAAAGAAGAAATACCACAAAGCGACCAACGTAAGCGCCGCAAACAAAGCAACCACATACATTCTGTCCGGATTGTTCCGCAGAGACGTCGCCCAAACAAGCGCGCCGATAGCGATAACAGGCCACATCAACCCATTGAAAATTGTTACTTTCGATTGCCGAACTTCTATGTCGGTCAAGTCTATCTTCCTTATCTTGCCCTCATAATCAAGCTGGGCGCAAAACATCCGATATTCGCTGACATAATTCTTTATCACGACAAGTTTTTTGCCGCGAGCGTAGATGATGACCCCGCCGCTCGGCCACTTCACATCCGAAATCTCAGAGAACTGGATAATTCGTTTTTTACGAAAAGGCCGGCGAATGCTTATCACATCTTTTTTGACGGAAACCTCCCATATCTTTCCATATACCATCAGAATCAAAAAAGGGGATGCGAATGCAAAGAACATCAAAAAGAATGCCCAATAGACCATTATGGTTTGGGTCAGGAGAATGATGCCCATTAAAGCGAAAACGATTGCCGCCATAACAGCGCCGACCCTAAATGTGTATTTGGGCGGACGCATCGCATAGTCTTCGTCTACGATTTCATAAAACGTGTCAATATTGCTTTCCAGATAGATCTGAATCGCTTCGATCAATGCTTGTTCGTTATCGTAGAACCATGCGTCCGCTTCATCGTAATCATCAAGCAGGCCGTTTTGGGCGGTTTCTGCAAGATGGTTTGCAAACTCCTGTGAACCGATATCCGCCAACGCTTGAATAAACCCATTTATGTCGGAGTCCTTATATTCCTCAAAGAATCCTTGATGCCCGCTGTAATACACGGCGAAATAATACCTCATGTATAACTCAGCAGATTTTTGCATGGGCGTATGCTCAATATCGTCATCGGTCATGAAGAGACAAAACATCCTCCACGCGACATCAGGCATCCTATAGAGCACAGTTTTTGTAATTTCTATTTTCATTTTGTACTCCGATCCAAAACATGAAAACGTGGATGTTCCGCCCCTATAACTGATTCCTTTGGATTTTTCCGTTGATCGTCTTTGGGAGGCTGTCGCGGAAGACGACGATGCGCGGGTATTTATATGGCGCCGTGTGGGTCTTCACATATTCCTGGATTTCCTTCGCAAGCTCATCGGACGGCTCTGCATCCTTCGTGAGCACGACGCTGGCCTTCACGACCTGGCCGCGTATCTCGTCCGGCTCTGCCGAAACTCCGCACTCCAAAACATACGGCAGCTCCATGATGACGCTCTCTATCTCGAAAGGCCCGATGCGGTAGCCGGAAGACTTAATCAGGTCGTCGACGCGCCCCACATACCAGAAATAGCCATCCTCGTCGCGCCATGCGGTGTCGCCCGTGTGATAGAAACCGTCGTGCCATGTCGCAGCGGTCTTTTCTTCATCTCGGTAATAGCCCTTATATAGCCCGCAAGGGATATTCTCGCTGACGCGTATGCAGACCTCCCCGACGTCACCGATGCCGGTTTCGTTATCCTCGCTGTCGAGAATCAACGCATCGAACAGCGGGCTCGGCTTCCCCATAGCGCCGACCTTTGGCGACATGCCGATGAAGTTGCCCAGAACGACCGTCGTCTCCGTTTGGCCGAATCCTTCCATGATTGAAAGGCCGGTCGCCTTTTTGAACTGATGGAACACCTCCGGGTTGAGGGCCTCGCCAGCGGTCGTCGCGTACTTGATGGAAGTCAGGTCATATTTCGACAAATCTTCGCGGATAATGAAACGATACATAGTCGGGGGCGCGCAAAATGTCGTGATTTGATGCTTCGCGAACATCCCCAATATCTCCGCCGCATCGAACCTGTCGAAGTCATATGTGAATATCGCGGCCTCGCAAAGCCATTGCCCATATAGCTTGCCCCAGAGCGACTTGCCCCAACCCGTGTCGGAAATCGTGAAGTGTATGCCGTCCGGGTCGACGCAGTGCCAATATTTCGCGGTGATGAAGTGCCCGAGCGGGTATGTGTGAGAATGCGCCGCGAGCTTCGGATATCCTGTCGTGCCGGAAGAGAAGAACATCACCATCGGCTCCTCGCCCGCTGCCGAGTCGGCTTCGCGCTCGAACGTGCTGCGGAACATCATATACTCGATATCGAAGTCGTGCCAGCCTTCGCGCGTGCCGTTCGCCATAATCTTCAAAGTCACGCCCGGGCATCTTTCCATCGCCTTGTCAGCTTCCGCAGCGGCGTTGCTCTGCCCCGTGATGACGATTGCCGAGACTTCGCCAAGGTTGAAGCGGTATTCAAAGTCCTTTTCCAGGAGCTGGTCGGTGGCGGGTATCGCAATGGCGCCTAGTTTGTGTAGGGCAAGGATCGATATCCAGAATTGATAATTGCGTTTTAGGACAAGCATCACCTTGTCTCCTTTTTTAATGCCCAGCGAGCGGAAGTAGTTGGCGGCACGAGACGACATTCGGGACATGTCCTCAAATGTGAACCTGCGCTCGACCATGTCACGGTCGATATGCAGCATTGCCAGCTTTCCGGGCGACTTCGCGGCCAGCACGTCGACGATGTCGAACGCGAAATTGAACTTGTCGGTGTCCTTGAAAGATATCGATAGCAGCGCTCCCCGCTCGTCTTCCACCGGAACGGCGAAGTTTTCATAGACGTACGGCCCTTTCGTGACGATCGGCGAAATCATTTCCGGCTCCTGCTCGACGCTCTCGACTTCGCCCGGAATGACGATGGCGCAAAAGACGCAGTCCTTTCCGCCAACGGCTATCATTCCATGCGGCGTCGTGCTGTTGTAGTATATGCTGTCTCCGGGGCCGAGTATTTCCGTATGCTCGCCAATTTGCACCTTCAGCTGCCCGGTAAATAATATGTCGAACTCATGGCCGCCGTGCGAGGCTAGGGGTATCGGCTGGTCTTGCTGCTCCTCTGAGTAGTTGTATGTGACCCAGTATGGCTCCGCGATTTTGTTTCTGAAGAGCGGGGCGAGGTCCCGGACTTCGATGTTTTGCTCGCGAGATGTGACGCGGCCCATTCCTCGCCTAACGACGGTGTATGTCGACAGGCGCGCGCTTTCGCCTTCCAAGAGATCGCCAAGCTCGACTCCGAAGAGCAGGGCGCAGTTGTGGATGAATGAAAACGGGAGGTCCTCTTTGCCGGATTCGTATTTTTCATACATCTCGACGCTCAAGCCGAGCTTTGCGGCAATTTCCTCATGGGATAGCCCGCTGACTTCGCGCAGTTCCCATATCCTTTGCGCTACGTCCATTATCCTCATCGTCGTTTCTTCTTTTGTTGTCATAATGCCATCCTCCATTTGATATATTATGAAAATCCCGCCTCAAGGAAATTCCTTGAGACGGGCAAAAATCATCGACCCGCGGTACCACTCAAATTGCGCTCTCGCGCCACCTCAGCAAGCTCGACACGTCCCCATCGGGGATGCATAAGCTCTCGGCCTTAACGCGGCCGCAACGGGAAGCGTCTACTTGCTCGGCAGTCTGTGCCGCCGGGCGTTCGGGCTCCGGCTCGGAAGTGATGGGCTTTGTGGGCGTTTTGCGTCCGGCTCGCACCAGCCGCCGGCTCTCTGCAGCGCATATGCCCCGCCGTCTTCGTCATTGCCTTTGTTCCGCTACACTAGCATAGTTTGCCGCATATGTCAATAGCAAAATTGCAAATCTGCTAACGTTGGTGTTCGACCTCAACAAACCGGACTCCGCGTCTTCAAAGCATCTATTCGTACCACTGCGCCTGCGCATGGTACATTTTTGCATATAAACCATTGTTCGCAAGCAGCGTCTTGTGGTCGCCGTCCTCGACAATGCGCCCATCGTCAAAAACAAGGATTCGGTCGACGAGCTGCGTCATTCCCAGCCTATGCGAGATGAGAATCGTCGTGCGGTCGCCGGTAAGCTGCGCGAAGTTGCGGTAGAGCTCCGCTTCGGCAATCGGATCAAGCGCAGCAGTAGGCTCATCGAGTACCATGATCTTTGCCTCGTCGCGATATATGCAACGCATGAGAGCAACTTTCTGCCACTGCCCTCCCGAAAGGTTGTTTCCGCTCTTGCTGAATGTACCGACCACTTCATCAAAGCCATCCGGCTGAGGCTCGATGAAATCCCAAGCNCCAGTCCGCTCTGAGAGTATTCTCAACGCATCATCGCCGATATTGCGCCGNGAATCAGATATAACNACATTCTCGCGAATAGTGGCTTCGTACTTGGCGAAATCTTGGAACACTGCTGACAATGTGCGTCTCGAAGACGAGATATCCGCAAAAATATCCTCCCCGCCCATTGTTATCGCTCCGCTGTCCGGCTTGTACAGAGCGCACAGCAGCGCGACAAACGTGCTTTTCCCGGAGCCGTTCTCACCAACAATGGCAACCTTTTCACCTTCGCGGATATGCACATCAATGTCGCGCAACACAGCGCGTTCGGTATTCGGATAAGTGAAGCATACATTATTAAAATCCACGGTATATGCTTCTCGGGGAGATGCATTTTTATGACGCTTTTCATGATCCAGTTCATCGAGATAGAAAAAGTCGCTCATATACTTCGCATCGCCGACGAATTGCGCAATCGTGCTGAAAATGCTTGCCGTCACTTCTTGCAATTGGCCTGCCATCATAAAGACCAACATAAAAGCGCCGATGCCGGCAATAGGGTTTGAGAAAATCTGACGTACAACAATCAGCAATATAAACACATATACGCAGCTGCGAAAAATGTCCGCAAGCGAATTATAGAAAACGTGCCTGCGAGAAACGCGGTTCTTCACAGCAATGTACTTCTTATTCGCAGCAGTAAATTTCCGCTTCAGCCAAGGATACGCGCCGAAAAACCGTACATCATTGATAGTCTTTGGCTCGGTCGCTTCAAAGAAATACGCGCATGTCATCAGGTATTCAAGAATCCAGAATCCCTTTGTACGATATTCATCTTCGCTGAAAAAGTACGCGAGGACGACGGCGGGGATGCACGCAGCGACCAATATGACGACTATCCAAAAATCGACAGCCCATAACACNATGATTATGCTGATGAATGTAATAATATTTTGNATCCATGTGACAGTCTTTCCCATGCTTTGCGCGACGCGCTCACCCGCGTTTGTCATGACGAAGCTGATGCGTTCCCTGAAATTGTCGTAATTGTCGATGTATTTATATTCTACATCGCAAGTGCAACGGAGGATGCGTTCCCTCATATATTGACGGATTTTGTAGCCATCGCGCGTCTCATAGTAGCTACTGAGCGAATTCCACAACAATTGGACGATATATAGGGCGGAGAGCACGGCAAAGACTCCAATCGCCGGAGCCATTGAAGCACCATCAATTGTAAAAAGGACCTGAACCTCATCGGAAAACCGCCGAATGGCAAGAGAGACCATCATGGGCAAAAACGCCATAACGAATCCTATCAGGCTGACGATGATTGAAGACAACCCGCGCGCTTTTATACTGACTTTCAGCGCCTTGCCGAAAATTCTAATGCTCTCGGACACGGTCAATTTCTCTCTCTCAATGCCGCTGCTCGCCTTAGCGATCCTTTCCATTGCCATTATTCGTCGCCCCCTTCCGTTTCGCTTGCCTCTTTGCTCGCCGTCACGTACCATTGCGCCTGCTCGTTGAAAAAGTGCGCATATCTGCCGCCCATGGCCATGAGCTCATCGTGCCCGCCCATCTCGGCAATTTCACCATCATGCAGCATGATGACCCTGTCAGCCATTCTCGCAAACCCGACCCTGTGGCTGATAAGGATCGCCGTTCGCCCATCAAGCATTTCACGGATGCCGTTGAATTGCTCCAGTTCTGCAATTGGATCGAGCATGCTTGCAGGCTCATCGAATACTAAGACGTCATGGTTGCTCATATGCGCCCTCGCAGAAGCGACACGCTGCTTTTCACCGCCGGAGAGCTCCGTTCCGCTCGGGTCTTGGAATTTTCCGAGCAATGTGTCCAAACCTTGCGGCAGGCTGGATACCACCTTCTCCGCCCCGCCTCGCTTAATGGCCTCCAACACCTTGGCCTCGTCCTCCATGTCCTCCACAGAGCCGACACCGACGTTTTCGCGCAGAGGCGAGTGGAATATATGGAAATCCTGGAAAAACACGCCGATCTTGCTTCTGAGAAACCCACGCTTATATTCGCCCGACGCCCTGCCGAAAACCTTGATCGAACCTCCACCGGGCTTGTACATATCCAGCAGAAGCTTCACCAATGTTGACTTCCCGCTGCCGTTCTCCCCGACAAGCGCGATGACCTCGCCCTTTTTCACCGTGAAGCTGACCCCCTTGATGGTGGGTTTATCTTCATATGCGAATGAGAGGTTTTCAACCTCAAAAACAGTCTCCTCATCGGCAGGAGTATCGGCAGACCCGGTCTCTCCCTCCGGCTTGATCAATTCAAAGAACCTACGCTGTTTATCAAGCGATATGAGGCCGAAATCCAATCGGACTATGTACCTTGCCATGCCCGATATCGTGTTATATAGGTTGAGGCACAGCGTGAATATCACCAGAAAAATATCGGGTGCCATTGTTTTGTTCGCTACCCCATTCAAGCTGACGCCCACCGTGATAATCAGAAATACATAAAAGCCGACGCCGCTGACAAGGTCGCGCAGTTGCGCTGATTTCTCTCGCTTAAACCAACGCGACTGGATGCGGCCATATGGCTTGCGCCACTGGTCGATGATTTCGTCCGTGTTCTCGAAAATGCGCGTTTCTTTGGCCATCCCGCTATTCTCGGATAGCCTCTCGTAATAGCCTATCATACGCTCGTCTTCAAAGTCATCTGTTTGGTTATACCGGGTCCCACCCGCAAAGGAATAACTGATAATGAAAATGACTACGACATACGCCGCCGATATTGCGAAAATGAGCTTCGACATTGTAAAGGCTGTTATCAGCAGAGCGACAATTCCGATGAATTTCGACAAGATAAAGCAAATGCCCTCGGTAAACGCCCATAATGAGTTGCCTTCCAAAAACGCCGAATGCCATAGGTCGCTCACCTCTTTTTTTAGCAAGTCCGTCATTTCGATGTGCTGGACGCGCTCCATGATATATGCGTACATGCCGGCGAAGTACGAGTCATACATCATCATCCTGACGAATTGGCCATTGACGCGCGCAGAAAGGCCTATCGCAATCATCAGCACACCCAGCGAGACTATGGGCTTTACTGCGTCCGCATATGTGAACTCTCCTCCGCCCAGGAACCCGCTGATAATGCTCAGCGTCTGCTTGTTGAATTGCAAAGCGATCGCGGGCAGAACAGCGAGCGCCCCACACAGCAGAACCCATATCAGCAGCGTGAGCTTGTCGATGTCCCATGCCAGCCGAAACCCCCAAGCAATCGTACGAAACCTATTTACCTTTGGTTTTTCTTTCTTCACCATTTCCCCCCTGACTTTATGCTGCGCAAATATAAGCTGCTACTCATAACTATACGCATTACACCATGTCCCAACAGCGATGTCACAATGAATTATCAAAAAGCCGAGCTGCCTCTGCCATAAGCTTTACTATACCAATATTCTGTGGGCAACGTTTTTCACATGAATAACATGAAATGCATGTTGAGGCCTTGTTACCGGTTTCGGTGAAGAACTCATACATATGCTGTAGGTTTGCCGTAGTATTATATGTCAAGTAGTCACTGATCAGCTCAATGATAGCTTGGATATTGATTCCTTTTGGACAATCCGGAACGCAATATCGGCATCTGGTACACTGGATTCTATCCACACTCCTATACAAGCCAACCGCTTCTTGAATGATAGCTATGTCATCTTCACTCAGCTTATTGTTATCATTCATTGTTTTGACGTTGTCTATCATCTGCTCCATATTGCTCATACCGCTGAGAATTACCTTAATGCCATCCAGTGATGCGATGAACCTTAGCGCCCATGAAGCAACAGACATATCAGGAACAGTGCGCTTGAACAGCTCTGATGCCTTTGAATTGTCACCGGAGAGCAAACCTCCCTTAATGGGTTCCATTACAATTATTGATTTGCTATGCTTTCGCGCAATTTCATACAGCCTTTTTGATTGAATAATATCATCTTCCCAGTCAATATAGTTTAGTTGTAATTGTACAACATCGGTTTCAGGATGCTTGGTAAGAATTTCCTCAAGGTCTTCCGGAGGACCATGGAAAGAAAATCCTATCTGTTTTATTAAGCCCCTGCATTTCTGCTTGCTTAAAAACTCCCATGCGCCCAGCTGTTCCGCCACATCATTGTGTTCTTTTGCAATGCCATGGAGCAAGTAGACATCGATATAGTCTGCTCCTAAACGCTTTAACGAAGTGTTAAAAATACTATTGATCATTTCACTAGACTTAAGAATGTATATTGGTAGTTTTGTCGCTATTTGATACGCATCTCGCTGGTATCGTTCGACTAGAGATACCTTGACCAAATCCTCCACGCCGCTATATATGTATGCTGTATCAAAATAGCTATGTCCATTATCAATAAAATAGTCAATCATGCTGTTGATTAGTGGGAGGTTGAATTGATCGTCCGTTTTTGGTAGGCGCATGAGGCCAAATCCTAGTTTGCTTCTTTGCTCAATATTGCACACGCATATTTCACCCTTTCTAATCGATATCGAATAGTTGCTTGAGCAGTGCTGTTTCAATCTCTTTCGTTTCCATAAGAAGCATCGTGACGCGGTCTTTGACTTTGCTGTTACCAGTAGCATTGAACTTCAAAATTTGATTTCTGATTATAAGCAGATTGTCACGCACGATGCTGTATGCATTGATTTGTGGGAGCTTTGTATGATCCAGAGAGCCTTTTGCTAGTAAGTAATTAAGTCGCTGCACCATCATTTCCTTATGATCATACATAGCGTGGTATAACCTATGGTCAATTTTTTCCTCTCCTGCATCTAACTCTACTGCGATAAACTCCGATAAGTAGTCATATACTCCGATACCAATGTGAACTCTCGTTTCCCAATTCGCCCATGAATATATAGATTTTGTAAACTCATTAAATCTTTCAGCCTTGATCAAATCCGGATAAATATATTCGCGTACAGTTTCTCGGATGTATTTGTAATCGTAGTTTCCTGGGTATTCGTTATACCTTATTGCTGCAGCAGACTTAACACCAGGTACAAACAAAGTTTTCACGCTTGTATACGCACTGTCTATCTCCTCATACGAGCAAACGGAAAATGTATACTTACCAATGGGGTTGTTGATGAAATCTGCATAATGAATTTCTCTTTTCTCGTCATTGTATCCAAATATCAACACTTGATGACTGAATGGAGTATCACGCCCATATGTCGAGATTTTTGAGACATCCAGATATGTGAATACGTACATCGATAGATTTATCATCTTCTTTATATATGAGGTAAACGAATCCTCATACAAATCAATCATCTCACTTGCCATTTCAAAAGATTCTAGGTATAGACAGTTGCCCCTCTGAAGAAAAAACCAATCGTCAACTAAATTAGCCAATCTTCTATTGTCAAGATCGCCAAAAAAGCAAGCAGTATACGGTATTGATAGTTGTCTTTCAAATGCGCTCTTGTCTCGGTTATCGATTCTGTTAAGTATTTCAACCACATATATTTGCAAATAATTCGCATAAATCCAGTCATAGCTTTCCTTATGCTCAAGGAGTATAGCCAGAGTCGCGGCATATCCTGTAAAAGTTGTTATGGGTGGGTAGCTAATTGGTAGAATCTTTGCATCCATTTGTAATCGTCCCTTTCTTTTAGATAATTATCTTATAAATAATGTTCCCCCGACTATACAGCCAAAAAACTGCAGTCATGAGTGCTGCTGAAGGCGCAATGGAAAAAACGAATAGCGAAAAAAGAGGTGCGAAAAGAAAGCAGGAGCTTTTCAGCCGTCCTCTCTCCGTCTTTCCTCCATTTTCTTAGCCTTTCTGCGTTTATCGCCATCATTTTCAGCCCCCATCGTTGCCTTTTGCGCACCAACCCCTTGTCCCGCATTCGGTCAACGGCAAACTTCCGCCTCAGCACGGAGTTGACGCCTTCGATGCCGTTCCGTATGTTGGACAGCGTCT
>JGI24702J35022_10001659_pt1 | contig 13830 bp, 14 predicted proteins | sample TergutTh196P4_FD_35022 | JGI IMG/M metagenome (IMG submission 35022)
ATGCCGGTGAGCACCCCCGGGGCAACCTCAAGAAGGGGATACATGCGGGCCATAAGGTAAACCCCCGCGGCTACCATGGTAGCCGCATGAATAAGGGCTGAAACTGGGGTCGGGCCTTCCATGGCATCCGGCAGCCAGATATGGAGAGGGAATTGGGCCGACTTGCCCATGGCTCCTAAGAACAATCCGATGGCAGACCAGGTGAGGGCGGCGGAGCCAATGGCCCCCGCTGCAGCAAGACCGTGGAGAGCACTGATATCCAAAGTGTTGGCATTGGCGAAAAGGATCAGGATGGAGGCCAAAAAACCCACGTCGCCCACCCGAGTGACCAAAAATGCTTTCTTAGCCGCCGCCGCCGCCGCCGGACGCTGGAACCAGAAGCCGATGAGCAGATAGGAACACAGTCCCACCAGCTCCCAGCACATAAAGAGGAGAAGCAGGTTATCGGCCATCACCAGCCCCAGCATGGCAAAGGCAAAGAGCGACAGAAAAGCATAGTAGCGCAGGATGCCCGGTTCGCCCTTCATATAACCACGCGAGTAGATCATCACCGTGAGGGCAACAACAGTGACCACGACCAGCATAATAGCCGTCAGGGGGTCAATAAGGAGTCCGAAACTTATCTGAATGGCTCCGGTATTTAGCCAAGTAAAGGATTCGACGGAGAGCGCCGCCTGGCCGCCACCCAGGAGAGTAAGGAGGGCCCACAGGGACAGCCCCAACGAGACCGACATGGCACCGATGGCGATGACATCGCCGCCGCGCGTTCCACCCCAGAGGCGCCTGATAAGAATCGCTGCAAACGATGCCATCGGCAAGCACCAGATGAGCCAGGCCAGTCCCGCAGGTATCGGTGTTACATTCATACTACCACTTCAACAGGTTGGTCTTATCCACACTGATATGTTCATAATGGCGGAACAGGGCGATGATAACGGCGAGCCCTACCGTAACCTCGGCTGCGGCAACGATGATGCCGAATGCGGCAAAAGCCTGTCCGGTAAGGGCCTCCGCCGTTGTGTAGCGTGCGAAGCCGACCAAGGCTAGATTCGCAGCATTCAGCATAATCTCTATGCACATTAGGATCACCAGGGCACTGCGTCGCGACAGTGCGCCAAAGAGACCGATGCCAAAGAGGACGGCCGAGAGCGCCAGGTAATGTTCGAGTCCTATAGTCATATTATCATCCGCAATCGTTATTTATCTCGGGCGATGCTTATGGCCCCAATGATGGCCGCAATGATGAGAAGGGCTGACATTTCTACCACTAGTACTAAGGAATCGCCTTTAAAAAGGAGGTCACCTAAGCCTGAAACTGTGGCCTCCGGGGCTGGCGCATCTGTCAGTGGCCAGTCGGTGTTGAGCGAGGCCCAGACGAGGGTTCCGGTAAAGAGTACCGCTGCGGCCAGGGCCGGCCAAGTAAAACGCCCAGGGCGATTGCCTCGCTCCATCTCTCGTGTCAACATGACGGCCATGATAATGAGAACAGAGATGGCTCCCACGTAGATCAGTACCTGGGCTGCCGCCAAGAAATCGGCGGCCAGAGTGGCATAGAGTCCCGCTATAGCGAGGAAACAGATGACCAAAGAGGCAGCCATGCGGACGATGTTTCTTGTAAGCACTACCCCCAAGGCAGACGCTGCGGCCAACGCGGCCAGTACCCAAAAAGCAATCGCTTCGGCCGTCATTTCCTTTTCTTTCCTTTCCCGCCCCGATCAAGGAGGAGAGTCTGTTCGGGCAGGGTCTCCGCCACCTCGGCATGAGCATAGCCCGAGCGCGGGCGCTGAGCCAGATCGTCTTTCTGGAGGATCTGATCCTCAAAGCGATAGCTCCAACGCTCATAATCAGTCCCCATATATAAGGCTTTGAAAGGGCAGGCCTCAACACATAACCCGCAATAAATGCACAGCCCGCCGTCAAGTTGATATTGTGTTACCGCGTAGCGCAGATCACAGCGCAGGCAACGTCCGGCCTCTTGTTGGGCCTCTTTCTGCCCCCAGCCCATTTCTACCCCATCATAAGATTGGCGGCGGACATGGGGATCAAGCATTTTTCTTTCCGGCCTGAGTCCAAGCAGGGGCGCTCCTTCTCGTTTGGGCGTTTCGCTCAGCACGGCTAAACGCTCGGCAATATTGCCGTCACCGCCCAGGAATTTATCAATGGACTCCGCCGCCAGGCGACCTTGGGCGATGCCTTCAATGACGGTGGCCGGACCCAATACGGCGTCTCCGGCAGCAAATATTCCTGCCACTGATGTGGCCAAGGTGGCCTTATCAACTTGCAGGCGCCCGCTTTTATCGGTGGGAAGCTCAAAGCCCGCAGGTACGATGGGAGCCTGAGAAATGGCGGCGATAATGTTATCCAGCTCCATTACAAATTCGCTGCCAGCCACGGGCTCCGGTCGACGGCGGCCAGAGCTGTCTTCTGCCCCCAGTTGCATCCTGATATTTTCCAAAAAAAGCTTGCCGTCAAGCGAGGTGACCTTGGTGGGAGCTGCTAGGAAATGGAATTCCACCCCTTCATCTCGAGCTTCCTCCACTTCCTCTGGGGCGGCAGGCATCTCGGCACAGGTGCGCCGATAGATGACGCTTACCTTAGAGCCCAACCGCAGAGCTGTGCGGGCACAGTCCATGGCGGTGTTACCGCCGCCGATGACTGCCACTCGCGCTCCCAGCTTGACCTCTCGGCCTAAACTGACATCTCTCAGGAAGTTTACACCGCCCAACACTCTAGGGGCATCATCGCCCGGCACCCCCAAGCCCTGGGCTTGATGGGCCCCCACGGCCACGAGTACGGCCTGGAAACCCTGATCAAACAGCGTCTGTATTGAGGATACAGAGCTGCTAAGCTTGATTTCCACTCCGGCGTTCTCAATTTCCTTGATATCGGATTGCAACAGATGCTTGGGGAGTCGATAGTCGGGGATACCCACCCTGACCATGCCTCCGGCCACCGCCAGTTCCTCATAAACGGTGACCCGATGTCCTTTTCGGGCCAGATAATAAGCCGCGGTGAGCCCGGCCGGCCCAGCTCCAATAACGGCAACAGATTTGCCAGTGGGAACTGGGACCTTGATACCCATTTTCCAGATACCACTGTCGTTATCGACGGCATAGCGTTTAAGCAAGCGGATAGCTATGGACTCATCAATATTGCCCCGAGTGCAGGCGCCTTCGCAGGGATGGGCACAGATATAGGCGCACACCGAGGGAAAGGGGATGCGCTCCCGCACTACGGCTACAGCCTCAGCAGGGAGACCCTCGGCCACAGCGCGGATATAGCGCGCGGCATCAACCCCTGCCGGACAGTGCTGAGAACAGGGGGCTGGAGCCCATTTTATCCCCTCATCGGCGGTGGTGATGGCAAGGCACCCGTGCGAGCAGTTTTGGGCACAGGTATAGCATCCGGTGCAGTCTTTCTCCGACCAAGACAGTACATGACCGCGCTCCCGCCGCGAAAGATGGAGTTTTTCCTCAGGATAGCGCAACGTTACCGGCCGCCGAAAAAAATTCTTAAGCGTAACGGCCATGCCACGGGCAATACCCCTGCCAAAATGTTTAGCCATCTATAAATATACCTTCAAGGTTCCAGTCTCTCATAGTTAGCATGACCTGGCTTGAACTGCCGGGCTCCCAGGACCATGGCCGCTGCCGCCAGTAAAATATTTATCGGCGCAACCACCCATACCGACAGATTCGGCAGGAATACCGCGGTAAGCGCGGTGGTAACGAGATTGAACAGCGCTATGGGCAGGAGATATTTCCAGGCAAAGCCCAACGCCTGATCAATGCGCAGTCGAGGCAGGGTGGCCCTTATCCAAATAATGACGAAAAAGACTAAGACCATTTTAAGTAGTAGCCAGACCACGGGTGGCAAGAGAGGTCCCCGCCAGCCGCCCAGGAAAAAGGTAGCTACCAATACTGAGGCTACCACGGCTTCACTGTATTCTACCACGTAGAGCAAGGCGAATTTCATGCCAGAGTATTCGATATTGAAACCGGAAGCCAACTCCGAATCGGCCTCCACCAAATCAAAGGGGCTGCGGTTGATCTCAGCCAGAGTGGCCAAGAAGAACACCACGAACCCCAGGGGCTGTACCAGGATGAAAGGCACGTCCTGGGCGGCAACCAGCTCGGTTATAGAAAGTGATCCGGTGAGGATGACCACACTAAGAAGGGCCAGCATCAATGGCAGCTCATAACTCATGAGTTGCGCCGTCTCACGCATGGCCCCGATGAGGCCGTACTTGTTATTACCCGCGTAACCCGAAAGAAAGATGCCGATGGTGCCGATGCCGCTTACGGCTAAGATGTAGAGCACTCCTGTGTTGAGATCGGCAAGCTGCAGTCCGGGCCAAAGGGGGATTACCGCCAACACCATCACCACGGGCACAAATGCTGCCACCGGGGCCAGCCAGAAGAGTAGACGGTCGGCCCGAGAGGGGATGATATCCTCCTTGGTCAGAATCTTGATCATATCGGCAAATGCCTGAAGCAGACCCAACGGACCCGCACGGTTGGGGCCAAGACGGGCCTGGAAACGGCCCAGGCCTCGCCGTTCAATCCAGATATAGGTCATAACCGTAACCATAAGGAAAGCGATGAGGAACACCCCTATGACTAAGGCGTGCAGCCAGAGGTTACCCGGCCAATCTGGGGATATGGCGGGATAAGTCGGCATCAGCGGTCCACCTCGCCCATGGAGATATCAATGCTCCCAAATATGATGATGGCATCGGAGAGTTTCTGTCCGATGAGCATCTCTTTAAGTGCGCTTAGATTGAGGAAGGCTGGGGCCCGAAAATGGCAACGATAAGGCGTTTCGCTGCCGTCAGATACCAAATAGCAACCCAGCGCACCTCGGGGCGCCTCCACCTGAGCATAGGCCTCGCCCCTGGGAGGACGAAAACGGAGCGGAACGTTATTCATGGTCTTTCCTGCTGGGAGCTGCTGAGTGGCCTGCCGTATAAGATGAATGCTCTCTCTCATTTCGGCCATGCGTACGCGGTATCGGTCGTATGTATCACCTATTGTCCCCACCGGGATGTCGAACTCTAAATGGTCGTAGACCGAGTAGGGGCTAGCCTTCCGGATATCCCAACGAACCCCGCTACCGCGCAACACCGGGCCGCTGACCGAAGCGTTAATGGCCATCTCGGCTGAAAGGCGTCCGACGCCCTTAGTGCGCCCCAGCAGAACCTCGTTTTCGGCCAAGAGGGCATCGTACTCATCCAAAAAGCCGGGCAGGGTTCTAAGGAGTTTGTCCAAGGCAGGTAAAAACTCGGCCGGGAAATCGTGGCTTACCCCGCCGAAGCGCATGAAGTTATAAAGCAGGCGCTGTCCGGTAACCATACTGAAGAGGTCCAGTATCTTCTCGCGTTCGCGGAACATATACATGAAGGGGGTATAGAAAGCCCCCATATCGTTCATGAGGGAACCTATCGCTAGGAGATGGCTGGCGATACGCTGTAGTTCGCCCATGATGACCCGGATATATTCCGCCCGAGCCGGCACACTTATGCCGGCCAGTTCCTCAAGGGCTAAAACATACGGCCAATTGTTGTTGATGGCCGAGACATAGTCCAAGCGGTCCGTCAGAGGGATATTTTCCTTGTATGTACGTCCCTCCATCAGCTTTTCGAGTCCTCGGTGGAGATAGCCGAATACCGGTTCCACATCGGTCATGATCTCCCCGTCCATCGTCGCCCGCAGGCGAAACACGCCATGGGTTGAAGGGTGCTGCGGCCCGATATTTAAAATAAAGGGTTCGGTTTTAAGCATTGCCCTGATAGTCCTTGCGCAAAGGATATCCTTTAAATCCTTCCCAAAGCATGATGCGCCGCAAATTGGGATGGCCGGCGAAAGCAATACCGAAGAGGTCGTAGATTTCACGCTCCTGATAATCAGCCCCGCGCCACAATGGGCTTATTGAGGGCACGCTCGCGTTTTCCTTGTCCACCCGCGTCCTTATGATCACCGCTTCATTCCTCTTAAGCGACAGAAAGCGATAGATGATCTCAAAGTTGTCCGGATAATCTACCGCCGTGATCATATCAAGATAGGTAAAATCAAGGCCGGGAGTCTCTTTTAGATGCCTGGCAGTTTCCAGCAACTTTTCCGGTTGCACAATGAGACCACTCCCGGACGGGTCAATTTCTGCCCCCAGGGAACATGCCAGCTCGGGTAGTGCCGGCAATTTCATTACCGGCTCGCCCTGGCGCTGGAGCGCTTGATTTTCTTGCGCAACATCTCTACGGCATTCAATAGCGACTCGGGGCGTGGTGGGCAGCCGGGGAGATAGACATCTACGGGAATGATGTGGTTGTAGCCCGGTACCACCGAGTAAGAACCGCGGAAAATGCCGCCCGTGATGCCACAGGCACCCATGCCGATCACCCATTTTGGTTCGGCCATTTGGTCGTAGAGGCGGCGTATCTGGGGAGCCATTTTCCAGGTGAGGGTGCCCGCCGTGATCATCAAATCGGCTTGCCGAGGTGAGGCTCTAAGAACCTCCATACCGAAGCGAGCGATATCAAAGCGCGAAGACGAGGTGGCTATCACCTCAAAAGTGCAGCAAGCGGTAAAGCATATGTTGGGCCAGAGCGATGCGGCGCGAGCCCAGTTTAGGGCTGCATCCAACGTCGTAGTGAGGACATTGCGTTTTAGCTCTCCGTCAAGCCAAGCATTGGGGTCGGGGAGGCGTTCTCGGCTTAGGGCGCGCAGAGATTCAATGATAGCCCCTTCCTCGCGCTCAAGCTCAAAAGTACGCAGATGGTTGCTGGGCGCTACTTCCATACTAGAACCTTTTTGCGCCAGGCATAGGCATAGCCCAGGGCGATGATGCCGATGAAAATAAAAGCCCCGATGAGACCCGGTGTCCCCAGTTCTTTCAGTCTTACCGCCCAGGGAAAGACGACGATGGCCATTGCATCCAGAGCTACCATCATAATGGCATAGAAATAGTAACGGGGATTATATTGCACCCAGCTCCGTCCGATGGTTTGCAGACCGCACTCATAGGTAGCGTTTTTGGCGGGGTTGGGTCGGTGGGGCACGATTTTAAGCCGGCGCAGGGCGACCGGCAAGGCGAGCATCAGTCCGGCAAAGGCCAGAGTTATCAGCAAAAAGAGGGCAACGGAGAGAAAGCTCTCAAACAACACCGACTCCTTGGGCTGAAATGTAAGGAATAAGGCAGAACTATATCACCTATCTGCAAGCAACGTCAACCTATCTGGCGCTATACTCAATACTTAATTGCCACGGGGGCAGAGATGGCGATGCTTCTTAACTAACGTATTCTTCTGGCTGTTATTTCTTGGATTGATTTGTGCTCCAGCGTATAATTAAGAGGAACAGCAAAAATTACCTGGGAATCGATTAGGACGGATAATCGAATTCAGCTCTTTGAGAATAAGCGTATCAGCGCGGCCTGGGACTAAAAAACGATTACGTGCACTATTTGGTTGCTGAGAAAGGATTGAAATACATGCCAAAGCTACGAAAAACGCTTGGCGCGGCAGGTTCTTCGTATATTCTATCACTCATGCGCCTTATTGAAAAACAAAGCAAAGCCACTATTGCAAGCTGGTGTTTGGGTTATTGCGAGGAGCATGTTCTGCCCATTTTCGAGAAGCATTGCCCCGGCGACATTCGCCCGCGCATGGCGATCAGCGCTTCGCGTGATTGGTTCCAGAACAAGAAGAAACTGCCCGAAATAAAATACGTCATTCTTAATCAATGCCATGCCGCAGCGCGTGAACTAGTCAACAACCCTGCCGCCCAAGCTGCCGCAAGAGCCTGCGGGCAAGCCGCTGCATGCTGCCACGCGCCGACTCATTCGTTGGGACTGGCATTCTATGGTGCGGCCGCAATCGCTTATGACCGCGCAGGGTTGTGTGAAAAACCTGAAGTTTACGACAAAATAGCAGCCAATGAGTGCGCCAAGATGGAAGCAGCGCTGCAGGCGTTGGCGGTGGAGAACGAGCCGATTCCGGCGAAGATTAAATGGAGGCGCTGATTATGAGTGAATACGCAGTAGCAGAGCTGGAAGACGCCAGAGATGCCATACAGTCGTCTATACGAAAAATCGAAAAAGCATTGGATACCTTGTTGAAAAGAACACCGCAACCGCAGCCCCAGATAACGCTGGCAAAACGTAACCTAAGAGCACTCCGGTTATCCTTGTCTTTGATAGAGAGAGAATTGCAGGGTATCTCTTGAACAGCAGCGAAAATTTCTCAGTGGCTTCACCGCCACTGGCATAGTCTGTAAGCGTGGCAACACAAACCATAACATGATGGCGCACTTCCATGGCGACTACATCACCAAGGATGATGCAAAGATAGCCAAGAACTATCTTTTGGAGATGGAGCTGACACGTCTGAACCTGCTTGTAGCTCTGTTCCTAGAACGGCTGGATGGCAGCCCCCGACAACCAGATTGCCTCTGTGAAGCGTGAGGCCTTGCAGGCGCATGGCAGAACCTTGTGTGAACAGGCTTTTGCAAAAGGCCGAGAAGGAGTTTGGGATTTACCGCGTGATGGAGATAAAGCAACTTGAAAGTGACTTCGACAAGGCAGTGAAGCTACTGACTGAAGCGCAGGTCAAGGATGCAGACGGAGGTGCGGACGAATGAGCTCAGCATCATGGCCGCGACACTTTTCCGAGCAGAATGACAAGCACGTGTTTTCCATGGCACGCTTGATGCGCTCCGGAAAACCGAGGCAGTACTCTGCCGGTAATTGGCAACTTAGCTGAGCGGTTGACAAACAAGGAGGAAAAAATGTTTTGTTGCAACTGTGGGGCGGAACATGATGATAATGCTGCGTTTTGCAGTCAATGCGGCGTAAGCATTGGCACAATAATAACTGTTAATGAACAAAATCGAAACAAGCCTTATTATTCCGGCCTTAGTGTGGCTACGCTGATATTAGGGATAATTACCTTTTTTACTTCCCCTCTCACATTCTTCTTCGGAACAGGAGTGTTCTTCGGCGTTCCCACAATCATCATGGGGATTATGTCAATAGTAAAAACTAGAATAATGGGACACTGGGATGTGCCAGGTGTGATTGGGCTAGCCTTTGGAATCATTGGACTTGTTTTCGGTCTGTGGAGCTCTGTTCAAGCGGGAGTGATCCCATGGTAGCAAGTTCAATTGTTGAAATAGCCATACAAAGTGAGCCATCATTCTCCTGCAAAGAGACGCTCTCGGACTGATTGATAAGCGACAAGGGCCACCAAGGCCTTGGAGTGCATTTCGCATGATATTGACAGTAGAGAGGCATAAGGGCGGTTCGTTTAACATAATGGACTAACTCAGATGAAGCGCTCACGGTAGCAGAGCTGCGAGATATGCGACTCGCTGGCAAGTCAGGCTACCTATGCTTGTTGGGGCAGGGGGCGGCAAAGCTCCTTATAATGGCACTCGTCTAGGATATAACTTGTAAAAAAGGAAAAAGAGATGGCTAACCAATGAGCAGTCAGGTACTCAGCATACGAGGCATGACCTGCGCCGCCTGTGCACAGAGGATTGAAAAGAGTGTACACAAACTGCCGGGCATACGAAAAGCCACAGTAAATCTGGCTAGCGAAAAGCTCTTCGTAGAGTACGATGAAAAAAGCTTGCCGCTTTCCAAAATCAAAGAGGCGGTGGTCAAAATGGGATATGAAGTTGAAGAACAGCTGGCCAACACCAGCGTAACTATCCCCATTGAAGGCATGACCTGTGCTGCCTGCGTCCGGCGAATAGAAAAGGCTGTCAGTAAACTGAACGGCGTGGCCAGTATCTCCGTCAATCTAGCCACCGAAAAGGCCGCTGTTGCTTACGCTCCGCAAGTGATACGTCTTTCAGCCATAAAAGAAGCTATCGAAAAAACTGGTTACACACCATTGGGAATCAACCAAGCGGATGGTGGCGACAAAGACCGGATGCGGAAGAAGAAAGAAATCAGGACACTCTGGACGAAATTTGTCGTTGCCGCACTTTTCTCGGTGCCGCTGCTCTATATCGCCATGTCCCCGATGATCAATTTTGTAACCCTGCCGTTGCCGTCTTGGTTGCATATGATGCACCACCCTTTGACGTATGCGCTGACGCAGATGGCTCTCGTCATACCGGTGCTGGGGGCTGGTTATCGGTTTTATACCGTGGGCTTCAAGTCACTATTTCGCCTCAGCCCGAATATGGATTCCTTGATAGCCCTCGGCACCTCAGCAGCGGTTCTATATAGTGCCTATAACACCTGGCAGATTACAATGCATAATGATGCGGCAGTGGAATCCCTATATTTTGAATCGGCAGGTGTGATCATCACCCTCATTCTCCTTGGTAAATCACTGGAGGCTGTATCCAAAGGCCGGACCGGGGAAGCTATCAAAAGACTGATGAGCCTAGCGCCGAAATCAGCTGTTATCATACATGGCGGCCAAGAAAAAGAAATCCCCATTGATGAGGTGGAAATCGGCGATATCATCATCGTAAAACCGGGCGCTAAAATCCCGGTGGATGGTGCGGTGACAGACGGTCATACCGCTATTGACGAGTCAATGCTGACCGGCGAAAGCATGCCGGTAGAAAAACAGCCCGGCGACCCGGTGTACGCTGCCAGTATAAATACTACAGGCTTGATTAGATTCAAAGCCGAGAAAGTCGGCTCCGAAACAGCTCTGGCCCAAATTATCAAGCTGGTAGAGGATGCTCAAGGCAGCAAGGCTCCCATTGCGGCACTGGCCGATAAAGTATCCGGGGTCTTTGTGCCGGTGGTATGCGCTATTGCTTTGATGGCTGGCATTGCCTGGCTGATTGGAACGGGCGGAGATGTGAAATTCGCGCTTACGATATTTATATCGGTGCTGGTGATTGCCTGTCCGTGTGCACTGGGCTTGGCCACACCCACCGCTATTATGGTCGGTACCGGTAAAGGTGCAGAGAACGGCATACTTATCAAAGGGGGAGAGGCGCTGGAGATGGCCCATAAAATCGACACCATCATCCTCGACAAAACCGGCACTATCACCACAGGCAAGCCCACGGTTACTAACGTCGTCTCCGCCGCAGATATCAGCCCCGATGACTTGCTGCGGCTTGTAGCTTCAGCCGAGAAAGGTTCGGAACACCCGCTTGGCCAGGCCATTGTTGAGGGAGCGCAAAATAAGGGGTTGGAGCTTATCAATTCCGAGCGCTTCAATTCCATAACGGGCAAGGGCATTGAAGTGGCAATCAGCGGGCAAACCGTGTTGGCCGGAAATCGCCAGCTGATGGAGGAAGGCAGGGTGCCCCTGAATCATTTCGAAGCCGAAGCCGATAGACTGGCCAGTGAAGGCAAGACGCCGGTGTATGCGGCGGTTGATGGGGTGTTGGCAGGAATTGTGGCGGTGGCCGATGTTGTCAAGCCCTCCAGCCGCGCTGCGATTGCACAACTTCATAACATGGGCCTAGAAGTCGCCATGATTACCGGCGATAATCAAAGGACAGCGCACGCTATCGCTGGGCAAGTTGGCATCGACCGTGTTTTGGCTGAGGTACTGCCGCAGGATAAATCAAATGAGGTTAAGAAGCTGCAATATGAAGGCCGGAAGGTGGCCATGGTCGGCGATGGAATCAATGATGCACCGGCACTGGTCCAGGCGGATATCGGCATGGCTATTGGCTCCGGCACAGATGTGGCCATGGAATCGGCAGATATCGTCCTCATGCGCTCGGATTTGAGGGACGTTCCTGCTGCGATTAACCTAAGCAAACTGACCATTCGCAACATCAGGCAAAATCTGTTTTGGGCGTTCGCGTATAACGTGGTTGGCATTCCCGTAGCTGCCGGGCTGCTTCATCTGTTCGGCGGGCCGCTGCTTAACCCCATGATCGCCGCGGCGGCAATGAGCCTTAGCTCGGTTTCCGTACTTACCAACGCTCTGCGGCTTAGGCGATACAAGGCAATAGGGATATCATAAGTGGATACTTCAAATACTTGACTAGTTGATAGGTTGTAAGGTAGGATATCAACGTGACAAAAACAGCATTTACGGCAGAAGGAATGTCCTGCGAGCATTGCGTCAAGGCCATTACCAAGGCGGTAAGCGCCCTTTCGGGCGTTGCAAATGTGGCGGTAGATTTATCTACCAAAACCATAATGGTCGAGCATGATGCTACAAAAATATCAGGCGTTAGCATCAAATCCGAGATCGAGGGCCAGGGCTACGAAGTAGTGGCCTTGGAAAGCTGTTAAAAGCCGCATTGCCTTGACAACTAAGAGGCAGCCCGATGGTTTTTAAGCATTAGCCTTGGAGTCTGGGCCATGGGTTGGTCGGTATCAGGAAGTGCTACATAGATAACGAGTGGATCATGGCCAGGCTAATGGTCTTTGGTATTGGGTCGCATAAAGTATGAATAGGTCTGTAATTAATATATTTACGATAAGCCACGTAAGCAGTGATCTTGCAGAGAGGCGGAAGCATAAAATACAGTCGTTGTGGCGGAAGTGATTTATTCTTAGCGACAAACAGACTGGGTAAACTCATGATTAATACAATACGGATCTCAAACAGGCAGAGTATTCCGCTCGTATTTCGTGTTCCTAAGACAAACTCAGCCCTATTTAAAGACGGCCTTTCTTCTTAAGAAGAGCCGTCTATTATTTTTTCTCTTAAGCTCGTATGCTCAAGGAGGTAAATCAAGTGAATAAAGTAAAGCTTCTATCCAAAGCCCTATTGGTGTTTCTGCCACTAATTTTGATTCTGGGGGTTATACCTTTTACACCGCTTTCGCCATTTACCGGACAAAAGGTAGCGGCAGCGGATGTCGAGGAATTTGTATTTGAGGTAACCGTACCGGCGGGAGGTACATTCAGAATACCTGTAAGTGGACGGTTGAATAATATTAACAACTCGTACAACTGGAATATTGACTGGGGTGATGGAAATACGCAGACTGCTTCGGGTACCGGCTCAACAACCAGTGCCGGAATCCCACATACCTATACCACTGCTGGGATATATATTATCACCATTACACCTAACGCCTCAACCGATGCATGGCTGAAAGCTTTTGGCTTCTATGACGGTACATCCGGCGCCAATGTTCAGACAAACAAAGAAATGGTTACCAAAATTGTTAGCCCGCTTACCCCATTGATGACACGTACACAGACGCAATTGAATGCAGGCACTGCACCAACCAATGAATGGTATTATGCTTTTTACCAATGTATCAATCTGACCATGGGGCCAGATTTTACTTTCTCTGCTAGCTGGAATGATATTACAAGAGTAGGCGACAGCTTTGTCAGAAATCTGTTCTCCGGTTGCTCTGGTGATGCTTTTACCATGAACTCAGTATTCAATTTCCCACAGGGTATTACTACTGTCGGTGATAACTTCGCTCAACTCATGTTCTCCAGTTGCCGTGGTGCCTCCTTTACCATGAACTCGGTCTTCAACTTGCCACAGGATATTGCTACGGTTGGTAATAGATTCGCTTCCCAGATGTTCCAAGAGTGCCGTGGCGCTGCTTTTACCATGAACTCCGTATTCAACCTTCCGCAGAGTATTACAGACTTTGTTGGCGATTCTTTCGCTAGTTCTATGTTTTTCCGATGCTATGGTTCTGCTTTTACCATGAACTCCATATTCAACTTTCCACAGGGTATTACTACTGTCGGTGATTACTTCGCTTACTGTATATTCCGCGAATGTTATGGTTCTGCTTTTACCATGAGCTCTGTATTTAGCTTACCACAGGGCATTACTACGGTTGGGAATAGCTTCGCTAGTTCTATGTTTTACCAATGCTATGGTTCTGCCTTTACCATGAACTCCGTATTCAACCTGCCGCAGGG
>JGI24702J35022_10001660_pt1 | contig 13828 bp, 8 predicted proteins | sample TergutTh196P4_FD_35022 | JGI IMG/M metagenome (IMG submission 35022)
TTTGCGCGGATGAGGCGGGCGCCGGGGTCGACAGTGCTGGCGCCGGCGATGCAGGAGTTGGCAGTGCTGCTTCCGGTTGCGCCGGGGTTAGCAGTGCTGCTTCCGGCGATGCAGGGGTTGGCGCGGTAATACGCGCGTTATATCAGGAATTTGCCGGGAGCAAGGCTGCTAAGGAAGCCCTCTCAATTTTCGAGGATGATACGCGGAATATTGCGATTAGGGAGCTTATCGGGAATGACCTCGCCGGGAAAATTACGGCCAATATCCTAAATCTTTGTGAGAACGTTGCATTATCCATGACAGGTAGTTTGTTTGAAGAGACCAGGCTTTCATTACACAAGCTGTCCATTCTTGTGATTGATCAAAACGCTCTTAACAGATTTGAACAATCAATTGGAAATAAAACGTTTTCAGAACTCCTTGGCAGAGAAAGATCAAAGTCATTAATAGATTTTATCAGTAAGAAATGCGAGCATAATCACGGTGTTCAAGACGCCGGTAAATGGTCATCATCCGGAGTTTCGTCGTCCGGAGTTTCATCATCCGGAGCGCCGTTTTCCAAGGCAACGTCATCTTGGACAGCATCGTCCGGAGCGCCGTTTTCCGAAGTGTTGTCGTCAGGAATAGCGAATGCTTTAGGGAATTCAGTTTTCGCCAATGAGACTTACATCTCTGACGTCTTGAATGTAGACAGAAAAAGACTTGACACATTTCTGTCCGCTACTTTCAGCAGTATTTCAGCTTCGTCCGAAGTATTCATCAATTCCCAAAAAGAATCTATAGAGCGAATGATCCAAACCTCCATTGACAATGCGATAAAGGCCGGACAAGAGAAAAGGGGCGCTGTGACTTTCGCAAGAAAAACTCTCTTCAAAGACGCTTCGCGACGTTATAAAATAGCCGAATTGCTTAGTGAATACGTAAAAGGCCTAATTGACGGTTTGCCACGCGCTTATGACGCTGATTTTGTAATTGAGCGGCTTATGGAGGTTAAACTGTCCGCAGCCATTGAGCGCTTGAATTTCAATCGTTCATTCGATTTTTCAGTTGAAGAGCTTATAAGTCGCTTTTTCGAGGCGGCGCCAGGAGAAATCATAAAGAAGATTCCGAGCGGGAGTAAAGAAAGGCTGCTCGATATGCTGCGCAGTTACATTGTTACAAAATGCGCGGATGGAATAGCGCCGGACGGCAACGTTTACAGCTTCCTTGAAAAGATGGCGTTATCACAAATAGAAGAACTGATGTCAAGGAAAGCAGTGGACTTTGAAAGAGTGATCAAAGCCAACTTGAGCTTTTCAGGCTTCTTGAGGGAGGACAGGTTGTGGAAAAGCTTATCACGCGCCGCTGCCGACCGTCTGGAGCGCAAAGGATACTTTCAAACGGAAGCCGCTGCCGGACTCCATACGTTTCTCTCCGATATAAAGCCGTCCGACGTCATGAAGAAAATAATAACGATGCCCGCTCTTTCAGTAAAAAGGCTTGCGGCGCAAATCGCGCGGCTTTTATCAGCGAAATTTGAGGTGTTGATCAAAGGAAAAGTGAAGGCGACCATATCGGGGAGGTTGAGCCAGTTGAGCAACGCCGACGTACTGGCCCTTGCCGAGAAATTCTTTGGGCAGTTGAAGCATATTACAGTCCTGGGAGGGATAATAGGAGGAATCATGGGCGCCGCGGCAGGCTTTTATAAGCTTGCGGGGAGCGGGACGCCCAGCATAGCTGCCGCCGCTAATATAATCCTGATGGCTATAACTGGGTGGCTGACAAACGTTATTGCCCTGGAACTGCTTTTCAGGCCGCACAGGACAATAAACGTCTTTGGTTACAAGTTTATGAGCGTCATAAAGAGTAACAAGGAAAAACTGGCGTCCACGATAGGTGCGTTTGTGGATGAAACGTTACTGTCAAACGAGGCTTCGGCGCAGATAGTCGAAACAAATAGAGAAGCTCTTAGGGATGTGATTGTTTCAAATATAGTTAAGAGGCAATACAGTGCGGTCAGAGCGGTTGTTTGTGGAAATTCAGGGGAATTAGGCGAGAGGATGGCGAAAACGCTTGTAGGATATGTTGGAGAAAACAGAGGCGAAGTGTCGGAACGCCTGTATGGTGAATTGTGCAAGTTGGCGTTGCCCCGCCCCGCGACCGAGCCCCATGACGGTTGTGCGCTATTTGAGCAAAAAGAGATGGGCTGGGTTATGGCTGTAATTGAGAACATATTTTCGATAATTGCGCAGTCGGATAAAAAAATCACAGAACTCCTTGGCGGATTCGATTTTAGAACTGACGTTGAAAGCCGTCTCCGTAATTTTGATGATATCGAGTTCAGACGCCTATTTAGAGAGTTGATAGGCGCGTCTATTGAGAAATGGCGTCAAACTTATGGAAATGACGCCTTGATAAAGTCCGGGGATAGCTTACATGCCGCAATCAAATCGATTTTGTCCATTGGGCAGGTTGGAGAGGCGTTAGCAGAGAATATTGCGTCGGTTCTCTCCGGTGGTGTGGAAAGATTAATAGAGAGGTATGTCAATCAGAATTTTGACAGAATAGCCCTTGAGCAAAAAGACCGCTTAATTAAGTTCTTCCGTGATAGTAAGGAGCAATTTGCAGGACTTATAAAGCCGGAAATAAAGGGGCGCACAGGCTTTTTGCAGTCATTGGCGTTAGCGGCTGCAGATGTGGACGGCCTGCTTGAATACGCTATTGACGATTTTGTTGAAGACCAGATACCGGAGTTTATTGACTCAAGGTTCAACGAATTGCGCAAACTTGCCAGGGATTTGTTAAATGAAGCGATTATAAAGATCAGTAAAAGCGCCCCATTTTCAGTGGATATATCCAAGGTTGGGACGCTGTTAAGTGAGATATTGAGTGATGAGATATTCATTGATGAAATGTCTTTACTGATATCGGAGGAGGCGTTTCGCCTGTTTTCAGATGTCAAAAATGAAGATTTCTTAAGTGCTGCGGATATCAACACTTTGAAAAATCTGCTTCTGGCGGCGGATCCAATTATAAGAGCCGCCTCCGGAGCTCTGACTGAGAGCGTTAGGATCGAGGCTGAGGATATTGCAACGGAACTGTTGTCTCTCAAGGATTACCTGACTAGTGAGATAGGGGAGAAGCTTAACCTGTCAAATCTGTTGCGGGGTTATTCTGAAAAGGACTTTAGCGTCTTGAAAAAGTGCGCCGCCGACGCTATTTGCAAGTCCGGTATGATCGGGGAGGCCGTCTCCCTGATCAAATCAAGAATAGCAGACAGAGATTTAGTCATGGGCCTTATTTCAGAGTTAACGGGCGTAGTGTGCGAAGACCGCGGAGTACAAAACGACTTGGCCGAAGCGGTTGCAGGGATACTGGAAGACATGGGGAAAGACGTCGAAGATATCTTGGATGAAGAGTTCCTAGGGGTAATTGCCAACCTTGTCGCCGAAGTAATGATTTCCACGATGAGGGATAACCTCCCGCAGATACTATCAACAATGAAATTCAAGGAGATCACGGAAAAGCAGATCAATCTAATGGACACTGTTCAGATTGAGCGCATGTTTAAGTCGTTTGCCGGCGGATATATTACGAGGATAAAGTTGTATGGACTGTGGGGAGGAGTTCTCGGACTACACTTTAGCTTGCCTGTTTTATCTTTTATATGCGCAGTGATTCTGAGACTCAGGACAAAGCTATGCCGCGCGAGGCGGAACCGGCGTCCCGGCGCCGGCTGAAGCAGCCAGCCTAAAGCTACGCTGGGTGAAGTGTGCGCAGTTAAGCCGGCGGCTTGGTGCAGACCATACTGGTCGCGCGGCGCCTTTATATACCCGCATTAGTCCGCTCCGCACACATTGTGTCTACACACCCTGTTTTTACCCGTATCCTTAGCCCTGTAGAGCGCGTTGTCAGCGAGTGTGAGAAAATCATCAACTGAGTCTTCTGTTGATGGTACTTGCGTATTTATACCAATACTTACCGTTAGATAAGTATAACCAAAATCGGGACATAGAATTGGCGCTTCTTGAATATCTGAGCGAATACTCTCAGCGACGGAAAATGCGCCTTTATCGTCTGTCGAGGGCATCAGGACAGCAAACTCCTCACCGCCCCAGCGGGCTACCAGATCGGCGGGCCGCTTAAGATTACGCGAAAGTACCGCGGCAATTGTCCGTAACGCGACGTCTCCCTGTTTATGCCCATATGTGTCGTTATAGGTTTTAAACCCGTCCGCGTCTAGCATCATCAGGCTAAGAGGCGATTGATCCCTGATAGCCCGCTTCCATTCAATACTTAATCTCTGGTCAAAGCAGCGCCTGTTTGCAATTTCTGTAAGTTGATCCGTCATACTCAAGCGCTCGATTGCGCGCATTTGATTTATGATACGGACCTGGTTACCTACCCTAAGCCTCACGATTGCTGCGCTGAATGGTTTTGTTATGTAATCGGCTGTACCTAAGGATAGCCCTTTCTCTTCATCTTCAGGGTTACTTAGGCCTGAGATGAATATAACTGGAATATTCCGCGTCGCTTCTGATGATTTTAATGCGGTTAGAACTTGGTAACCGTCCATGCCGGGCATGAGGATGTCTAAAATGACAAGATCCGGTAAGAGCTCATTGGCTTTTTCAACCGCTTCCATCCCGTCCCTGGCCTGGAATATAGTGTATTCCGCCCGTAAAAGTTCATTCAGGAATATCAGGTTTAATTCTTTATCATCGACTATCAAAATGCTGTTTTTCATTTTTAGATTCCCTTATCTATCCAGTTTTTAGCATAAAATAACGGCCTAATTATAGCATATATTTGATGAAATAAAATTTATATGTAGAAGAATTGTTTTATTGTAGCATAACTTTGACAGACATATGAACTGTTTTGTTGAATATAGCAGTAGGGTCGAGGCTTGCCTCGAGGCTCGAGGCATGGGCCAGGCTTGCCTCGACCGTTTTCTGGTGCATTACGGGAGGGGCAAGCCCATCCCGTACACGGTTGTCGCGTTAATCTGTTGACATTGAGGGTGGCATTATCGTAACCAATTTTACAGGTCGAAAAAAGGTCGAATAAATGGTCGAATAAAAGTAAATAAATTCACAAAAAATTCACAGCTATCTTGACAGCAGTCGATACTCTTGATAACATTAGCCCATAACAAAGCAGAGGTTAACCGCTTCTCACCTCCAGGCGCATAAACTGCGGCTAAAGGGGTTAATAACACAGGACATCATGACGCTGGGCGCCGGGGTGATTTAGCTTTCTCATTGACGGGCAATCGCGCGGCTCAGATGGTATCCGGAGTTGTTATTGGAGCGGAGATACGACCGCTCCTTTGCTATTTTGGCGGAAAGCTGAGAATCATTTACGGATTTAAAAATGGAGGTGTATAGTTATAGCCAGAAACGAAACCTTGATCAACGAAGAAATCAGAGATGCTGAAGTCAGACTGATCGATGCGGACGGATCCGCGCTTGGGATTATGTCTTCAAAGGATGCACAGAAAATAGCGAACAGCAAAAACCTTGATCTTGTTAGGATTGCGCCGAACGCGCAGCCGCCGGTCTGCAAGATTATGGATTATGGCAAGCATATGTTTGAGCTATCCAAGAAGGAAAAAGAAGCCCGACGGAATCAGAAGATCGTGAGTGTAAAGGAAATATGGCTGAAACCAGGCATTGAAGATCATGACTTTAACTTTAAAGTAAAACACGCGGGAAGATTCCTGAGTGATGGCGACAGAGTGAAAGTCAGCGTCAGATTTCGGGGAAGAGAACTGAATTATACATCAGTAGGTTTCGATTTGCTAAATAAAGTTGCCGAAATAGTACAGGAGGTTGGTATTGTAGATAAAAAGCCGAAGCTTGAGGGGAGGAGCGTCACTATGACGATCAACCCAAAACACTGATTGGAGGATTAATAGATGCCCAAAATTAAGACACACAGTTCGTCAAAAAAGAGGTTTAACCTGACAGGTACGGGAAAGATCAAAAGGAACAAGGCGTTCAAATCTCATCTTCTGACTTCAAAGACCGCAAAGAGAAAGAGGAACCTGAGAAAATCAACCATGGTTTCCTCTGCAAATGAAGAGGCTGTTAGGAAGATGATACCATATAAGTAAAAGGAGAGTGGAGTAAATGGCAAGAGTTAAAGGAGCAAAGAAAACGCGCGCAAGGCACAAAAAGGTTCTGAAGCTGGCAAAAGGTTACTGGGGAAGTGCAAGTAGGAGTTTTAGGGCGGCAAATCAGGCGGTGATGAGGTCACTGGTTTTTGCATATAGAGACAGGCGGGTAAAGAAGAGGGAGTTTAGGAAGCTTTGGATCACCAGGATAAACGCGGCAGCTAGAATCAACAATATGTCATACAGTAAGTTTATGAACGGCTTGAAAACCGCAGGCATTATCATTGACAGGAAGATACTCGCAGACATGGCTGTAAACGATGCGCAGGGATTTTCGTCGTTAGTTGAGAAAGTAAGGGTCGGACAGTAAGAGTGACTGTATCATATAAACTCCTAAAGGAATTAAAAAAGAGCGACCGGCGAAGGGAGTTGGGATTAGCGGTCATCGAAGGCGTCAGGCTTGTAATGGACGCGTTTCATAGCGGAATTGAGTTTGAGTCTTTGGTTGTGTCAAAGAGTTTTGAATCGGGAGAAAAGGGGCGGAAAACGCTCGGAACGCTCAAAATAACAGGGATTGACCCTGTTATTTTGAGCGATTCCCTTTATAATGCGGCTTGTGACACAAAGACGCCGCAAGGCATACTTGCAATAGTAAAGACAACAGAATATAGTTTGGAGGATATCTTGGGTAAAGCGGGCGCGCCCGGAATAGGCTACGCGGCCTGTCTTGGCGGCGAGCCTGGAAAAAAGTGCGAACCTCGACAGTATGTCATTTTAGACAGGGTCAGCGATCCGGGGAATGTCGGTTCAATCATCAGAACTGCTGAGGCTGCGTGCTTTAGGGGAATAATCATGTCTACGGGCTGCGCCGACGTATACTCGTCAAAGACGCTGAGGGCTTCAATGGGCTCGGCGTTACGATTCCCCGTCGTAAGCAATGCAGACCTGGCCGAGTCAATCAGAGCGTTGAGGGATTTTGGGGTCATAGTTCTAGCCTCCGCGCCCGATGCGCGGAAGAGTTACTATAGTCTTGATCTGTCGGGCGATATGGCGTTTGTGATTGGAAGCGAGGCTTTCGGCGTCGATAGGGGAGTGATGGGCGTGTGTGACGGTGTTTTGAGGCTTCCCATGCCCGGGAATGTTGAATCCTTGAACGCCGGAGTTGCGGCGGGTATTCTCGTGTATGAGGCGTTGCGACAGCGCCTGGAAAAACCAGAATAGGGGCGATAGAAGCGAGGGATAGGGAGCAATAGAAGCAATAGGGGAGCGATAGAAGCGAGGGATAGGGAGCAATAGGGGAGTGATAGAGGCAATAGGGGAGCGATAAAAGCAATAGGGGAGTGATAGAGGCAATTTGGGCGATAGAGAAACGATGGCTATGAGATTGGGAACGATAGAAAAGCAATAAGAGAGTGATAGGCGGACGATTGAGGCGATAGGTTGGTGATAGAAACAACGGAAGCAATTGGGCGATAGAAACGATGAAGGAGTGTTGTTGATGGTTGCGATTGTACTTGCGGCGGGATATGCGACAAGGCTTTACCCGTTGACGCTTAACAGGCCAAAGGCTTTGCTTAAAATTGGGAATAAGACCATGCTCGATCACATAATAGATGAAATCAATACGATAGGAGAGGTTAGAAGTACCATAATTGTGAGCAATGACAAATTTTACAGGAATTTCACGAAATGGGCTGGTCAAAAGCATTCGAGGACGGAGATAACCGTTTTAAATGACGGAACAAAAACCGAAGAAGACAGGCTTGGGGCGATAGGTGATATTCATTTTGTTATAAAGAATTGCAGCATTGTCGACGAGGATATACTTGTAATAGCAGGAGACAATTTCTTTACTTACAAACTTATTGATGCGTACAATTATTATAAGTCAGTGGAGAGTGATTGCATACTGGTTATGCAATTCAAGGACAGGGAAGCACTAAAGAGGCTTGGAGTTGCGGTTGTGGATGAGAACGACAAAACGATTGGATTTGAGGAGAAACCTCAGAACCCACGCTCTGATCTGGCAGTTTTCGCGACATATTTCTACATAAAAAACACGCTGCCAATGATTCAGCAGTACTTGGACGAGGGCAACAAGCCTGATGCGCCAGGAAATTTTGTCGCGTGGCTGTGTCGGCGAAAAGATGTGTACGCATACAGGTTTAGTGGTGAGTGCTATGACATCGGTACGCCCGAGGCGCTCGAACAAGTGCGCAGAGAGTACGGGCAAAACCCGTAACCCCTCCTGCCTGATCCTCACATCCTCACATCCTCATATCCTCATATCCTCGTATCCTCAGCCGAACTTCAACAGATGATGAAATATTTGATTGACTGGAGTGATCTGTTATAATCAATAGTCTTCCGATTGGAATCGATAGTTTCAGAAGAATCAGAGAAGAGAATAAATACTACGTTGATAAAACGCAAATGTACATAGCATTGCTGTGTTTTTCCGCCTTGTCATGCTATAAATATTCTACTGCAATTTTGTTCAAGTAAATTCTAAACAGTTCCTTGTTGTCGCCCGACACTGAAACATCTTCCGCAATTCCCATCGATTCTGTACGTGTAGTTTATCGTAGACCATCGTGGCAAGGTTTTTGATATACCCTTGGGAATAGCTCAGCCGTATCGCGATTTCCTGATTGCCGCAACCCAACGCTATTAAGCGCGCAACCTCTTGTTCCGTTGAAGTCAGTTTCAATGTTGAGACAGTAAAACGCTCCTCATCAATGCCGGCCTCTAGCATCCTCTCGCGTATTAGCTGCAATTGCCGCGCCTGCTTGCCACTTTCAAGGCGCAGCCGGATGCGGGCAAGGAGGTTTTCCCGGACAAAAGGCTTTGTGATGTAATCCTGCGCGCCCAACTTTAGACCTGCCAGTTCAGCCTCGCTTCCTGACATGCCCGTCAGAAAAATGACGGGAACACCTGAAAGCGTTTCAATGCCGCAGATACGCTCAAAGGTTTCGTATCCGTCCATATTCGGCATGATGATGTCCAGCAGGATCAAATCAGGGATGTTGCTCTTTTGCAGGAGTTCGAGAGCCTGAGCGCCGGATGCCGCCAAGGTCGCGTCGTAATATTCGCTGATGATTTCCTCGATCATGTCCAAGTGCATATGGTCATCATCAACCACCAAGATTCGGTTTCTCTCTTCCATATCCTATTCCCCTCAAATACCAATATCAGCAAGAATTTGTTCCGCCTTATCGAAATCCAATTCTTGAATCGCCTGTTTCACATCCATAATAATGTCGCTTGCTCCTTTTTGGGCAATCAACAGGTCAAGTTCCCGGATAGCCTGTAGACGCACACGATTTTTGATGTGCTTTGCCAGTATTTCTGGCCGGAAGCGTTCTGTTTCCATTGAAGCCTTTGGTTCAGCGGCGCGCACATGCGCGGCGAAGGCTGATAATGCATTGCGCGCTCTTTCCCACTGCACATATAAAAGTGGCGTCGTAAGACTGACTAGTTGGCTGTCGCAGTCCTGGCATCCCCTTTCCAGCAATTTAGCAAAGAAAGACAGCTCGGAAGCGCCTACATAGCCCGCCCCACTTTTCAATGAATGGGCCAAATAACGCAGCTTCTCAAAATTGATTGGGAGAGCCTCACTGATGTTTTTTACTTGGCCAAGGGATGTCGGATAATTTTGAACGAATATCTCAGCCATGCGCGCCAGCAACGACCAATCCCCGCTGGCATTCTGTAATCCCTCCTCTAAGGACACGCCGCAGGACGCCAGGTTCCGAGTCGATTCTTCTATAAATTTTGGCGCCGCCCACGTTTTAGAGTATATTGTTTTTGGGGTTGCCGGCGCCGAAGTGAGCGCAAGAGTAGCAGCCAGCGTTTCTTCCAACTTTTGTGCCTGCACTGGTTTTGTTAAGTAAGCGACAAATCCCTCAGCCAGGAATTTTAACTCTGTGCCGGAAATCGCGTTGGCTGTCAGCGCGATGACAGGCGTTCTGAAGTCCGGGAATTCTTCTTTCAGACGATGATATGTTTCAATGCCATCCATGTCCGGCATCATATGATCCATCAGGATGATGTGGTAATCTGTTTTTCGGACAGCCTCGAGACACTGCGCTCCACTTTCCGCCAAATCAACGCGCATCAGCGTACGCTGCAAAAGTGCTTTTACTGTTTGCAGGTTTTCCAGGTTGTCGTCAACCACTAAAATCCGGGCGTCCGGCGCTGTAAAACTCTCCTCGGAGATATCCTCAACGTCATCCGCGGCGAGTTTCCAATCTCCCATAGGTTTCCCGTCAGTAATTATCTGTGGGATTTCCACCCAAAACACGCTGCCGGCGCCGTATTCACTTTCCACGAAGACTTGTCCGTTCATACGTTCTGTCAATTCTTTAGCAATAGCAAGACCAAGCCCGGTGCCCTCAATATTCCTATTATCAGGTAAATCAAGGCGGGCAAAGGCATCAAACAGAATGGACAGATTCTCTTTTTTTATACCAATACCTGTATCTTTCACAGAAGCCAGAAGGATAATCTGGTTCTCGTCTTCACTTTCCTTACACATGAATGACATCATGATTGAACCGTCAGTAGAGTACTTAACTGCGTTGCTCAAAAAGTTGGACAAAATTTGCTTGATACGAGGCATGTCGCCCCAAAGCTCCGTTGGAAGTTTGTCATCGACTTGTATTTCAAATATCAATCCATGCTTGCGCGCGCTTTCTGAACCGATCTCAAAGAGTTCCTGTATTAAGACGGCAGTTCGGTAACAGTTTTCAATCAATTCAAGCTTTCCGGCTTCGATTTTTGATACGTCCAAAATATTGTTGACCAGTACCAGCAGCATTTTCCCGGCATTTTGGATTTTTCTTGCATAATTGCTGATAGGTTCTTCCCGGCTATCACGGAGAACCATTTCCGTCATACCCAGCATGACATTGATTGGCGTACGAATTTCATGGCTCATGTTTGAGAGGAAAATGTTTTTTACCTCACTGAGCCGAAGAGCTTCTTCCCGCGACGCCTCCAACTCTTGCTGCTGCCGGTTGTGACTGCGGAATAATAAAAATGTTGCAATCGCAAGCACAATGCTGAGGCCAACCATGTTGCTGAGTTTATAAATCAGATTGTTCAATGGCGATGTTTCCGCCATTTGAATCTTATCGGGGAAAAAGTAAGTGAAGATCATCAGCCCAGTGAAGACGGTAAGTTCTGCAAAGGCAATAATAAGTCCAGTTTTGCCTTCCAGCAACATGACGGTAACAATGGTGGCAGCAATAAAGTAGTAAGGCACTGAACCGTCGATTCCTCTGCTGAGAAAGAAATGGGTCGGTAGACAGACAGAAGAGATACTAATGATGGTAATCATATTTACAGTTTTATTGCGCCCTTTGACGAGTGAAAAAATAAATAATCCAAGGATGAAAATGATTTCCAGAGTAACAATAAGAAGGAGCTGGCGGCTGTTCCCAATCAGCGCAGTCCCAATAAAAAAAGCAATACCTGTCAGAAGAATTGCAATTTGCAATATTTGAGACAGTTTCGTCCGGAAATCAAGGTTTTTACTAAAAACCCTATCTGTAACAAGACGAAACGGATTATTCATAATTGCGGCTCACTCCACCATTCTCTTTTAACGATACGCTAACCCAAAGATATTATACATCCATGGATATCCGGATGCAATACCCATTGCGCCATTGCGATGTGAGGCGATGTGAGGCGATGAGAGGGATGGTTACAGTTCACGGTTTGTCAGCCCTGTCGTCGTTGCGAGCGGAGCAAAGCAATCCAGTCCTTTTTTATTGGTCGATAGATTTTTCTTGATTGTCACGTCGCTTCACTCCTCGCAATGACGAGTGTCCCACTCCCGGCGCCCCGTGAACTGTAACGAGGGATGCGAGGCGATGCGAGGCGATGCGAGGGGAGCGAAAAAGAGTGAAATGGGGCTGAAATGGCGCTGAAAATGAGTGATAAGGAGCGATAAGGAGTGAAAAGGCAGTCACTGCGTGGGGAGTGATAAGGAGGTTGGGAGGTTGGGAGAAATACCAATTGTTTTTTGTTGAAAATATGACTTTTTTTCACTATCTATTAGGATTATTGGGTAATATGATTGTTTTAATTGTAAATGTGTAGTATGAAAGAAACAACTAATAAACAGGAGGTCCTTGTCATGAAAAAAACCATTCCTATTTTTTTGGCAATCATATTGGCCTTATCGCAGGTAACGCCAACGCTGGCGATTGGCACGCCTCTGGCGATTGGCGCGCCGCCGGCGATTGGCACACCGCCTGCGACATCCTGGAACACTTGGGATATAACGCACCCGAACGCCACATCATCGCAAATTGAAATTGCGTCAACTTTGGCATGGGCTGCCGGATCCGGCGCAACCTGGATTACAATTAGTCCCAATTTTGGGGATGCGGGTAAGAAAACCGCAAAAGTAACAATAGAAGCAAACACAACCGCCAACGACAGGACAGGTTATATCAGCATTGTCAGCTTAGGCGGCACGAAAACAGTCACGGTCAACCAGCCTGCTGGATCGCTGGCCAATTCTGCGCCGATGACTGATTGGAGCGTTTGGGACATGACACGCGCCAACGCCGCTTCATCCCCAATATCCATTACGTCATCGTTGGCGTGGGTTGCCAGATCCGCTGCAGCCTGGATAACTATCTGGCCAAATCTGGGAGCTGCGGGCACAAAAGCCGCAAAAGTAACAATAGACGCAAATACAACGACCAGTGATCGAACAGGCTACATACGCATTGTTAGCCAGGGCGGCACAAAAGTAATCACTGTCAACCAACCCGCAGTCGCGCCAAAAGTCCATCCGCCAGCGGAGCCATCAGTTGTAGAGACGGATTTGATAATTCTTGAGAATCTTCCGGAGGGAAACATATTGGAGGAGGCCGGGGATACAAAAGCTTTGTCAGCGACTGTTATACCAAGCGATGCTACGATAAACGATACGGCATCGGGAAGCAGAGATACTGACGTCGATATTATCTACCAAAACGGCAAGATGAATATTGTTGGTGAAGGTGCATCAATGATAACAGCATCAACAACAAATGATATATCGGCAATATATACCGCAAATGCTTTAGTTGAGCAATCTGTCACTTCGATTGATATAAGCGAGCCAGAAGGAGATCACTTTAATAACACTACTTATATTAACGTTTATTGTTCAGGAGAAGAAGAACACCTTGAAATCCCTTGTCCATTAGGCGCTACTCCTGAAAGTAAGTCAATAAGAATTGATGACGATTGGATAACAGGCGGGTTCATAAGGATAAATGAAATAGGCACAGATACAAACACAATAAGAATTAAAATTTCAAGAAATACTACAGGTGAAATTCGCAAGGGGTCATTTACATCTGTTTTTTCGGTTACTTATAAAGTGCCAATTACGGATTTTGGCTTAAGCACAACTGGCGAGAAGAAAGAACCAGAAGACGGAGAACTTACAATTTTATTGTTTTCCAGAAGATTTGTTTATACAATTATCCAAGAGCCATTCGCTGAATTATCGAAAGTCGAGATAAGCCCAAAAGTTTTAAATATGACTGTTGGAGAAAGTAAAAAATTAGATTTGGTTTTCACTCCTTCCAATGCGAATTACTCAAGCATCGGTTATTATGTATATGATATGAACGGTAAGCGTCAAGAACATTTCCTGGGCTTTTGCATATCTGTTGATGAATATGGAAGAATAACCGCCCAAAAAGAGGGAGAAGCAATCGT
>JGI24702J35022_10001661_pt1 | contig 13827 bp, 8 predicted proteins | sample TergutTh196P4_FD_35022 | JGI IMG/M metagenome (IMG submission 35022)
GGGATTTGGCGGCTTAAGCGATACTGCCCCCTGGGAGTGGAGTACAACGCTTTTGCGTCCCATACTTTATTGGGAAGCGTACGGCGCCGTCTTTTTCAGCGTGAACGGCGGCAACGGCACATTGACAGCCGAGGTGAACGGCACGCCCATTACTTCAGGCGACTTGATTGAGTACGGCAAAAACATTGACTTCATCGCCGTGCCCAACCCGGGCTACGGAATCAAGGAATGGAAGGACAACGGCAGCACGGTAAACGGCAAAAATGCAACGTATACGATTTCCGGTCTGGCAGCATCTCACACCGTAACGGTCGAGTTTATGCTTCCCAGTTATACCTTAACTTTCAGCGTCGAAGGTGGCAACGGTACGCTTGCGGCAACCGTTGATGGCGTTCCCGTTGCAAGCAGCGACCTTGTAGCGGCAGGTAAAAACGTTGTCCTGACCGCAACCCCCAACGCAGGATATGCACTGGCATCCATCAGCGTTTTCAGTAAAGTCGGAATGCATTCCGTCCCCACAACAGGCACGGGCAACACCCGCACCTTCACAATGCCCGACACCGACGTCACCGTCACAGCTACCTTCCACGACCCTGCCCATCAAGCAGCTTGGACAGATGCCAAAACCATCATCGAAGCCGCCGATTTCAGCGTCTTACAGAAAGACGCCAACACACAGACCTACCTGCGCTACCGCTTAGCTAACACCATCAACGAATTGCTAAAAAACAATGCTACATTCTCCATTATGCATTATGCATTCGCCGTTTCGGCGTCCGACATCGTCATCTTCGACTACAACTTCCTTCCCGCACAGGCGGGAACCCCCGAAAACCCATCCGGCACGAACGGATTCTTTGAGTTCCGCGTAAAGCCTCCCGATACCCGCTCTTCTGCATACAACGTAGGCACGATTAGCGCAACGTCATACGATGACGTTGCGAATGAACAATTAACAATGAACAATGAACAATTAAGGGCTTGGGTAAATAATGGGATGTTGTATGCATCGGGTCTGACTGCAGGCAAACCGTGGTATGTTTACAATCTGTTCGGACAATTGATATGCTCCGGCATCGCCAACGGCAACGACGTAACGACGCAATGCATTGCGTCGCTACCGGGACGCGGCATATATATCGTCGTCAATGGACAAACGTCGGTGAAAGTGAATAATTAACCATACTGCATTTCTGATAAACCGCCCCCTCCCCCTCGTTTCCTAAAGGGGGGAGTTGTCCTGCAGGAATTCTTTCCGCCATTCGGAGGGTGTTTTGCCATATGTTTGTTTGAAGAGGACACTGAAGGCGCGCAGGCTTTTGAAACCGCATATTTCGGCGATATTTTTCAAGGGCATGTTTTGGTGTTGCCGGTCTTTCATCATGGTTGTCGCTTTGTTCAGACGCTTAGTGTTTATCAACTTATAGAAGGTCGTATGCATATCATGGGTAATCACCTGCCAGAGATAGGTGCGGTTGGTGCCAAGCATTTCGCACACTTTTTCGTTGTTCAGTTCGGGGTCTTTGAAGATTTCATCTTTTCGGAGCAATAACAGCAGATCGTGTTTCAATTGTTTGCGTTTTTCCGACGACCATACGGAAGGGTCGCCCTTCTGCGTTGAAATGGCGTCATTGCCGCTTGTAGGGGCTTTGTACAGGTCTTTTTGCCTTAGTACCAAAATCGTAATAATGACCGGCTCTAAGTTGAAGAACGTCAAACCGATAACCATAAGGGAGGATTCCATCATGGCATGTATCAGAAAAATCAGACATTTACATAGCGTAAGGGCGATAATCCACCACATCCAGTTGAGCGTACTCCCTTCGGTATAGGAAAAGTTCGATTCGAGGTTGCGTTTATGCTGCTGCAACATGCGGATTGACCGCACCGTATTGATGCTGATCATGGCGATGGCTAAACCCGCCCCCGCAAACGCCACCCACATTTGAGGCAGGTGGAGGCTGTGGCGCAAGTCGGCATAAGAGGAACAGAGTGGCAGGCGCCCGTACAGCGCTTCAAAAATAAAGTAGAGGATGACAAGCGCTGTAGCAGGCAGGTAGGCTGATAGCCAGAAACGAATGCCCGGTCTGCCTGGGTGCGACATGCCGAAAATATAGGCAAACAGTAAGGAAGGAAAAGTCAACAACATCAAAACATGCAGCGGATTCCAGAGCGCCTGCCCGTACATGGGCGTATGGGCGGTTTGAAACATGTTTAGGGTAAATAGTAACGCAAACAGAAACCGTTCCAGCGACAGATAGATGAGAGGAGGCCGCGTCCCCCTTATCGTCAGGGTATAAACGCCGCTCAAAAACATGGAGAGCAAACTTGTTATGTTAAATAAATAGATGATGTTATCGGTTGACATATTACAAAAATAATTTTAAAAAATGCAGGTACAAAGATAAAGGTTTTTTGACGGCAAAAAAATGTTTTTTTTCGATGGCGACGTAGAGACGCAATACATTGCATCTCTACCCGGACGTGACGCATATATCTTTGGAAACTTTTATTCCCTTTTTTTCATTTAAGTGTTTTCTTCCTGACAGGCTTCCTCGCGCCATTCGGTCGGCGTTTTGCCGTGCGTTTGTTTGAAGAGAACGCTTAAGGCGCACAGGCTTTTGAAACCGCATATTTCGGCGATATTTTTCAGGGGCATGTTTTGGTGTTGCGGGTCTTTCATCATGGTGGTTGCTTTGTTCAGACGCCAGGTGTTTATCAATTTATAGAAGGAAGTATTCATGTCATGGGTAATCACCTGCCAGAGATAGGTGCGGTTGGTGCCAAGCATTTCACACACTTTTTCGTTGCCTAGTTCGGGATCTTTGAAGATTTCATCCTTTCGGAGCAATACGAGCAAATCGCGTTGCAATTTTTTGCGTTTTTTCAACGACCATTCGGACGGGTCGTTCTTCTGTGCTGAAATGACTTCACTGCCGCTCGCAGGCGCTCTGTACAGGTCATTTTGCCTGAGCACCAAAATTGTTATAATGACCGGCTCCAGGCTGTAGAACGTCAAACCGATAGTTGAAATGATGCCTTCCAGCATGATTTTTGTCAAATGAATCAGACATTTAGTTAATGTAAGGGCGATAATCCACCACATCCAGTTGAGCGTACTCCCTTCGGTATAGGAAAAGTTCGATTCGAGGTTGCGTCTGTGTTGTCGCAACAGGCGGATTGCCCGCGCGGTATAAATGCTTATCATGGCAATGGCAAAACCCGCCCCCGCAAACACTACCCACATTTGAGGCAGGTGGAGACAACGGCGCACATCGGCGTAAGTGGAACAAAGCGGCAGGTGTCCGAACAGCATTTCAAAAATTAAGTAGAGTATGACCAGCGCCGTAACAGGCAGGTAGGCTAATAGCCAGAAACGAACGCCTGTGCTGCCCGGGTGCGACATGCCGAAAATATAGGCAAACAGCAGGGATGGAAAAGTCAATAGCATTAAAACATGTAGCGGATTCCATAACACCTGCCCGTATATGGGCGTAGGGGAGGTTTGAAACAGGTTGAGGGCGACCAGAAACGTGAACAGAAACCGCTCCAGCGACAGATAGACGAGTGGCGGCCGCGTCCCCCTTATCACCAGGATATAGACGCCGCTCAAAAACATGGAGAGGATACTTGCCAGGTGAAGTGTAAAAATGATGTTGTCGGCTGACATATTAAAGCAATTACAATTAAAAAAACGGATGCAAAAATAGGAGAAAAACGCCATTTTTGAGCCGGACAGATCAGAAATTGAGCGAGACGGAACAAAAATTGAGGCAGGCGGAAATTTTTGAGCGAGACGGAAATTCATTTTGAGGCAGACTGAAACGGGTTCGATTTTTTTTTGCTATATTTTTGGACGTTTGATTCTTGATGATCCGCGTATGTTTTAATTAAGGTACTGCGCATAAAGGCAGGCATACAGTTTACAATAACAATTTATAAAATTTAAAATAAAAATATTGATATTCACTGAGTGCCTCCTCGCAATGAAGACTTTACACGAAAATCAATAACTGAATAATTGAATAACTGAAAAAATTCGTAATTCGTAATTGTTTTCCTATCTTTGCGGCATAATTCTTTTAAAACATTCAGATTATGGCAATGGAAATAAAGTCGCCTCCGGTGTTGAGAGGCAAGGCAGCCCGCGAATTTCGGGAAAAACTGGCAAACATGACCGAAAGTAAAAGCAAGGAAGAAGTCCAGGCAAGCATGCGCAAGACGAAGGCTATTTTGGCTAAATACTACAATCCGTACAGATATGGTTGATTTGGAAAAAGATTGTGAGATGTTTGTTCTCTCTGAAGAACATGCCATTTCAGATTTCGATTGCGGAAATGCGGACTTGAATGATTTTTTCAATCACGAAGCATTCGCATACAGGCAACAGATGCTGTCGCAAACATGCTTTTTCCGTCACAATAGCAACGGGGCAGTGGTTTGCGCCTTTTCATTCTCTGCAAGCAGCATTAAGACCGCCGATTTACCCGGAAGCAGAAGTAAAAAGGTAAAGGAGTATATTCCAAGAGAAAAATCGTTGAAATCTTACCCCGGCATTCTTATCGGTCGCATGGGAGTTGCATCGGCGTTTAGCGGTTAGGGTGTAGGGTCAAACTTGATAAACTTTATCAAGGATTTTTGCCTTGTCAATTTTCCCGATTTTGTGCGTTATCTGTTGTGGACGCCTACAATGAACCTGCCGTCGTTGGCTTTTATCAAAAAAATGACTTTATATCAATCTTTTCGACCGAAGAACAGGAAAAACAATCCTACCGTCATCCGCTATCCGAACCCTTGCATACAAGGTATATGTTTTACGACATGATACAATGGCGAAACAGAACGTATTAGCAAATATTCTTTCAGTTATTGGCTAAGACCGATTCTACGGATTCATTTTTGAAAAAGCGCGTAAACCGAATAAGTGTTTACGCGCTTTTTTATGCCCGCTGGCGCGGTATGGTGCGAGCAGGAATGATAGTGGCTTAATATGCTGCATTTCTCCGGTTTACACGAAAATCAATAACTGAAAAATTGAATAACTGAAAAAATTCGTAATTCGTAATTCGTAATTCGTAATTGATTCGTATCTTTGCGGTGTTGAAATTTAAAAAATGCAGACATATATGGCAACAATAGTTTTAGATTACGATGTACATAATGAAAATGCACAAAAGGCATTAGAGTTAGTTCTTTCTTTAGGTCTTTTCAAAGTAAAAAAGAAAAAGACAGGATTAGAAAAGGCTTTTGAAGATATTGAAAAGGGGCGGATTACATTTGTAAATGGTCCCAAAAAACATCAATGAGTATTTTCCACATCCTTTGAAAGGCTATAAAAAGAAACTGAACGAAGAAATAATGGAGTGTCATGTCCAGCCCGACTGGTTGTTAGTGTGGACACAAAATGATGTTGAACTGGTTTTATTGTTGACAGATACAGGCAGCCATTCAGATTTATTTTAATTCTATACAAGTTGTTTGCCGTCGGTCAATAGCCCCTGTTAAAGACGAAAGATGAAAAAGCGTGTAAACCGAATAAGTGTTTACGCGCTTTTTTATGCACGCTGGCGTGGTATGGTGCGAGCAGGAATGATAGTGGCTTAATATGCTGCATTTCTCCGGATTGCTTCGCAGGCTACCAATGACGAGTTTTATGAAACTCGTCATTATCAGCATGTTTGACTATTGCAACGGCAGGGATGCCGTTGTTACATTTTTCTCGCAATGACGATACACCTTGCCCGACAGCAGTCAACACACCGGTTGAAAATAGGGGCGAGCAGGGGCAAAAACGGAGGGAAAAGTAAAGAAATTGAGCGAGACGGAAATGTTTTTGAGGGAGACGGAAATTATTGAGGGAGACGGAAATTAATTTTGAGGCAGACGAAAATGGGTTTGGTTTTTTTGCTATATTTTTGTGCGCCCGAATTTTTATGCTTCGCGCATGAACTATTTTAGACGCAAAAAATCATGAAAATATCATTATTAAAGTATAACTAAACATGAAAAAAAGTATGAATTGTAAGAAAGGGTTTTCATTTTGGATGAAAACGCGAGGATGGACGGCTGTTTGGATGGTCGTCATGGTATTGGCGTTTGCTAACGGAAGGTTGCAGGCGCAAAGTAATAAACAGAATATGTTGCAGGATCTCGGATTTGACGCAACGACGCCGCCGCCTGAAATGAGCGCCAGCGGCAATCCGCATGGGGAGGGTACTAAATCCATTAACCCGCAGTATGAAATGTTTTTGAACCACGGTTCAGGTAACGATGCGCGAACGGCAGCAACGTACGACAACAAAAACCTGATAAAACAAACCACTTTATCCGGTTCTAATGGCCCCTCCGATATTGTAGGCGTGTCTTATGTCCGGTCTTTCGCCGCCGATTTTGATCGAACAGGCAAAAAGGAATATTTAGTTGAGTTGAGTCTGAAATCCAACGGGTCAAACGGACTTAGGGTTAATTATCGACATGCAGGGTCCCATGAACCTTCGGCAAANCCCGGCTTAGTTGGAGAAATAGACAAATTTAGNAGCACTGATGCTNTCACTGCATACGGGTACACTTCATTGATGGCGGCAGCGGTTGGTGATTTTAACGGTGATGGAACAGATGAAATCGCAATTTATAATCCGAGTTCTGGAACAATCCAAATCTGGACTCGTGGCAGTGGTGTGATGATTTATGTCACTGGATTCTACATACCCCTCCTGTCAAGCCCGGACCCGATAGCGGCTTTGAAAGATTATTATTCCGTATCGATTGCCGCAGGCGATCTCAACGGCGACGGCAAGGACGATTTGGCAATCGTGGTGAACAGACACAACAGTTTCCGCAAAAGCACCGCCGCAGACGCCGATGCAACCATCGCCATTCTTCACTCAAACAGCGTCGGCAACAATTACTCGTTTACAGTCGTGAGGTCGGATGATTTTACAGGCAACGGCGGTGAGGTGGGCAGGTTGAGGTTTCGCAACTCGTCGGGAGATAACGCGAATACAAACCTGTTACTCCGGTCTGGAGGCGTAGCCATTGGCGACATCAACGGCGACGGTGTAAACGAAGTCGTTGTTTCGGGACTGTTCACCGGTACCGGCAGTTTTACCAGTTACGGCGCTACAGGCGGTTATTTAAGGGAAGCGACGGCATGGTTCACCGGCGACGGCAGGCTGGGGGTTGGAAGCCTCAACTCATCAGGTTATATGGAAAATGCGTTTACGGTTACGGCGAGCAATATGTCGGACAATCAGACCGGCTCGCGTTTAGGCCCTCTTCCGATCGTTACCTTTAAGGCGAATGGCGACGGCTCTCCCGCCCATCTTATGTCGGGCGGTAAAATATTGAGGTGGGAAAACAGCGCTTTTGCCGTGGAATACAGCGGCAGGAATTCGAGCAATCGTCCCACCATGCGATCGTTTTTGGATGGCGGCTCCAACTCGACATATCCCCGCGCCTGGTACACGGAGGCGGTGGCGGGCAATTTCAACCGCAACCCTACCGGCAGGGAAGGCGTTGCGATGGTTGTTGCAGTCGGGGCAGATGATGGAGCAGTAAAGTTAGGCGCCTTTGTTCACAACAATACAGCGACCGGCCCTGAAAATGTCATGACGAAGACGCTGAACAATGGCAAGCAGCGTTCAAACTGTTCCCTTGCGGGGATAGTTCTCAACGATCGGAGCCTTAGAGTCACATACAGCCACAAATCATTTTACTTCACCAATCCGGATATCCTTGCCGTATTGCAGGCTGCGCCAAGTTTCGGTGAGCTGAATTATGACAGGGGAGAGACTACGCTTTCGTTTTCTTCGAGTTCGGGCGGGTCGCAAGCTCACAATTTTTCGATTTCGGCAGGGGTTATACTCGGTTACGATCTTGAGGTCAGCTTTTTCGGAATAGGCAAGTCGGGCTATGAAACAAACAACTCATTAACCGCCACTGTCGGAGGGGGTTTTGAACTGTCGCACGAGACAACGTTTGGGATTGATTACACTTCGGCGGGCGATGAAGACCGCGTCGTTTTGACCATGGTACCCTATACCAAATATCATTATAATATGTTTGTTCCCGAAACAAAGATGCCGACACAGTCGGAATATAACACCGCCATGTCGCGTTACAGTTCGTTGAAGAGCAGTTTTAACCCAAACAGTCCGAACGCACTTAACGATGCGATGGAAATGGACGATCTGTCGCGGCTGATTGCGGCGACCGACGAATTCAGGGCAAGCGGAACCGCCTGGGGCGCAACGATACCGGCGAAAACGGTGCCTTATGAAGTGAGCGTGCCGTCGACACCCCGCCCGAGGCAATTCATGACGGTAGATTACTATGACGAAATTGCCCGACAGTACGGTTACCAGACGATACGCGGCAATGTGCTGCCGCCGCAGTACAAATGGGGCGACCCTGCTACGTATCGCCCGAACACGGGAGGACTTGACCCCGATAATGTCATGGCGCTTGGCAGCGGCCCCGGCGGAGCCTGGTCAGCGGCGTCCTGGATGGGCGGCGACGGCAGCAGAATCACCCGCTCGATTGAAATCACGAACACACACTCGGCCAGTCTGACCTGGGGTATATCGATCGAAACGGAACAGATAATCAAACTGGCCGGCGTAAAGATGGGCATCTCGGCCGGGATCGGATACGACGGTGGCTATACCTGGTCGTCGACAGACGGTGAGGGGTTTGCGGGAACGGTTACGAATATGCCGTTTTCGGCGACCAACTACGCCTTCAACTGGAATGTGTTTGCGCACAGGCGGAAAGTAAACGGAGCCAATGCGATTGTACTCGAATATTTGGTGCAGAATGTTACCGGCAAAACGGGGATAACGCCCAGCCCCCTGACGATTACGGCTCCCGCTCCGGGACCGGCGTCTACCGTCGTCACCTATACGAATCCGGGCTTTACAGCCGCTATGACATGGTCGCCGAACGACGACCCGCTTTTGCTGAACGGTAACTATACGGCAACTTTCACGCTTACAGCGGCAGCCGACTATGCNTTCAGGGGCTTTACCGACGACAAAAGTATCGCCGGCTTTACAGTGAACGGCATACCGCCGGATTTTGTAAGCTGCGACGCGGACGAGCTTGTATTTACGGTGACATACCCTGATCTCGGCGTATTCGCGATCTCATTTCCGCACAATCCGGCTTACGATATACCCGATCCGATTGTCGGGGTGGATATTACGCCTATCACGTTTGCGCCTACAGGCGGAGCGGGAGGCTGGAGCATAGTGGATGCAATAGGGCTTCCGGACGGGCTTACATTCACGGGTCTTGTACTGTCGGGCGCTCCCACGATGGCGCAACCTGCCGGTACGGTAACCATCATCGTGGCAGATGTGTTAGGCAACCGCGCGAGCGTCGTAATTGCCTACGACGAGATTAAGGCGCTTGTACTGCCTGTTCCGCTGTCGGTTTACACGCCGGTGGCGGGCGAAATGTCATCGACGTTTATTGACCATAACGGAGCCGGATTTGCGGCTGCCTTAGTCTGGACAGGCTCTTCCGACCCGGGCTGGGTTTCAACGACTCCGTATGTGCTGGGCGACGACTATACGGCGACTATCACGCTTACGGCAGCGACGGGTTATACTTTTACGGGTTATGGGGGCGACGCGGCGATTGCAGGCTTTACGGTGAACGGCAATTTGCCGGAATGGGTGAGCCTGAGCAACGGCGATACGGAATTGATATTCACGGTCGACATGATGGCGCTGATAACGGCAACGAACGCAACGGCTCCGCAAATTGACACGCAGCCGGAAGACGCTACCGTACAGGTCGGCGATCCGGATGTTACGCTGACCATCGCCGCCTCCTCTACCGACGGGGGAACGATAAGCTATCAGTGGTACAGCCTCGATAATGCCAACATTGCGACACTGATTCCGTCAGCGACAGGCAGCAGTTATACGTTCGACATGTCATCAACGGTAAAGGGCGTTTATATGTTCCGCGTGGCTGTAACGAACAATAACCCGAGCGCCACGGGCATGACGCAGGCAATGGAGTGGAGTAATATCGTGTCAGTAAATGTGGATGAAGATTACTTTGTTTTGTTCGACATGAATTACGCCGGCAGCCCGGCAGCGATAACCGTCGCCATCGCGAAAGATGCAACGGAAGTGGGAACGCTGATGCCCAACAATCCTGTACGGACGGATTATGTGTTTACGGGGTGGAATACGATGGCGGACGGCAGCGGTACGACGTTTACGGCGTCTTCGACCGTAACGGCGGATATGACGGTGTATGCGCAATGGGTTTTGAATACGACCGGCGCAACGGTATATGCCGTAAGCATCGCCACGCTTGCCGACGGCACTATAACGCCCGACAAGGTATCGTTTCTTTACGAAGAGTACGAAACGGTAACGCTGACGGTATCAGTCCTGACGGCAGGCTACGAACTGTCGTCAATAACGGCCTACAGATCGGACGATATTACGGAAATGGTAGCGGTGAGTCAGGATTTGACGGACGCTACGAAGTATGTGTTCGATATGCCCGCCTTCAACGTGACGGTGACGGCTGTTTTCCAAAAGTCGCAGGCTACGATCGATCTTGAAAGCGTGGCCGACGCCAAAGCGCTCATCGACGCGGCTTTCTTCGCAGTCGATATGTACACGGCCAATACGGCTACAGACGTAACAACATGGTTGGTCGCCGAAATAAACAGTCTGATCGCGGCTACAGGCGTCACGGTAACGGCCTCCGATATTACACAAACGGCGTTTACGGCTGCCGCCGGCATGACGGACGGTAACTTCGACTTCGACGTTACGCTGACAAAAGGAGCGGCTACAGACGTCGCCTCCAATACGGTTCTTATTTCCACAGGTCCGCTGCATACACTTGCCTTCGATGCGTTTACGAATGGGACGGTGACAGCAATGAAGACGTATTATAAACAGGCCGAAACGGTTACGTTGATCATCACGCCCGACGCGGGATATGACCTCGACGTTATCAGGGCGTACCGGACAGCCAACCCCGCCCAGACAGTGACGCTTTCAACACCTGTAGGCAGCCCCGCAACATGCACGTTTGCAATGCCCGACGCAGGGGTGACGGTAAGCGCTACGTTTAAACTGTCGCAAGCCTCGCTCGACCTGCTTGCTGTGGCCGCNGCCAAAGCCGCCATCGAAGGCAGAACATATACCGTGGCACAACTGCTGGCCAATACGGAAAATGAAGTGAAAGCATGGTTAGTGTCGCAAATCAACGACCTGATTTCGATATCTACGGGTATCACGGTGACGGCAGCCGATATTACGCTCAGTAACTTTACGCAGGCAGGGCCGCTCGGCAACGGGGGCTTTGACTTCACCGTGGCGTTAGTCAAAGGCAGCGCATCGGATACAGCCTCAATGGCAGGGAATACGATTACAAGCATTCCAAGTTATTCGATCACCGTAACAGCAACGACAAACGGTAGCGTAGCGCCGCTGGTGGCAAACGCACGGGCAGGTGAAACGGTTATATTAGTGATCTCGCCCGCTACGAACTACGAACTGAATACCATCACGGCATACAAAACAGGCGACCCGGCAACGGTCGTCGTCCTCAATACGGTGGACGGCAAGTTCAGTACCTTCCTGATGCCCGACTATGACGTGACGGTATCTGCTACGTTCAAACAGTCGTCGACCGTTAATCCGCCGGTTACGCCTCCCAATCCGCCCGCAAACCCGGACGCCGACGCGGTTGCATCGGCAAAGACGGCCATCGAAAACCATACCTATACGGTGAATATGGTGACAGCACACTCGCAGGCCGCCGTCCGTACATGGCTCACAGCACAACTGAACGCCGTAATCGCCTTTACAGGTATCACGCTGACAGAAGCAAACGTTACGATTAACGGATTTACGGCCGCTACGACGGATTACGACGGCAACTACGGCTTCAGCGTCTCGCTGAGAAAGGGAAACGCTACGGCTACTGCCATCAGAACAGGCAATAAAATCTCGTCAACGGTATACGGTATCATCGTGGGCGCAGCAGCCAACGGTAATGTGTCGGCCAACAAACAGGCAGCCGGCTCAGGGGAAATCGTTACGCTGACAATAGCGCCGTCGGCAGGCTACGAACTGGCGTCAATAACGGTCAGCCGTACAGGAACTGCCGCTATCACGGTTTCCGTAACAGGCAACGGTCAGTCGCGTTCGTTCTCGATGCCTGCATACGATGTGACGGTGGCCGCCACCTTCACAAAGACGCAGGCTACACTCGACGCCGAAACAGCCGCCTCGACCAAATCCGCCATCGAAGGGGGAACATACCGTGTGGCACAGGTCACGGCTAACAGTCAGGAAGCAGTCCATGCATGGCTGAAAAGTACGCTCAACGTCCTGTTCAGTCAATCGTACGGCCTGCAGCTACGCTCGTCGTCAGGAACGCCCGTCATAGGCGATATTACGATAACGTCTATCATCCCAGCCATAGCAGGGACAACAGAAAGACCGGAAGGTGTGAACGGCCTTTTCGCCTACAACGTGGCGCTCGCTTGCGGCGCTTCCACAGTGACGACAACAAACGCCATCGGTATCATCGTGGCCTCGCCACACACCTCTACACAAGTTAAACGTATCGAACTCATGCCATTCGCCGGACTGACAACGATCGCGCTGAATAGCGGTAACGTCGCTACCGGCACACTGACGCTGACGCTCTCGGGAGCTAACGCCAATGTCTTTACGCTACCATCGACAACGCTAAACAGCCTGTCGGCAGGAAGCGAAGCGAGTATCACGCTCACGCCCAAAGCCAACCTTGCCGCCGGTAACTATACGGCTACACTGACCGTGAGCGGCGAAGGTATGACCTCCGTATCCGCTATCATCATCTACACGGTCAACCCGACCGCTAACGACGTCATCACACAATCCCTGTTGCAGGCATGGACGGTCGACGGCAGGCTGCACGTCAGCGGACTGACAGCCGGTACGCTGTGGCAGGTTTACAACCTTTCGGGTAACCTTGTCTACCAGGGCGTCGCCCCGACGGACAAAGCCGAAGTAACACTGCCCGAACGCGGTATTTATATCGTAGTCAACGGGAAAGAGGTTGTGAAGGCGCTGAATTAAATCATTCTATCTCTTAGGGGATTACGTTATCACGAGAAAAGGAGGTCGGCTTGTTTAAGTCGGCCTTCTTTGTTTTTTTACCTTGTTTCCCCCTCGATAGCAAACTTTAGACTTTAGACTAAGGAACCGGTCATAATTAATAATTAATTTCTTATCTTTGCAGAAAAAATTTTGACAATGAATACAGTAAAAAAAATACCGTACGGAATATCGAATTTCGAGAGCATACGAAAAGAGAATTACGTATATATAGACAAAACCCGTTTTTTAGCGTTGCTTGAAAATGAGCCGTCAAAATATCATTTATTGATTCGTCCGCGCAAGTTCGGGAAGTCGCTGTTTCTTTCAATGCTTTTTCACTATTATGATTTATGCTCGGCACACGATTTTGACGTGCTTTTTGGCGATTGGATGGAAGAAATAAAGAAAAACTAACTTTGCAACAAAAATATACAGGCATGGCAACAAAACAATTCAAGCAATTGCCCTACGGCAAATCCAATTTCGAGCGCATCAGGACAAAAAATTTTGCTTACGTGGACAAAACGCGCTTTATCGAACTGTTGGAAAATGAGGCAAATTCATCTCAATTTTTCATTCGTCCGCGCAAGTTTGGCAAGAGCCTGTTTTTATCTACACTGTCCAATTATTACGATATTCGTAAAGCGTCCCGGTTCGAGCAGTTGTTCGGCGATTTGTACATCGGCAAAAATCCTACGCC
>JGI24702J35022_10001662_pt1 | contig 13823 bp, 10 predicted proteins | sample TergutTh196P4_FD_35022 | JGI IMG/M metagenome (IMG submission 35022)
CAAACCATCAGCAGTTGCCTGGACTTGCTGTTCATCGCCAAGGCCATCGAGCGCATCGGAGACCACGCCAAGAACATCTCCGAGTACATCATCTACATCGTCCACGGCACGGACGTGCGCCACAGCAAGCTCAAGGGAATCGAAGCCATCATCCAGTAAGCCCACCTTCCATGAATACCGCATCTGCTCCGAAACCGCGTGTGCTGGTCGTCGAGGATCAGCAGGATATTGCCGAACTCCTCCTCATCCATCTGCGCCACGAAGGTTTCGAGGCGATCGTGGCGGAGAACGGAGTCGACGCCCAACGGGAACTGGACGCCGTTCTGCCGGATCTCGTCCTGCTCGACTGGATGCTGCCCGGCGGCCAGAGCGGCCTCGATCTCGCGCGAAAATGGCGTGCCGCGTCGCGCACAAAACACATCCCCATTATTATTCTGACTGCCCGTGGAGAAGAAACCGATAAAATTGCAGGGCTGGACAGCGGAGGAGACGACTACATCACAAAACCCTTTTCTCCCGCCGAGCTCATGGCCCGCGTCCGCGCCCTGCTGCGCCGTCGCGCGCCCGAACAACTGGCCGACACCGTGACCGTGGGAGAACTCACGCTCGACGCCGCCACCCTGCGCGTCTGCTTCCGGGGGCAGGAACTCTCGATGGGGCCGACCGAATTCCGTCTGCTGCACTACCTGCTGAAACATCCGGATCGCATCCACTCCCGCGCCGCTTTGCTCGACAAGGTATGGGGAGATCATGTTTTCATCGAAGAACGCACCATCGACGTCCACATCAAGCGTCTGCGGGCCTGCCTGCAAGAAGCCGGTACCATGATCGAAACCGTGCGCGGCGCGGGCTATCGTCTCAGCTCGAAACCCTGATCCCCCATGCCTCCCCTGTTTTTTCGGATACTGTCCCTGTTGATCCTGATGGCGGGCGGCGCGGCGCTTGCCGCGCTGGTCGACTCATGGTCTCTGGGCATGGAATTGGGCATCGCTGCGGGCGCGCTGGCCTGGCTGGTCTGGGACAACTGGCGCGCGCAGTCCTTCGCCGGCTGGCTGCACCGTATGCGGAACGAACCGAACGCGCCACCGCCCCGGCTCGACAGCCTGCGCAAGGATGCGGCCGAACGCATTCAGCAGCTTCTTCGCAAGCAGCGCCGCAAGACGGAAGAGGCCGAAAACCGCCTGCTCAACCTCCAGTCCGCGTTTCAAGCCTCGCCCAACGGAGCCATCGTCCTGGACGAACGGGGATGTATCGAATGGTGCAACCGCACGGCCTGCGAACACTTCGGGCTGGACAGCCAGCGCGACATCTCGCAGCGGATCACACACCTGTTGCGCGACCCTGTTCTGCTCAGAAGTCTTGCCGCGCGCGACTTCAGCGAAGCCATCACGCTGGAAAGTCCGCTGTCCACGGCCTCCCATCCCCTGCGCCTCGAAGTGCAGATTCTCCCCTATGGAGAAGGGAGGCTGTTCATGCTCTCGCGGGACATCACCGCCATCGAACAGGCCGAAGCCATGAGGCGCGATTTCGTCGCCAATGTTTCCCACGAAATCCGCACCCCGCTCACCGTGCTGGCGGGCTTCGTCGAAACCCTGCAAACCCTCTCGCCAAGCGAGGAGGAACGAGCCAACATGCTTCACCGCATGGCACAGCAGGCGGGAAGAATGAAAAACCTGGTGGACGATCTTCTTACCCTCTCCCGTCTGGAAGGCAGCGCCCCGCCAGGGATAAGGGAATGGACACCCGTCCGCGCCCTGCTGGAACGGCTCGACACCGACGCCCAATCTCTTTCCGCGCATCTGGCTGGACAGGACTCACCTGGGCACGAAATCGTTTTTGAAGGCATGGACGCTCCCGACGAAATCGCCGGTTCCGCGTCCGAATTGCAAAGCGCCTTCTTCAACCTCATCAACAACGCCATCCGCTACACCCCGCCCGGCGGCAAAATCGTCGTCAGTTGGCAGACGCAAGCCAACAGAGGCGCGCGCCTTTCCGTGCAGGACACCGGCCCCGGCATCGCCCCCGAGCATATCCCGCGCCTGACCGAGCGTTTTTACCGCGTCGACTCCGACCGTTCCCGCGCCAGCGGCGGAACCGGGCTGGGGCTTTCCATCGTCAAGCATGTGCTGCAACGACACGATGCCACGCTTGTCATCGACAGTGCGCCATTGAAGGGCGCATGCTTTACTGCGACATTCCCGGCAATGCGGATACGTTCATGCCCGAGTTCTCCACCCGCCTGATTGACTGGCAGCGCCTCCACGGTCGGCATGGCCTGCCGTGGCAAGGCACGCGCGACCCTTACCGGATATGGCTCTCCGAAATCATGTTGCAGCAGACGCAGGTCGCCGCCGTCATTCCGTATTACGCGCGCTTTCTCGAACGTTTTCCGGATGTCGCCGCGCTGGCCGCCGCGCCGGTGGAAGAAGTCATGGCGCTCTGGAGCGGCCTGGGCTACTACGCCCGCGCCCGCAACCTGCACCGCGCCGCGTGCGCAGTGATGGAAGAACACGGCGGACAGTTTCCCGTCACGGCGGCGGTGTTGGCCGAATTGCCGGGTATCGGGCGCTCGACGGCGGCGGCTATCGCAGCATTCGCCAGCAACGAGCGCGCAGCCATCCTGGACGGCAACGTCAAACGGGTTCTGTGCCGTGTCTTCGGAATCGAGGGGTTTCCCGGCGAACGCGCAGTAGAGGAACGGCTATGGGCGCTGGCCGAATCCCTGCTGCCGGAAAAAAATGAGGACATCGGCGTCTACATTCAGGCGCAAATGGATCTGGGAGCCACCGTATGCACGCGCACCCGCCCAGCTTGCGAAATCTGTCCGCTTGCGACGCAATGCGTGGCTCATGCTACGAGGCGGGTAGCGGAACTGCCCGCTGCACGCCCCAGGAAAACGCCGCCACGCCGCGCAACCTGCATGGCAGTCGTTATACTGAACGACAACGTGTTGCTGGAACGTCGCCCGCCTGCCGGCATCTGGGGCGGCCTGCTGGCCTTGCCCGAAATCCCGGAAGGCATTCAAATCGAGGCCTGGGCCATGCGCAATCTCGGCATTGACCAAGCCGACGCACGGGCCTTGCCATCGCTCGTCCACGTTTTCACGCATTTCACGCTGGAAATCACGCCTTGGCGCATCGATCTTCCCGTCGCTCCCCGAACGCTTTCTGAACCCGCCTGGCAATGGCTGGCGCTTGAGCAAATCGGCTCTGCGGCATTGCCTGCGCCGGTGCGCAGGATATTGGAGGGGATTGCCGAACATCCAGAGTCCGTCGTGTAACCCCGATCCAGGTCAGGGGCCAGCCAAAAACCCCATCTCCACCAACGCCGCCCGGATGCCCTCGAGCGCAGCAAGCGCCCCCATCGGCACGCCGATATGATCCGGCGCGGGAACATCCGGGTCACGCAGATTGATGCGGATGAGCGGGAAGCCGCTACGCTCGCTCATCATGCGAACCGTGGCAACGGACTTGCCCGCGCCCAGTTCCACCACGACGGGATTGGAAGCGGCCCTGTGCCAGGCGGCAAAACGCGCCTCCTGCTGGCCGGTACGCTGTTCCAACCAATTCCAGTCACCGAACATCAGGATGTTGGGCCGCGCCAGTCCGCCGCAATCCGGGCAGCCTGGCCAGGGTTTCGGCTGACGGCAGGTAGATAAATCGACGTGAGGCTCGAATCCCTCCGCAGGCCAGATGCGATCTGAACAGGGCGTGGCGCATTGCAGATGATGAATCGAGCCGTGTACTTCCCAGACCGTTTCATCGGCAAAGCCCGCTTTCTGGAAATGCCCATCCACGTTGCTGGTAAAAACGAAAGCCCCGTCCGGCAAACGCGCCGCGATCTCCCGCAGGATGGCAAAACCACGATGCGGGCTCACTTCCCGGTAGCTTTGCAGGCGATGCCCGTAAAACCCCCAGGCAAGCCCCGGATCGCGCGCAAAAACCCGTGGATTGGCGATTTCCTCGAACCGCAGCCCCGCTTGCCGCAAGGGCGGGTAAGCGCGCCAGAGTCCTTCCGCCCCACGGAAATCGGGCAGCCCCGAATCGACGCCCATGCCTGCGCCAGCGGCAATGAGCAGGCCGGAAGATTGCGCGATCTGCTCGGCGCAGCGGGTAAAAAGTGTCATGCTTTGCCTCCCTTGTCCTTGTCCGTCAGGGTTTTCTTTCGGCTTTCTTCAAGCTGCTTCACCATGCGGTCGAAATCGCTCACGAACAACCTGTCCTGCACGATACGGTATTTCTCGAATTCGCTTTCGGCGTGGGCTTTGGCGATTTCGGCAGTTACTTTGCCTGCGTCTTGCAATACGTCCCGGTCAGCCGCCTCGATGAAGCGGCTCAGGCGCGTTTCCCAATCCTGCATGGTCATGGGTATCTGCCGTAGCGCCATGCTTTCGGCTACATCCAGATAGGCCGAAACCAGTCGTTCCAACTGCGCCATCTCGCTTACGGACAGGTAGTTTTTGGCGACGGCCACATCGAATTTCTGGATTTTTCCATGCGGGGCATCCGCCCAGGTGCGCAGACCCATATGCTCTTTGTCGGCATCGGCTCGGTGGTAAATGACCTCGGCGGCTGTCTGCCCATGGATGGCCCAATGCAGTTTGTTTTGCACAGTTGCGAAAAACCGCTTGGTGGCCTTCGCCGTTACGTCGTAATCAATGGCTGTGGCGTAGATGTCTGTGATCTTCTGGTAGAACTTGCGCTCGGAAAGGCGGATTTCTCGGATGCGCTGTAGCTGCTCTTCGAAATACTGTCTGGTAAGCACTGAGCCGTCATTCTTCAGACGCTCGTCGTCCATCGCGTAGCCCTTGACCGTGAAGGACTCAATGATGGTTGTGGCCCATTTGCGAAACTGCACCGCGCGCTCGGAATTGACCTTGTAGCCCACGGCGATGATGGCCGCGAGGTTGTAGTGCTGGGTGTCGTAGCTCTTGCCGTCGGCGGCAGTTATCCGAAAATTTTGGATAACTGAATCTTCCTGCAACTCGCTATCGGAAAACACTTTTTTCAGGTGATAGTTGATGGTTCTCACGTCCACATCGTAGAGCTGCGCCATCATCTTCTGGGTAATCCAAACGTTTTCGTCGGCGTACACCGCCTCCACGTCACCCTGACCGCTGGCGGCCACAAAGGTGAGGTATTCCGCCGCCGATGAACGGACAATGGAAATTTCATGCTTCTTTGCCATAGGCGCTTCCTGCCTGGAAGTATCCGTACTTTTGCGTTTCATTCCGCACCATGCTCATTGGCTTTTTTCAGAGTCTCGAAAGATTGCCCTGCGATGCCAGGTTCCGTTTTTTCGGTCGTCACTTTGATTCCCGTAAGGTTTGCAGAGGCGTGCACCCACAGCGCATTTTACCTCGGTGATCGCGCCAATCGTTATGATAATTGATTTCGGCATCCAGGTCGGTTTCCCGGTATCTCGCCGTAGCCGTAACCGCAACAAACCACACCATTACACACTATCCGCCGACCCATGACATTTATTGTGCCAATGAACTTCACCCGAGCCTGTTTTCTCTCTTATAGTGTACTGTTTGCTCAACCGTGCCCACCTCAACATGGACGCAATCCACATTCGTGGCGCCCGTACCCACAATCTGAAGAATATCAACCTCGACCTGCCGCGCAACCGGCTCACGGTCGTGACCGGCCTGTCGGGTTCGGGCAAGTCGTCGCTGGCGTTCGATACGCTTTACGCCGAAGGCCAGCGGCGTTACGTGGAATCCCTCTCCGCCTATGCCCGCCAGTTCCTGCAATTGATGGAAAAACCGGACGTCGACCTGATCGAGGGGCTTTCTCCCGCCATCGCCATCGAGCAGAAAGCCGCCAGCCACAATCCGCGTTCCACGGTCGGAACCGTCACGGAAATTCACGACTACCTGCGCCTGCTCTACGCCCGCGCCGGCACGCCGCACTGCCCCCGCCACCCGAGCCGGACGCTGGACGCGCAAAGCGTGACGCAGATGGTCGACCAGGTGTTGGCATTGCCCGCCGACACCCGCGTGATGATCCTCGCGCCGGTATTGAGCGGCCGGAGAGGAGAGCAACAGGAATTGCTCTCCAGCCTCGCGGCGCAGGGTTTCGTGCGTGCGCGGATCGACGGCGTCATCATCGACCTGGATGCGCCGCCGCCGCTGAACAAGAACCGCCGCCACGAAATCGAGATCGTCATCGACCGACTGCGCGTGCGGCCCGAATTGCGCGGCAGACTGGCCGAATCGCTTGAGACCGCGCTTGCGTACAGTGACGGACGCGCCATCGCAGTGGAAATGGACGACGGCGGCGGGGAATACCCGTTTTCGGCCCGCTTTGCCTGTCCGCTGTGCGACTTCGCCCTGCCCGCGCTGGAACCCCGGCTGTTCTCGTTCAACAACCCGGCAGGCGCATGCCCACGCTGTGACGGCCTTGGACAGGTTTCCTTTTTCGATCCGCAACGGGTCGTCGCCTACCCGGAGCTTTCACTGGCCGCCGGAGCTATCCGGGGTTGGGACAGACGCAACCAGTTTTATTTCCAGATGATCGAGTGTCTGGCCGCGCATTACGGATTCGATGCCGAAACGCCATTCAACAAGCTGCCGAAGAAAGCCCGGGAGGCTGTACTTCACGGTTCGGGGGAAGAGCGCATCGCGTTCCGCTATTTCTCCGACAAAGGCCGCACGGTGACGAAGACGCATCCGTTCGAGGGAATCATTCCCAACATGGAGCGACGTTTCCGCGATACCGATTCGACGCTGGTACGCGAGGAACTGCTGAAATACCGCGCCAACCAGTGCTGCCCGGACTGCGGCGGCGCGCGCCTGACTCCGGCGGCCCGGCATGTGCTGGTAGGAGATCTGTCGTTGCCCGAAGTAGCCGCCCTGCCGCTGTCGCGCTGCCTGGCGTTTTTCAGGAGTTTGCAACTCGAAGGCCAGCGCGCGCTCATCGCGGAAAAAATCGTCCGCGAAATCACCGCGCGACTCGGCTTTCTGGACAACGTCGGCCTCGGCTACCTGAGCCTCGAACGCGCTGCCGACTCGCTTTCCGGTGGAGAAGCGCAGCGTATCCGCCTTGCCAGCCAGATCGGATCGGGGCTGACCGGGGTCATGTACGTGCTCGACGAGCCTTCCATCGGCCTGCACCAGCGCGACAATGGCCGCCTGCTGGAAACCCTGGGCCGATTACGCGATCTCGGCAACACGGTGATCGTGGTCGAACATGACGAAGAGGCCATCCGGACCGCCGACCATCTCGTCGACATGGGCCCCGGCGCAGGCGAAAACGGCGGAGAGGTCGTCGCCAGCGGCACACCGGAGGCGGTCATCGAAAACCCGGCTTCCGTGACCGGCGCGTGGCTCGCAGGCCGCCGCAGGATTGCGCTGCCCGCGCGGCGCGTGCCGATGAATGCCGCGCGCCTCATCCGCATCGTCGGCGCAAGCGGCAACAACCTGAAAAAACTCGACGTCGACATCCCCGTCGGGCTTTTCGTCTGTGTCACCGGCGTTTCAGGCTCAGGCAAATCCACACTCATCAACGATACCCTGAGCGCGGCAGCCTCCAGCCAACTCAACCGAGCAAACCTAGAAGCCGCGCCGCACAAGGCCATCCACGGACTCGATCTGCTCGACAAGGTCATCTGCGTCGACCAGTCCCCGATCGGGCGCACCCCGCGATCCAACCCCGCCACCTACACCGGCTTGATGACCCCCATCCGCGATCTCTTCTCCGGCGTGCCCGAGGCCAGGGCGCGCGGCTACGGGTCGGGGCGTTTTTCGTTCAACGTGAAGGGAGGACGCTGCGAAGCCTGCCAGGGCGACGGCATGATCAAGGTGGAGATGCACTTTTTGCCCGACATGTTCGTGCCCTGCGACAGTTGCCGGGGGCAACGTTACAACGCCGAGACGCTGGAAATCCGCTACAAGGGCCGCAACATCTACGAAGTGCTGGAGATGACCGTCGATCAGGCGCGCGACTTTTTCTCCGCCGTCCCCACCATCGCGCGCAAGCTCGAAACCCTGGCCGATGTCGGCCTCGGCTACATCCGCCTCGGACAAAGCGCCACCACGCTATCCGGCGGCGAAGCGCAGCGGGTCAAACTCTCGCTCGAACTCTCCAAGCGCGACACGGGCCGCACGCTCTACATCCTCGACGAGCCCACCACCGGTCTGCACTTCCAGGACATCGAACTGCTGTTGCGCGTACTGACCCGCCTGCGCGACAACGGAAACACCATCATCGTCATCGAGCACAATCTCGACGTCATCAAAACGGCGGACTGGATCATCGACCTCGGCCCCGAAGGCGGCAACGACGGCGGCACGCTCGTGTGCGCGGGCACGCCGGAGTCCGTGGCCGCCTGCGCGCAGAGCCATACGGGGCGGTATCTGGCAAAGGCGCTGGAATGGGCGAAGAGTATTGCTTCATGAGGCATCCCAACCTTTACATGTTAATTTCATTTTTTAATGCTTTTTGGGATAACGGAAAAATTTTCACCCTGTCTTAACCCCAATCACCCTGTCCGCGCGTTTAATCGTGTGCAGGCAACGTCAAAGCGCGTTTTGAGTCACTCCGCCATGAATGGCGGAGATCGCGTTCAACCCATGTTCAAAACCCTTTTCGGAGCACCGTCGCCTTTCATCTCATTTACCTGGAGGATTTCATGAACATTTCGCATTGCAGATCCGGCATGGTTGCCGGTTCGTTTCGTTTCACGCTTTTCGTCTTTTTACCGCTCCTTTTGGCGTTGATTCTGTCCCTGGGCGGATGCGGCGTGGCGTCACAGCCTCCTCACGCCATTGATGAAGCATCTATAGAAGCGCCAGAAGCGCCTCTTATGCAACCTAGCGCGCTTGCTCAGCCGCGCTTTGCTGTAATAGCCGCCGCACCAGCGCCAGCGCCGGAGCCGTATTACCAGGATGTGCCGCGCGAACAGTACGAAACGCTGCCGGAGGGCGAAATCAAGCTCGTCGCCAGCGAACCCGTCTCGACGTTCAGCATCGACATCGACACCGGCGCCTATGCCAACGTCCGGCGTTTCCTCAACAACGGGCAGTTGCCGCCGCATGGCGCGGTGCGCATCGAGGAACTGATCAATTATTTCACGTACCAGTACGCACTGCCGACGCCGGTCAACGGCAAACTGCCGCCGTTCGGCGTCACCACCGAAATCGCGCCAAGCCCGTGGAACGCGCACACCAAACTGATCCGCATCGGCATCAAGGCCTCCGAGACCGCCGTGGAAGATCTGCCGCCTGCCAATCTGGTGTTCCTGGTCGACGTTTCCGGCTCGATGAACCGTCCCACAGGGTTGCCGCTGGTCAAAAGCACGCTGCAACTGCTCGTCGAACAACTGCGCCCGCAGGACAGGGTCTCGCTCGTCACCTATGCCGACGGCACCCAGGTCGTGCTGGAGCCGACTTCCGGCAGCGAAAAGGCGAAAATCGCCTCCGCAATCGAGCAGTTGCGTGCAGGCGGCAGCACCGCCGGAGCTTCCGGTATCATGTTGGCATATCAGATGGCGCAGAAGGGTTTCATCCCCAGGGGAATCAACCGCATCCTGCTTGCCACCGACGGGGACTTCAACGTCGGCATCACCAATTTCGAGCAACTGAAGGAAATGGTTGCCGAAAAAAAGAAAAGCGGCATTTCGATGACGACGCTCGGCTACGCCGTCGACAACTACAACGAGCGCCTGATGAAAAACCTGGCCATTGCCGGCGAGGGCAACTATGCCTATATCGACACGCTGCGCGAAGCGCGCAAGGTGCTGGTCGAGCAGTTGAGCTCGACGCTCTCCATCGTCGCCAGCGATGTCAAGATACAGGTCGAATTCAACCCGAACAAGGTCAGCGAATATCGCCTGATCGGCTACGAGAAGCGCGAGTTGAAACGCGAGGATTTTGCCAACGACAAGGTTGACGCTGGCGACATCGGCGCAGGCCACACGGTCACGGCCCTCTACGAGGTCGTCCTGAAGGGCGAAAAGGGCTGGCTCGAACCCCTGCGCTACAAGCCCTCGCGCGCCGCCGCCAAACGCGCGCGTTCAAGCGAACTGGCGTTCCTGCGCATCCGCTACAAGGAACCGGGCGCGGAGCAAAGCAAACTCATGGAATTCCCGCTCAGGGAAAGCCAGATCAAGCCTTCGCTCAACGCCGCCAGCGATGACCTCCGCTTCGCCGCCGCCGTTGCCGCCTATGGACAGATTCTGAAAAACGGCAAGTACACCGGCACATTCAGCCTCGCCGACGTCGCCGAACTGGCTCAGAACGCAAAGGGCGACGACCGCTTCGGACTGCGCACGGAATTCGTGCAGTTGGTGGATCTGGCAAAGAGTTTGCAGACGAAGGAACCGAACCGGAACTGAAGCTCCATGAACCGCCGGGTGGGTATCTACGCCCATCCGGTTTCATTACGAAACGCAGTCTGAACTCTGCAAGCGTTACCGTCAGAGAGTTCATGTCAACTCGCCTTCGTCCATGCAAATCCGAAACTGAAATGTGGATTTACATGGGTAATGTCTGTTTGAAATTCCGCCGATAACCAATAACAAGATAGAGGATGCAGGCGGGGTGAGCGTAAGCGCGTATATCCGTATTCACTTCGTCCTCCCTACGCTTACTCTGTCAGACAACCTTGGCCGTATAGCTCACGCCTGCGATGCCTGCAAAATGGGCGTCTTGCGTCCACAGTTCGGCACCGAAAGCGCGGGCAGTATGAAGGATGATGCTATCGGCCAGCGGAAGCTTGAGGTCAACCGACAAACGCGCCGCACCCAGCGCCAATGTATCTGTCAGTTCCACCACACGCCCCTGCCGCATCAGGGCAACGGCACGCAGGGCGTCCGCTTCGGTGCGCTGCTGCAAGATGCGCTTGAACACCTCAAACAATGTCAGCGCCGGAACCAGCAATTCTTCAGTCGCTTCAATCGCCGACGCGAAAAACTCTGCGTTCGGCCCGTCGGCGAAATACTCCAACCAACCGCAGGAATCGACCACGTTCATGTACGGTCTTCTTCACGTGGCACGTCCGTGGCAAGCTCTGGCAAAAATCCGCGCAGCTGACGTGCCGACTCAATGGGCAACAGTTCAATACGCTGCCCAAAAACCAGCACCTGAAACTTCTGTCCTGCCGTGATATTGAGTTGGGCACGGATGGCTTGCGGAATCACGATCTGGAACTTCGGCGAAACAATGACGGCTTGCATGCCCCCCCCGATCACATCGACAGACGATACGTTTTACCAACACACGATGGATATGTAAAGCGAAAAACGAGCAGCAACCCGCAGGTTAGAGTGAGCGTTGTTGGGTGTTACGTTCATATCTTCTGCGTTGTTTCGACACTTGTTTCAAAGCGGGTTTGTTCCGTCCTCTCCAGGCTCATCGCCCAGGAAACCGCCGCTCTGACGCGCCCAAAGTCGGGCATAGAGTCCGCCCTGCGCAAGCAGGCTCCGGTGGTCCCCCTCTTCGACGATGCGCCCACGGTCGATGACGATCAAACGATCCATCGCCGCGATGGTCGAGAGGCGATGCGCAATGGCCACCACGGTTTTGCCTTCCATCAATTGATAGAGGCTTTTCTGGATCGCCTCCTCGACTTCGGAATCGAGCGCGCTGGTCGCTTCGTCGAGCAACAGGATCGGGGCATCCTTCAACATGACGCGCGCAATGGCGACGCGCTGGCGCTGGCCGCCGGAGAGTTTTACCCCGCGCTCGCCAACGTGGGCATCGTAGGCATTCCGCCCTTGCGGGTCGCTCAAGGTCTGGATGAAGTCGTGCGCTTCGGCCTTACGCGCTGCCGTCAGCATTTCACTGTCGCCGGCATCAGGCCGCCCATAAAGGATGTTGTCCCTGACCGAACGATGCAACAGCGAGGTATCCTGCGTCACCATGCCGATCCTGGCCCGCAGGCTGTCCTGGGTGACCGAGGCGATGTCCTGGCCGTCGATCAGGATACAGCCCGACTCCGGCTCGTAGAAGCGCAGCAGCAGGTTGACGATCGTCGATTTGCCCGCGCCCGACCGTCCGACGAGGCCGATTTTTTCGCCGGGGCGAATCACCAGGTCGAGATGGTCGATGACCCGCTTCTCCGTTTCATCCTCTCCTTCCCTTTTCACGTCGTAGGAAAAACAGACCTGCTCGAAACGGATCTCGCCCCGCGTCACCGAGAGNNCCTGCGCGTCGGGNCGATCCACGATTTGAAGCGGACGGGAAAGCGTGTTGATGCCATCCTGCACCGTGCCCACATGCTCGAACANCGAGGCGACCGCCCATATGATCCAGTGCGACATACCGTTCAGACGCAGCGCCAACGCCGTGGTCGCCGCCAGCGCGCCGATGCCGACTTCGCCCTGCGTCCACAGCCACAACGCCATACCGGAGGTTCCCAGGATCAAACTCATCGACAAGGCGTGCTGGACGACTTCGATACCGCTCACCAGGCGCATCTGTCCATGTACGGTGATCATGAATTCCTGCATGGCCGTGCGTGCGTACATCGCCTCGCGCCCGGCATGGGAAAAGAGTTTGACCGTGGCAACATTGGTATAGGCATCCGTCACCCGCCCGATCATCGAGGCGCGCGCATCGGCCTGCGCCCGCGATATCCGCGTCAGTCGGGGCACGAAAAACCACAAGGCGCCTACGTAACAAGTCAGCCATCCGAGCAACGGCACGAGCAGCCAGCCGTCGAAACTGGCAACCACCACCGCGCTCGTGACGAAGTAAATGACGACATACATGAGGATATCGGCCATGAGGAAGCAGGTATCCCGAACGGCAAGCGCGGTCTGCATCACCTTGGCCGAGATTCGCCCGGCAAATTCGTCCTGGTAGAAACTCATGCTCTGTCCGAGCATCAGGCGGTGAAAATTCCAGCGCAACCGCATCGGAAAGTTGCCCGCCAGCGCCTGATGTTTTATCAGGGTATTCAGGAGCACTACCAAGATGCTGACGAGGATAACGCCTGCCAGCAGCAACAGGCCGCCCCCTGCCTCATCCCACAAGTGCGCGGGGCCGATCGTGGAAAGCCAGTCCACCACCTTGCCCAACATGGCGAAAAGCAAGGCTTCGAAAACGCCAATGGCCGCCGTGCACAGCATCATGGCGGCAATCAACCCCCGCAGACCCTCGGTGCCTTGCCACAAAAAAGCAAAAAAACCTCGCGGCGACACAGCCGGAGGCGTGTCGGGATAGGGATCGACGGTTTTTTCAAAACGGCTGAACATAGGACCGGCTGAGGCGTTGGACTCCACGCACATTGTACGACGCACTGTTCGAGGCCCACGAACCGTAGCTGATGACTTGACAGTCAAATATTCGGGGAGCAGATGAATTCAGGCCAGTTCAACGACTGGCCTGAATGCTTGATTGGTCGGGGCGGCGGGATTCGAACTCGCGACCCCTTGCACCCCATGCAAGTGCGCTACCAGGCTGCGCTACGCCCCGACTCGGAAAGGCAGGATTGTACAAAAATCGTCCGGAACTTTCCAGAAGAATCTTGGCCCGAAATGTCCGGGGTCGTTCAGCCCCGCAAAACGCCCAGCGTCGCCTCGACCTCGGCGCGAAGCTCGAAGAGCAGGCCGCGCGCCTGTTCAGCGGCAATGGCGTTTTCCTGATCCTGGATCGCGGCTTCCCCGAGCCGGTTGCGCGCGCCCGAAATCGTGAACCCTTCTTCGTAGAGCAGATGGCGGATCTTGCGCACCAGGAGCACTTCATGGTGCTGGTAGTAACGCCGGTTGCCGCTGCGCTTGACGGGTTTGAGTTGGGAAAACTCCTGTTCCCAGTAGCGCAATACGTGCGCCTTGACCCCGCACAGTTCGCTGACCTCGCCAATGCTGAAATAACG
>JGI24702J35022_10001663_pt1 | contig 13819 bp, 9 predicted proteins | sample TergutTh196P4_FD_35022 | JGI IMG/M metagenome (IMG submission 35022)
ACCTATGGTTGGTGAGCACAATTCTTGCAAAAATAATTTTGCTTTTCAGACGGCTTTTTGCCATTTTTCTTTACATTTGCACTTTGGCAATGGGGACAGTGCAGGGTGATTGTTATTTTCATAATACAAAAATAACGCTTTGCTTCTTGATTGCCAAATTTTTATAGCAGCATACTTTTTACATCACCACCAAATTATTTAGGTCAATACAATAACAACATGCTTTTTATATTTGATTTGAAGGCGTAAAGATAGAAAAATTCAACTATCAACTGACAAAAAAGTCTTTAACGCAATCCATGCGCAAGCCTCCGCATCCGCCAAAGCATGATGGTGGTTTGTCAGGTCGAACCCGCAATGTGCGGCAACGGTATGCAGTTGATGATTCGGTAACGATTTTCCGAAAATGCGACGCGAGGCATTGCAGGTACAGTGAAACTCATAATCGGGATAATCCATTTGATATACCCGGAATACCTCTCGTAGACAACCCTCGTCGAAAGGGCTGTTGTGCGCCACCAAAGGCAAGCCTTCGATTTTCGGCGCAATCTCTTTCCAAACATGCGGGAAGACTTTTGCATCCTGCGTATCGGCATCGGACAATCCGTGAATTTGCGTGAAACGCCACAAATACCATTCCGGATCGGGACGAATCAAACGATATATTTTGTCTACAATCGCTCCCTCGCGGACAATAACCACGCCCACGCTACATACGCTTGAACGGTGATAATTGGCTATTTCAAAATCAATGGCGGCAAAATCGGTCATGACAATTTTGAATTTTGAATTACGAATTAGGGGTTTTGATATAAATGGTTCATATTTCTGACGGTTTCCATCATTTCTTCCCGAAACCACTCCGGAGAAAGTACCTCAATATTACTGCCGTGTGATAGGAGTTCCTGCCTGAAATCAAAGGTCGGCGAAAGATAATAACTGAAAACGGAATCATTGTCGGTTATTTCCGATTCCTGCTGCGAATGATGCAATGGTAGTGTTTGCAGGTATCTACGCTGTTTGCCGAACACCTTGAGTTGAACAACGCAAGGTTGAATCCCTTCATCGACAATGATACCGAAAGCATGATCGAAATAGGTTTCGGGACAAAAGTCTTTCGGCAGTTTGAACGGCGTTTCCGTGATACGCAGGTGGTGAATCCGGTCTAACGAATAAATACGAATGGCATCGTAATAAAGACTTCTCGCGACGACATACCACCTTTGTTTGAATACTTTAACGCAATACGGCTCTATTTCAAAAGTCGTCGGTTCGTCGCGCCAAAAACTCTGATAGGTCATTTCCATGGTCAGTTCGTCGCGCATGGCTTCGATGATGGGCGTGAGGTAGCGCTGCCCCGATGGAATCTGCTCAAACAGGATACGGGGTTTCAACTTGTGGCTCTCGTTGATCAGCCTGTTGACGGCAAAGGTGTTGAGCAACCACGTACGGACGCCGGCTTTTTCCATATCGTCCCTGTTTTCGATGAAATACGTGTAGCCGTCGCGTTTGTCGCAGTCGATAATGATGTCGAACATCTGTTCAATGGCTTGGCGATGGTTATGGAACGTGCGCAGGGGAAGGTCTTCGCCGGTTTCGTTCAGCGCCGAACGCGACCATAAATTGCTTATTTCCTCAAAGGTGATTTTACCCCTCCGGAAAATCGTATCCACCAACCACACATACCGGTTAAAAAGGGTGGAAGTATTGTTTTTACTGTTTCTTTTTTCTGTCATGGTTTTTATTTGAATGATGAATGATTGTTTAAAAATTTTTGCAAAGATACGGAAATGCTATGCCATATCACAGCACAGGGCAAAAAAATGGCGAAAAAAGAAGAAGGCACGAAAGGTCGAAGGGTCGAAGGGCATTATTCCGTCTATTTGCCCTATCTAACAAGACATGATTATGTTTATTTGTTCGTTCAAAGGTTTTAGTCTTTCAATCAATTTATCAAAAGGCAACGATTTGCCGTAAATCATTGTTTCTCTCATAGTTTCGTAGTCTTTTTGCCATTGTGCGATTACATTTTCGGGCGGGATAAAATTAATTTTTTCGGGCGCCAGCGTGTTGTAATCAAAACCTTTCAAGCCTATAAAAACTCTGCGGTGTTCTACTACATTCTTGTATAGTTCGCTATTCGACAAGGCTTTTTCGGCTACCGACGTATCAGCCATTTGCACCAAATCGTACAAGTGGCGGCTCAATCGTTCGGTGCGCACGAACTCTTGTGGCTTGGCGAATTCTTCGTGCAAAAGGCATATTTTTTCCAAAAAAGTACGCTCCGGCACAACCACATTCGTTTCAAAAGGTTTTTCGGCAAAGGGAGTATTAGGAAAATGCTCGTCTACCAACGATTGCAGCATCACTTTTTCCAACGGCTCCGACATTGACCTGCCGCTGATTTCCAATTTTACAACGGGGTTGATGTAACCACTGTCTGCAAAAAGCGATTGATAAACAATTTCGATGATTTCAGGGTCGGTAGTCGTGATTGGCGTGATATTGACGTTTACCGAAAATAGATTGGCGCTGATGCCGCTTATTGCTAACTGTTTCGCCAAATCGAACTGCAATTTTTCTCTCACAAAAGTGCAGGAAGCACGGCGCAAACGGTCGCTAACCTGCGTTTTTGATAACGTTCCAGTAAATCCCAAAAACTCGCGATTGATGGCAATATCAATATCTTCCGAAAATCGTTCAATCAAATTCCAGCATTTACTTAAAGAGGTGCCGCCTTTGAAAGACAAATGCTCGGCGTATGGGAGGGCAAACAGGGAGCGGAGTACGGTTGTTACCCAAACGTCTTTTTCGATGCAAACTTCAACAAGTCCGGTTTTATCTCGAATTTCTTTGAATATTTTATGCTTTTCCGGTGTTGGTAATTTTATGAATTCCATAGTTTTAAAATTGTATCTCTTATCCAAATAGGCATCAGATCAATATCAGTATCCAATTCTTTTTGAGTAATGTATGATAATTTTCCCTTGATAATTTCCAATTCGTGTGGTCTTACTTTGCCGTCGCCAATTTCCCGCATGGCTGAATCAATGATCATCAGTAACTTGGACTTAAACGCCAAACGCCTGACCTCTGATGTATGCTTAAACAAAATACCTTTTCCATTTCCTACTTTGATGTTACGCGGCGCACCATCGGTGATAAAAACCACGTTCATAACCACTTGCGTAGATAGACCTAAAACATTAAGAGCATGTGCGCCTGTAGGTACAATACGAATTTTATCGCGTTTTGCAATTTGATGTGCAATTTCATCAATAGACGGATATTCGTATTTCTCATCGGAATATTTAAATGTGTTCATTTTGGGGTAATAGTAAATACCATGAGCAACCCGCAAAAGTAACCCCGATTTTTGCAAACGTTGTAGCGCTTTAAACACTGCCTCGCTACCACCCAATGTTGAAAAATCACCTGCAAAAATAATTTTTCCACGACGCCGTTTCTTAATAATGCTTTCTAACTTATATTCAATTGTTTCCATGCGTATAAATACTAATATTTTGTCCAATAATTGTCACAAATATTGGACAAAATCGGATTGAAAAAATAGAAAAAATATGTCCCATATTTGTTACAATTTGGGGACAAATTGATTTCGCAAAAAGAGTGTTTCTTGGCACAAAATAATGCTTTTTGTGTGCCAAAAGATATTTGTTTTGAAAATTTTCAAAAACGAAAAATATTTTTCTATGATTGCGGTTTTTCAATTTGCTATCTATCATTTATTTGAGTTTTATTTCCGGCATCCTTGTTTTAAATTCAGCATCTATGCGATGGCACTGTTCTTTAATTATACCGCGTCTGCGAATTGCAGGTTGCAGGCAATAACGGTCAAAATCATCCAAATTTATATCAGTTTGTTGTCGCCAGTGTGGGAACAAAAGTTTCACATAAGCCGTTGTAATTCGTTTGACAGCATTAAAATCCCGCATATCAGCGTCTGTTTCAAATGCTACGAGTTCATCAAAAAGTAAACTATATTGATTTTGTGTTCTCAATGAATGAAGAATTTCAGAGAAATATTCTACATTGATAGTCCACCCCTTATATATCATGCTTTTGTTTATTCGCGGCAGGTGCCATCCTTCGATAAAACAATGAAATCTGTCTAATAAAGCAGATTCTCTAAAGTTCACAGGCAAAGAATCAAAATACTTATTTGATAATGGACGACGATTTTCGCCAAGCGGAATATTGCCCATCAAAATTAGCCCACATTCCGATGAAAATTCATTGTTGTCAATAGTCGTCTTCCCGCTTTCAAGATATGATTTGAGCGCTGCCTGTATCTCCGAAGGCTCTTGAAACACGATAGTTTGAATTTCATCAAAGGCTGTAAAATCATGATTTTTGATAATTCCGTTTTGTTGTTTTTGTTTGTCGTAAAACAACTTCGCACGGGTCACTTTCCCTCCGCTAACAAGCCATCCATATTTTGACAAATTGCCAAAAACGTATGATTTTGCTGTCCCTTTTGGCGCTAATTCTATAACATTTAATCGCGGTTCTACAAAAATCAATAATCGCGTCAAAAATTCCAATTTCTGCGAAATACTTTCAAAACCACGAGAATCATATTCCATTGCAGACAAAATTACGTCTAACCATTCCTCTGTATTAAATGATTTTCGCGCGTCTTTATAATAATTTATATCAACCGATTTGTAGGGTTTAAATGGCTTATATTCTACCATTTCTACATGATTATTTTTACCGTCCAAATCGGGCAGCAAACACAGTTTAATGATACCCCATTTTTCACCGTCAATTAAATCGCCTTTATGCTGCGAATAAACATATTCAGGTATTTGTCCCTCATTCAATTTTATTCCCAAATCGGGAATAGCAAAACGGCGAATACCTTTTACAAGGTCGATATAAATGATAAAGCGGGTTAACAACGTCAACTGTTCTCCCTGACCAAGTCTGTCTTTTACTGATTCTGCTTTTTTCGGAATAACTTTTTCGAGAAACGATGTTAATGCTCCTTTGTCAACTTGTCCGACATCATTGATATAATTTTTAAGAATAAAATCTTTAACAAATGACGGCAAATTTCTTCCCGCAAACAAACTATCTGTTGAAGAAGGGTCTCTGAAAATAGCCATTGATGTGAAGTGTATTTTTATTTTTTCGCTTGTCTTTGTATCCATAATGCACATATATTATATGTTAAATAAATTATTTTCTTCTGCGCCAAAATTTATTATTAAATGCGATGTCTTTGTTTCCAAGCCAATACAGAGTTCTATTTCCGTAACATTTTCAATAAGATTCAGTCGCTCACTTTCATATAAGTTGTCTGTTTTGGGGTTCAATTCATAACGTTTGTAATTATACAAAACATACGGAACGTCTGTTTCTGAAAGTCCTTTGATTGAATATTTTACAACTGGATTTGTGCCTGCTATTTCATTGTCTAACAATATTGCTGTCCAATTTGTAGCATTTGCTTGTGAAGAGATAATAAAAACGGGAACTAAAACTTCTTCCGGCGTACAGCCACCGTGACTGCTTTGTCCCGCAGGAATTTTAGCGCAAAGTGATTCATGTAACATAGCGCAGATTGTTTTGTTATCTTCGCATAAAATATAACCTTCTCCCGATACATTACTGCCGATTGTTCGCATGGCAACACGTCCGTGATGGTCGGATTCTATACCTGCAATATTCAAACCTTTACATAATTGAGACATAGCAGTCAATCCATGGTCGGAAACAATCGCTATTTTCTTTCCTGCATGTTCAGACAATATGTCTTTTATTGCATTTTTTACAATATCAATTTCTTTAATGATATATTCTGGATATTTATTGCCCTGCTTATGTGCAAAATCATCAATATCACCTTTTTTTAATAATTCATTATTCGATAATTCAATCAGAGCAGGTTTGTTTACCGATGTTGTGGTTGGGAATTGCGAACGGGCAATATGTATCTCGTTTAAATAAATGGAATCATTTTTCTTTTCCTCCAATAATAGACTGATAAATGGTATCCATTCTATCCCAAGTCCGTCTATCCAATAGTAAACTTCAATATCCGAACGTCCTGTCAAAATGGTTTTGGTGGTCTTAAAATCTTGATACCAATTATTAAATGAAACGGCGGACATATTCAGTTCTTTAATAAAAACAGCGATTAAATCCGTGTATTGATTGGCTATTTTTGCTTTTTTATATGCGTCTATATATTCAATCGTCCATTTTTGTTGTGTGCCGAATGATTTTCCAAGATAATGATATAAATCTGGAAAGAAATGCTTAATATCTTCTTTTGATATTTTTTCATTTCCTAACCAGCATAACGCTAATGCTTTTTCTGCATCGGTCAACGGGGAAAAATAGCGAATAGCGGTAAGGTATCCTTTTTCTATTGATAATTTTTTTAGTTTTTCTATCAATTTTTCCTTTACGGTATCAGTAAATCTAACATCTTGCATACTTGCCTGTTGCAAACAAACGCTACGTTCTTTCATATATTTTTCTCCATCTTCAAAATCGAATATTGTCAATGCAATTGCTGCAAAAAATTCTTGATTAGTGTAGTTTTGGCAATTTTTTATTGATTCGTATATATATCCTTTATGATAAAATTTATTGGAATAATAATTTATCAACAGCCATTTTTCAAATTCATCCTTGCACACAAACCATATTTTTAAAAACACGTTATAATCAACCAAATCGTGAATAGAGAAATGTTTATTAAAAAAACTCTCAAAAGAAAAATCAGTCACATTTATCTCTTTTGCAAGTCGTTCCCAATGTACGACATCTGATTCTTTATATTGGATTGTGCCAAAATCTAATTTTAAGCCTATTGTTAAAAACTCATATACATTTCGACAAATACAAAAAGTGAAAGCATTGTCAGGTTGGGCATATTCGGCATTGGCAAAAATGGAAGACGAGGTGGAAATAATATCTTGTTTAACATTTTTTACATGCCACACTTTTAACCATTCATGCATGTTTTTTGCGATAGTATATTTTTGTGCTAGTTCTTGTACACCATAAGTTGAATTATCTGTCAGTATAAGCCTGTAGTTCAATTGTCTATCAGCGTTTTTGAAGTGCCAAATATATGCTTGAGTGTCTTTTTGAAATTTGGATATTTTTCCTTCTAAACCCACAACAGTAATATAAACTCTTTGTTTGTGGACTAATGCTTCTTTGTTAGATTGAATAGATTTTATAGTGGCTATCAGCGCATTAAATTCGAAATTCTCTTTATTGTCATAAAATCGTGCAAGTTCGGAAAAAGGAGCAATTACACAATCATTTTTAGGATTATTATGAACATATTCTTCAATCCTTGCAGCCAATTTGCTGTGAGTAATCATTGTATCAATATGCTCCTTATCCATCCAATTGTTAACGCTTTCTACGATACATCCGAGTTGTTGTCGTATTTCCGAAACAAATTCAAAAGAATCTCTGAAATTATCAAACAGTACAAAACGTATGGGATAGCGATTCGCCGATGCGGCATTATCTCCGCTAATGTTTTTGTCTGCAATGGCATGACTGATAAGTTCTTCTAATTTCTCAAATTCTTTATACATCGTAATTGTTAATTATGTCAAGGATTGTTTCATTATCGATTTCACAAATTTTTTCGAGCAAACCTTTGGCTCTACTTATATCAGTTATTTGATGTATCCTACCAATAGCAGAATGTTTTTTCTTTTTATAAGAGTCATCTGTCTTTGGCGGTTGTGGCTGGACTGTTGGTTTTAGTGATTCTGATGGCTCGGGCGATTCCGATGGTTTTTGTGGTTCCGGAAACGGTTCTGGTTTATAACTTTTCTTTATTTTCCAGACTTTTAGAGCATTTTCAACTTCGCTCTCTGTCCACAAGCCAACATCTCCTTCCAAATGTTCTTTTATGTAATCTTTGGCTTCATCTATCTCATTATCTTGAATATTCACATGCTCTATTGATTTTAAAAAATTAATAAAACCTGTTTCAAAAGAATCCACTGTATTGAGAAAATTCCCTATTTCAAATTCAAATCCCGACGCTGAAAACCCATCTAAAGTATCGTTTATAAGTCGCGAATTCTGACTATCATTCGGATTCGGTTCACAAATTTTAAAAATATTATCAATAAGATTTTTTATGCCTTCTTTTTCTGTGATATATTTTAACACCCATATCGGATAACCTTTTTGTTTCGAAAAACCTCGAATGATTGCCCAGCGTGCATCAGTTAAACTGCTAACATCACTATAATCCTTTAATGTAGTTAATTTGAATAATTTAATGAAAATCTCGCATAAGTCGCGTGATTCTTTTGTCTCAAATTGGAAATTCAATTTTCCGCTTTTTTTATTTTTTTCCCACGTTTCGAAAAGTTCAACTATATCTTCTACAAGGTGTTTTGTGTCTCTTGGCTTTCCATTCATATCGAAAATTTGTTTCACATATTTTCGCATTGCAAAAGCCACCATGCCCATTCCTGCATACGATTTATAAAGTCCAAATGGCGGACGGGTTAGGTCTATCAATTGTTCACCAAGATTAAAAGATTGATTTTTATTGGTTTGTTCAAATTTTTTGTGTATAAAATCGCATACTAAAAAAAGCGGATGATTCATATCTACTCCTGCTTTCCATTCTAAATTTTCATTAACGCTATCTTGTAACAAATAATTAATATGAGCCGGCTGTCCTTTACATTTTTCGTATATTTCTGTTTTAGTATTGAATGAAAGTATATAGTCTACTGTAGCCTTTGCAGATTTTTTTTCCCAATTAGTTTTTGAATATCTTGTTTGAATAATTTCCAATGATTCGGGACCGCGCGAAAAAATAATGGGGGAAACACACGCATTGATTGTTGCAGAGATTTTAGATGTTGCATTTATATCTTGTTGCCCTCGCAGATAGTAAGTAAAATTAGTTCGACGAATATTGCTTATCCAGTCGCTTATCATCTTTGTAGCCCATTCATTGTATGTTTTCTGTTGTTCTGCAAAACCGTGTCTTTGGGCGCAGATAGAATTTGCCTGATGTTCTACAAAACGCTCGTAATTATTGTTTCCAAAAACAGTTTCAAATACTACAAAAACAGTATTTTTGAAACGCTCTTCTGCTGATGCTTTAGTCGCAATTTCCTTTAGAGCGTATAACTCGGAAGCGTTGCGAGCAAATAATAACGCTATAAATACCTCATAAGACTTGGTTTGTTTATACCCTCTGTCTATCTGGTCAAGTAAGGAATATTCGTTTTTGTCTTCCGAGTATAACAAAAATTGGTTTTCTCTTGCAATAGTGCTAAAAGATTTTTCAATTTCGTCTTTTGCAGTATCGCCAAAATTTACTACCTGGCTTGTAAATCTGAACAGTGATTTGAATAGTTCGCCTGTAATGGTTTCTACTTCATTTGGAGGTAACGCCGAAAACAGTATCGAATATAATCCACCCGTTTGGCGTTGAATAATACTGTTTTCATTGAAATAGTAAAGTATTTCATCTATCTGTTTTTCAATATAAGTCCCGACAAATAATTTTTTAATATTATCTTCAGACGGAGTTACTGTTTCATTGTTTGCAATATTATTCAAAGCATTGAGTAACAAAATACTTTTGAAAACTGCAAAATGAGCGGCGCTTACATTTGCAACTTGATTTTTGCGTGAATTGAAACGTTCAGTAACAGCGCCATACTTTATTACATTTGCATTAAATTCGTCTATTACATAATCCCATAGATAGTCGGCTGTGATAGTATCGTCATTAGAAAAATGCTCTTCGCTATTGATAAATTGACGAATTGCATCATTTTCGCCAATAAATTGAAATACGCTTCGTGAAGACGAGCCGGCTTCACGCGCGTAGTACGTAGCAAGATTTGCAGTTGACGGATGCAACGGAAAAAGTTTAATTATATCGCTTCGGGTTTCTTCAGGATTTGTGGAGGATTTAACATAAATGTCGAGCAAATTTTCACAATTGCTATAAAATTTTTCTATTAGTTTTGAATATTGAGCCTTATTTTCGTCTATTGTTTTGAATTTTCGTGACATTATTTTGAAAGCAGAAACAGGTTCCATGTTATATAACATGTAATGATACCGTCCTTTTGTTTTTTCTCTTTCGTCTTCTTTTAGCGGGTTTAGCGCAGAAGGGTGTGAGATGTACATAAAATACGAATTATTGTCGGGATTCATTATTTTTTCGTCTATTTCCTGAAACGCAACCAACAAACTCAAACCGATATCAGAAGTCATCACTTGTGTAAATTCATCCCAAATAATTAACAATCCGTTATATTCGGTTTTGGTAGCCAATGTATTCTGTATCTCGAAAAACCATTCTACAAGGTCGTTATTGTCTAAACGTATGTGGATTTTATCTTTTCGAAGAGCGTTTCGCACAATACCAATCGTTTTGACGTCGCCACTCTTTAGTTCCATAATCAACTTTTGTCTTGTGGGCGTTACCGATTTTAATTTTGGATTGTTCTCAATAAGCATATCCCACAAATCAGGTAAAGTTTCAATGTGATTTACATAGTTTGCAAAATCGGTTTTTACATCGACAATATCGCCCAAGCCTGCTGCTTCTAATGCCTTGCTAATTTCAATCTGTAATTTCAAAGATAAATCGTCTTTGTGCGAAATGCTCGACTGCCCATAAAGCATTACGGGAAATAAACGTTTTTGCTCTCTCAATTTGAATAAATCACTACGCAACATGTCATATTTTGAATTGGCATATTCTTCGTTGATATAGTCGGCAATTTCTTCAATCGGGTCGCAAAGAAAGTGCTTGATAACCGCGCCTGCATGACTTTTTCCTGTACCATAAGTCCCCGAAATCCAAAACGATTTGTGAAGGTCTGCATCATTATTGCGTACCGAGCCTATTACCTTTTGCAAAATACCATTGAATTGGGCATTTGCTATGAAATTTTTCCAATCGCCACTTTCTTCGTCTTTTATATTATATGCGGCTTTCGATTTTCGAAGGGCTATTATATCAGAATATTTTGTGACCATAATTTATTTTTTGTTTTCAGTTTTTAAAAAGTGATTGATTACTGTCTCTCGTAGAATAGTTCTGGCTTGGGCGTCCTGTAGCAAATCCCACAAGGCGTTATCCAATGTGCCGTATTTTACATTATCGCGGAGATATTTGGCAGAGGGAGACTTACGTTCAGTTTTCTCTGTCCATACAAGATGCCAATATCCATCAGATTGCAAGTAATAAAAAGGCTTATGGAATGGCGTAATTGCTGATTCTGGCTCATAAAAAGAATACAGATTATTATAATACGCTTTCAAACTATCCTTAAATTGTATCTTGTTTTCAACTATTTCTTTTTTCTCAATCAAGTCAAAAAATGATAAAATAAGAATTGGTTTTGCGTTAATATCTTTTCCTTTGCTTTTCCCTCTTTTAGTCTGTATTAACACAGAGCGATAATATCGTAATTTTAAGTCAACCATATTTTCATTTTTGATTTGTGAAAATAGATAATACTTCTACAGCGTTTAAATCATCGCGCAATGTAATATGGTCAAGTCCCATATTTAGTTCTGCGACAAGAACACGGTTGTCGGCACTATTCAATGAACGTAAATGTCTTTCAATATCGCTTTTTGTTGTTCCAAACTCTTTATAAACACCTTGTTTATTGTCAGAAGCAAACAGGTCGGAAACTCTAAATGATTTTATACCTTTGTTTTGCGCATATTTATATATTGAGTAAGCAACTGCTTCTTTAGACAAATCCGCATAAGGCTTTTTACTGTATAGCAGTTTCTCTTTTTCAACTAAAAGACCCATTTTTCCGATAGGACTTTCCTTAAATGTTCTAAATAAAGCGTAAACAATATTTTTTATAGTTCTAATACTATCTTTAGGGTAATCATTTCTTACGAGTTCCTGAATATCGGCTTGAGTAAAACTAATATTCCAATCTACGTTTTCTTTGTACCATTTAGATATAGGCGAATTATATGCGAGATTAATCCATATTATTTCCCATACTAAACTCGGCATATTTACATACAATTTTGATAATAATTTTCCTGTTTGCGTTACGTTATGGCTTTTAGTATTATCTAAAATTTCTGCTTGAATAAGCCATTTGACGAAATATGGTAATTGTTCTTTTGGATTAAGTCCGTGTTTGTTATCTGAAAAATATGTGTCAATTGAAGACAAGAAAAAGTCTAACCATACCTCATTTAACCCGAAATTATTATATTTATTCAGTTTCATATTATTTTTGTTATTATTATTTCCTGTTACATTTAGTGAAAATGCTACAATACAGCCCAAATCATAAAAAATGAGACATTTGTGACAATGAGTACACTTCTTTGTATTTATACTTGCTTCTGGTAATATTGACAGTGCCCCAGTTGGACATTCAACTTCGCATGATTCACAATTAAGGCAATATGTTGATTTGTATAAAGATTTTTTTAAAAGTCCTTGCAATACAGGAAAATTTTCAGTATTTTCAAAGGTTATTGTATGTTCTTCGTTTTTTGACGTAACGTTGAATCTAAAAATGTTTTTATTATACTGAATTTCACCTCTTATTTGTTCATTCGTTGTGTTTATATTATACCCACAAACAGCATTCAACCAAGTTAAAATTTCTTTTTGAGGCGAAATGCATTTAATCTTTAAGTCTGGTTTGGAAGATAGAACCTCCATGAACGAAGGAAATGTCAAGCCCCGCCCACCTCCTCTTCGTTTCCAATTTCCACTTTTAATGTATTCGTTAACATCTTGAATGTTATTTTTTTCAGTTATATTTTCAATTCTTGTAAGAAATGGCTTCAAATTTGAAGAATAACATGTATTTGAAATCATATCATTCCATTCTGATGAAAATGGACAAATAAGACAACCAACACGGGTCATTCCTTGTCTATATGCTGGATTAATTGGTAAATTGTATTTAAATAGATAAAGAAAAACTTCTGTTGTGGTCCAATTGAGAATTGGGCTAACATTTATTACGGTACTGTGTTTTACTCCATTGCCAACACGATCGTAATTATTACGACGTACACTTTCTTCAGCGCGAACTCCATCAAAAGCAAGCACGCGTGCTTGTCGGTTTGTTCCGTCTATTTTCAATTTACGATAAAACGGCGCTGTTTTCATTACCGAGCAACACCAACGGCGGGTATCAGATGGAGTTCCTATCTTATCCCAGTAGTTCAGAACACTTTCGTGATTGCGTGCAGTTGAAAACTTAAGTTCGGGATATAATTTTTTATAATGCTTCTCTACTTCTTCGTAAAGTAAAAGCGATGGCGGCAGTTCGTATCCTGTATCGGAATAGATAACCTCAAAATCTTGTGGAGGAATTGCACGAGTACAAAGGTCGAGCAACACTTGGCTGTCCTTTCCGCCTGAAAAAGAAGCAATAAACTTGTCGATACGCGTTGTTTGGTAAATTCGCTTGCCTTGAGCCTTGGCGGTTTCAAGCGGCATAATGTCAAAACTGTCACAATCTTCCTTTACAATCGCCATTTTTTGTTTCGTGCGTTTAGTCTGTTCAGCAGCAATAGTTTCAAAATCCAACTGATTGGCGTTGACACGTTCTACGCTTATATTTGCAGCGGAATATTGTGTAAAAGTGTTTCGAATAAATTCAATAGCTTCGCTCTCTATCAGGAACATCTCGTCTTTGTTCTTTTCGAGCATAGTTTTCACATCAACAGGTTCAAGATGCAAGTTTTGGGCGTCGGGTTGCAAAAAGACGGTAGCCGCATCGTAGATATTGGCTCCTTTTACGTCAAAAACCAATTTTCCGCG
>JGI24702J35022_10001664_pt1 | contig 13816 bp, 10 predicted proteins | sample TergutTh196P4_FD_35022 | JGI IMG/M metagenome (IMG submission 35022)
TAACAAAGGATAGTTATGAGGCTTCCGACTTAAACCCTGGAAATATAATAAAAATGCCGGACGGTCAATATTATGTAATTGACGCTTGGGTCAGGAAAGTTATATAAAATACCTTGACGACCCGTCGGTAACGGCGATAGAAAAAGTGCGTCAGGACGCCTGTGTCACGTTTACCGGCGATGTAAAAGTCGAAGGCGAAATCGGCAAGTCGATTATTCCTGCCGGCAAACATGCCGTTCTTTTTTTGACGTTTTTATCGTTTTTTGAAAAAGCCGTTGTAAATCAGATAGATAACAAAAAGGGCGCCTCCGCCGATCAGGAAATAGGAGAGCTCTTTGCTGTATTGGTCAATGATAGAGGCGTTGCCATGGGCGATATAGCCGAGAACAGCTAATATAATGTTCCATGCAAAAGCGCCTATAAAAGTGTATAANAAGAAACGACCGAAGGGCATGCGGGCTAAACCGGCCGGTAATGAAATCAGNTGACGAATGCCGGGAATAAACCGGCCTATCAACGTCGACATTTTGCCGTGTTTNACAAAATAAGCTTCGGCTTTATTAACTTTTTCGCTGCTTAACAAGCACATACGNCCGAATTTACTTTCGGCGAATCGATGGATGACCGGTCGTCCGAGATAGAGCGCGAAGTAATAATTAAAAATGGAACCGATCAANGCGCCGATAGTNGCAAACACGACTACCAGGACAATGTTCATGTCGCTGTCTTCCTGACTTGCGATATAGGCCGCCGGAGGAACAACCACTTCCGACGGGAAAGGTATGAATGAACTTTCGACGGTCATCAGTAACGTAATGGTACCGTAATTGATATGATCCATATACCAGGTGACGACTTTTTCGATAGTCGATTTGGATTCGGGTACAGGCTCTGACGCTGTTGGTGCAGCATAAATAGCAAAAAATAACGTCAACAGTACGAAAACGTAAAATAACCGTTTCATCAATTCGTAATTCATAATTCGTAATTCTTAATTAATTATAATGTACGTTATTGGCAAAGAATTTACGCACTAATTCGCCGGTATTGATTATTCTTTCATTTCCGATATCCGTTTCCGATTGATAATTAGTGAGGAAATTTAAGGAGGAGATATAGTCTAATATGCCGGATGGATAAAGTTTGATTGCATCGGCTAACATGTCAATCGCCACAATTTGCCGTCCTGTTTGCAGACAGCAATAGATCAGGTTGCCGTAAAAGGCGATTTCATCCTCTATTCCTTTTTGACCGATGACGCCATTCAGCAGGTCAAAGGCCGTCTCATAATCGCCAATACGCATGTAACACTCTGCCAGATAGGGGTCTACNATCGCCTGTACATAACCTTTATAAGACATCAGTTCAACAAAACAACGAATGGCGGGATAATAACTTCCGTTTCGGTACAGGTANTGCGCTTTGGTAAATGTCAATTGAAANGCTTCTTCACTCTTATCGTCATCAAGCGAACAGGAGATAGCGTAATTAATTGAATTGATGGCATTTTCGTAGTCGCCGCAATCGTTATACAATTCCGCCTGTAAAAACCATATTTCAACGGAGAAAGGGTGTTCATCGGTTAGTTGCCGGCACAAATCCATGGCTTCTTTCTGGAAACCGCGCAGTAACAAATTGATGCACATATCTGATTTTAAAGTCATATTATCCGGGTTCAGGATCAGTCCCTTTCGGGCTAATTGATATGCTTTTTCCAGGCCTTTATTGTTTTCATTCATATAACAGACTGCGTACATGATGGCTTCATTCATGTATTCGTAGTTGTTATTGATTAATCTGTCAATAAACGCTATGGCTTCATCGAACTTATCAAGTTTGCAGTAGCACTCCAAGCGAAGCATGTCGGCTCTTTCGTCGCCTTGTACATTAAGTTTTTCGAGTTCTGCCAGTGCGCTTTCATATTCTTTTAACTCATTGAGCGCATGACATAAGGTGATTCTTAAATTTTCATCATCCGGATAGGCTGTCATTCCTAATTCGATGACGGCGTCCAAATTATCCAGGTCATTTTTTTCTATAAAATAGTAGATAAGGTCTACTATTTCGCCGGCTTCGAAATGCGGGTCTATACCCATCGTTTTCATCAATAAAAAACGCTCCCTCAATTCGGATGATTTGTCCATGTTATTTGTTTTTAATTTTTCCCCAGGTGTCTTTCAGTGAAACGGTACGGTTGAAAATCAGATTNCCGTCTTTGCTGTCAGGGTCGACATTGAAATATCCGATTCTCTGGAACTGGAAATGTTCGTAGGGTTTTGCCTCTTTCAATTCTTCTTCGACNAAGCACGTAGAGATGACTTTCAACGAATNGGGATTCAACAGATCGCGCAGTTCCTTTTCTTTTTCTTCCGATGGGTTATCAGCGTTGAATAACCGGTCGTACAAACGCACTTCGGCGGGTAAGGCATGATGAACGGACACCCAGTGTATCGTAGCTTTCACTTTGCGGCTGCTGCCCGATGTGCCGCTTTTCGTTTCCGGATCGTAGGTGGCATATACCTCCGTCACCTCGCCTGCCTCATTTTTTTTGCATCCCGTACATTTTATTATATATGCGCAACGCAACCGAACCTCCTGTCCGGGTGTGAGGCGGTAATATTTGGCGGGCGCCGCTTCCATGAAATCGTCGGCTTCGATGTACAGTTCGCGGGAGAACGCAATCGGGTGCGTCCCGGCGGCAGGGTCTTCCGGGTTGTTGACCGAATCAAACCATTCGACCTGTTCTTCCGGATAATTCGTGATAACAAGTCTTACCGGCCGGATAACGGCGGCAACCCGTTTGGCTGTCGCGTTGAGGTCTTCGCGGACTGCATGTTCCAAAAGGGCTACATCGATGATGCCTTCATACTTGGTATATCCTATCATGCTGACGAAATTCCGTATGGAAGCAGGTGTGAAACCTCGTCGGCGTAATCCGCAGAGCGTNGGCATGCGCGGGTCGTCCCAACCGCTTACCAACCCTTCATTCACAAGCTGGAGCAACTTCCGTTTACTCATCAGNGTATAGGTCATGTTCAGCCTGTTAAATTCGGTTTGTCGCGGGCGGTAGCGGTCGTAGGNCTTGTATTTTTCAAATCCATCGCCGCAGATTCTGTCCGTTTCCTCCGTTAAGAGGTCGATAAAATGGTCATACAGCGGTCGGTGCACTTCAAATTCAAGTGTACACAACGAGTGTGTGACGCCCTCGAAATAGTCGCTTTGCCCGTGCGCATAGTCATACATCGGGTATACAATCCATTGTGTACCTGTGCGGTGATGCGGTGTTTTTACGATGCGATAGATAATCGGGTCACGAAAGTGCATGTTCGGNGAAGCCATATCAATTTTTGCGCGGAGCGTCATGGCGCCTTCTTCAAATTCGCCCTCNCTCATTCTCCGGAAAAGATCGAGATTTTCGTCAACAGGTCTGTCGCGATAAGGGCTATCCATACCGGGCTGTGTAGGCGTCCCTTTTTGAAGGGCTATCAGTTCGGCTGTCTGCTCGTCGACATAAGCGTCGCCTCTTTTAATAAGCCGGATGGCGAAATCATGTAACTGCTGAAAGTAATCGGAGGCATAATAGACGCCTGCCCATTGGAAACCAAGCCATTGGATGTCTTCCTGTATGGCATCCACATATTCGACTTCTTCTTTTGTCGGGTTGGTATCGTCGAAACGCAGGTTGCAAATGCCGCCGTAACGTTGGGCTATGCCAAAGTCAAGACAGATTGCTTTGGCGTGTCCGATATGTAGATATCCATTCGGTTCCGGCGGAAAACGGGTCTGTATACGTCCGTCATTCAGCCCTTGTGCCAAGTCGTTTTCAACCATTAATTCAATGAAATTCAAACTTTTTTTACTCTCATCCTGCGTTACTTTCTCTTCCATTCCTTTATATTTTAAGCCGCAAAGATAGGGAAATTAATTAAGATTTAAGAATTAGGAATTAGGAATTAAGAATTAAGATTTTTTTTTGTACAAAGAAACGTTCATAATTTCAAATAATTTATTACTTTTGTCGTTGATTTTATAAAAAAAAATTATGGTTATGCAGCGTTTTTGACAAGAATTGCATCTATGTAGAGGAACGTACGTGAGAACAATGGATGAAAAACAACTGATTAAAGGTTGTATTAATAATGACAGGAAAGCACAACAGGCTTTGTATGACAAGTATTCCAGACGAATGATGGCCGTGTGCCTGCGTTATGTAAAAGACACGGAAGACGCACGTGATTTGTTGCAGGAAGGCTTCGTTAAACTGTTCATGAACATCCATACATATACGGGCGATGGCCTGTTTGACGGTTGGGTACGTAAAATTTTTGTGAACTGCGCATTAGAACGACTGCGGCATCAGGATGTGCTGAGAAATGCTGAAGATATTGATAATACGGATTATGCCGACATACCCGATGAATCAACCGTATCACAGCTATCTGCCGATGAGATCATGACCTATGTGCGGTCGTTGCCCGATGGTTTCCGGACGGTTTTCAATATGTTTGCTATCGAAGGATACTCACATAAGGAAATCGGTGAGAAACTGAATATTACGGAGAGTACGTCGCGCTCGCAATATATGCGCGCACGTAAATTGTTACAGAAAATGATTCTACTAAATATATAATGGAAGAACAAGGAAAATGGGAAGAACAGATTCGCTCGAAAATATATGATTTTGAAGCGGATACTATCCCTGAAGACTGGGACGTCATAGCCGCCGGATTGGAAGGCGGAAAAATCGTCCGGTTACATTTTTACAGGAGATTAGCCTATATCGCCTCGGCAGCCGCTGTGATTGCCTTGTTAATTGTAGGAGGATTCTTTCTTTTTTCGGATGAAAAATCGTCCGTCCAGCTTGCTGTTGTTGAAAATACTACGCCTATAACCGCATCTGTTGTTGATAACTCTTTGCCGTCAACATCGGCAAACGATTTGGAAGATGTTGAAGTTGTGACGATTCCGGATGATTCGCCCGTTGATAAAACTGTTGATAAACCTGTTGATAACTTGTTAGCTTCTACTGTCGTCGCGGTGCGGGAAACGTTGTCCGATACGCAAGAAGAAGCTCCTGCGACAGTAAAACCATTGCCTGTTGATAAAATCCTGACGCCTCAAAATCCTCCTGTGACAGTAAAGCCATTGCCTGTTGATGAAACAGACAGGGCGCAAAAAACGGAAACGGATGCAGTAATGCCACCGACAACCGAAATTGAATCACCGGATAAGTATCTTGCNCAAGCCCCCACAGTCAAGCCCCGTCGCTGGAGCTTTGGGATGGGNGGAGGTGGATTNGCCATCGGTTCAACAACAGGAGGCGCTCCCGTGACGACGACTTCCCGGCCACTGAGCGACGATGAGTATATGCGCAACGGGGATGAGATTACTTTACGTAATGGTAATGGTATTCAAAATTCCACCTTGTTCGATCCGATTGAGGGATTGGATTATATTAACCAGTTAGGGAAAGTGAAACATCAGCTACCCATATCGGCAGGTCTGGGAATCAGTTATCGCCTGACCGATCGCTGGGCTTTGCAAAGCGGCGTCGTGTATACCTTACGCCGTTCAAAGGGGAAATATATGGATGAAGCCAATAACATCGGTGAATGGAAAAGGAATCTTCATTTTATAGGGATTCCCTTATCGGCTTCTTACCGGATTGTCGAATGGAACCGTCTCCAAATATACGCTACGGCAGGAGGGATGGGTGAGTGGAATTTTGCAGGTAAAAGGAAAGAGATCATCACCGTCGGTAATCTGGAGACCATCGATAGTGAAAAGGTGCGTATGAAAGAATCTTTATGGTCGGTTTATGCGCGGGCAGGTGCGACTTATCCCTTATGGAAGTTTGTCTATGTTTATGCGGAAACAGGCGTTTCGTACTATTTCGACAACAAAAGCCCTATCGAATTGTTCTCGCTGGATAAACCTTTTTATAATGTATCTTTGCAGGCCGGAATACGGTTGGGCTTCTGAAGGAATTAAGAATTAAGAATTGGGAATTAACTATTTGGTATTTAAACTTTAATAAAAAAAATATGAAAAAATTTTGTTTATATCTGACAGGTGTGTTTTTGAGCGTTTTTTTTCTAACCTCATGTTTGGAAGGAAGTAATGTACGTGAAGAGATTGGGTATGGTGTTTTGGAGTTTGGAGGTACAAACGGTATGACTCCTGTTTTAAAAAGTTCTGCGGGTTATTTTTCGGGAGCAAGTGTGATATCTTTATTTAACACCGGCGCAATGGATATTGACGGATGTTATGCTTATTATTTCAGAATTGATTACGACCAGCCTGAAAATTCTTCAAGTATTGTGGAATTGAATGGTTATCAGACAGTCACAATTCTTGATTATGTAGAACTATCGAAATTTTATGTTAGTTCATATTTGAATGATATTACGCAGATTCTTCCTGACGAAATTCCGCTTATGAAAGCATGTAATGGTCTCGACTATGTGTCAAGTTATTTATTTATTTCACATACGGTCAATCATCCCGATGAGTGGAAATTNTCATGGGAAATGAGTTACGATAACGCTACCCTGACGATGCCAATAGAAGAAAATGGTAAACGCTATTATGATTTGTATCTTCGTGCAAGGGTGCAGAGCAAATCCGAAAAAACTTCAAAGGTAGAAACTCAGTATACGAATGTCTATTATATGGGTGATTTCCTCACAACGGCTGCGTCATTGGAACGATCATTGTTAGGAGGCTCCTACAGTGAAAATTCATCGCAATTCACTGTACGGTTTAACTATGTATCGGATTTGAACGAAGAAACGAACAGTATGACTTGGCAAAGCGATGAGGTCGCTTTTTATGTAGCAGGGTTTCTTGAATCAGCGTACTGGTATTGATTCAATTAGGAATTAGGAATTACGAAGCAATCCAGGTGCACATCAAGGCTCTGGATTGCTTCGTTCCTCGCAATGACGTGAATTGTTGTATCGTCATTGCGAGCTTGCGAAGCAATCCAGGAGCATATCAGAGCTCTGGATTGCTTCGTTCCTCGCAATGACGTGAACTGTTGTATCGTCATTGCGAGCTTGCGAAGCAATCCAGGAGCATATCAGAGCTCTGGATTGCTTCGTTCCTCGCAATGACGTGAATTGTTGTATCGTCATTGCGAGCTTGCGAAGCAATCCAGGTGCACATCAAGGCTCTGGATTGCTTCGTTCCTCACAATGACGTGAACTGTGTCGGAGTAAAAAATCTTCGGCGGCTATATTCCATAATCCGTTGTTTGCGGCACAAAGGGCGTGTAACTCCGCAAAGACGGGGTTCGTTTGTCCTTTGGTTTCAAAATCGGCGATGGCTGTCAGCGGCAAATCGATATGTGTGTAGATGAGTTTCTTGCCTCCCGGTATTTGCGGGAGGTTCATTGTCGTATCAATCACTGCATTTAAACCTCCGATATGCGTTACTAATCCTGCGGGATCAAGTCCCCTGCTCATCATAGTAAGCGCTTCGATCATGTCGTCGTTGTTACCGCCACTTGTACCTACGACATGTGTCCGGGCATAATGTACGTTGTAGAAATTAAAAAGCGCTTTGAAATCGGTTTTTGCGGGTCCGGCGAAGAAATTGAGGCATCCGTCGACAGCGAGCAACCCGTCCGCCTGTTCGATAAGCGGCGCTACCGGTGCAAAGACGAACACATCATCATATCCGGTTCCGCCGGTTAAGGCTATTAATTCCTTAACGGGGTTTTCCATTTTCCCCGTATGGACATAAAGCAGTTTAATACCATTTTTTGCAGCCTCATCNGGGCTGTATAATTGTTGGGCCCGATCTAATCGGGTCTGGTCTATGTCNGTGACAATNATTAGTTCCGGTTTNCGGTCNGTACGGTGAATCGCATAGTTGATCGCCGCAAGTCCCATGGGACCAACGCCTGCCAGGATCGCCATATTTCCCTTGTCTTTTATTTCCATCCGGTGGATATAGGAACCCGGTACGGTATGATAATTGGCATGCATGGCTCCTATTACGCAGGATAAAGGTTCGGACAGAGAAGCCGGATAATAGCCGGCGCCGGTATAATGTAACAGGCAGTTGTTCGCCATTACTTCGTTCGGGATAATGATATAGGTAGCATCGCCCCCGATACAGGGATACGAATAGCCGGGTGCGCTTAACAGGCCTACCGGCCCATTCCGGTCGTTCAGCGACGGCTGAATGGAAAATTTGTCTCCCGCCTTGAACATATCTTTCCATTTGTCTCCCGCTTCGACAATTTCACCGGCAAATTCATGTCCTATGATCACCGGGTTACGGGCTACATCGCGTGGCACGCGTTTATGTATATCCGCTTCATGCGCCGCCTTATACGACGACATACAAATACTGTCGCAAACCACTTTTGCCAATATCTCATCCTCCTTGATATCAGGCAATTCAAATTCCTCCAACCGGAGGTCGTTTTTTCCATATAAACGGACCGCTTTTGTTTTCATAAGAATATAATTAATTAATCATCACCTGTCCGCCTGTGACCGGCAGGGCTTGTCCTGTTTCGCAGGTCTGGTCGATGAGATAAAGGATTGCTTTAGTCACATCGTCGGGGTTAGTGCCTTTGCGCATGGGAACCTGGTTGACATAGAATTTGCGTACGTCGTTGATTGATTTTGCGCCGGGCGCTTTTCCCGCCTTCAGGTATTGTTTGAAAAGTCCGTTTTCCGGGTCTGACCAGAGCGGGCCTTCGTAGAAGTTACCGGGGCATATCGCATTTACTTTGATGCGGTCGAGGGCAAGTTCAAGGGCGAATGACTGTGTCAATCCAAGTCCGCCGAACTTGCTGCCTGCGTAGGCGAAGTTTGCTTTAGAGCCGCGCAGTCCCGATTTTGAATTGATCTGGATGATGTCGCCGTAGTTGTCCGGTGCATATTCATTCTGCAGTTTCATAATGCGTGAGGCGGCTTGTGTCCCGTAAAAGTAGGCGTTATAGTTGATCTTTGTGACAAACTCAAATACATCTGCTGTGAAATCGTCTAATGCGCCTGCNCGAAGAACNCCTGCATTACTGATAAAAACGTCTAATCCCCCGAAGTTACAGACCGTTTCGTACATCAGGTTATGCAGACTTTGGTTGTCTGTCACATCTGTTTTGATAAAGACGACGCGATTTTTATTACAGTGTTCACCAAGCCTTTTGGCTGTCGCTTTTCCGGCAGTCTCATTCAGGTCGGCTATCACGATGTTCGCCCCTTCTTTCAACAGACATTCCGCAATACCTTCTCCGAATCCCTGTGCGGCGCCTGTGACAATGATGGTTTTGTTTTGCACGCGTCCGGAAGCCGTTCCTGCNCTTACTTTGCGGCGAAAGTTNTCNACTTCCCAGTTATCGATGAAGCTGATCTGTTTTCGGGACAACGTATGTTCGCCTCCGAATGATTGAGCGATNTCCACTATTCGCATCATGTCTTCGTAAATATCGAGGATAATATCACATTCANCTGCGCTATTACCAACGGCTACAATTCCTATTCCTTTTATAACCAATACTTTCGGCGTATATCCATTTTTCTTTACGTATGTTTTAATTTTACTTTGCGCTTCTTTTAGCAAGCCCACATTGTTTTGCTCCGACAGGTAGATGTAGCTCGATCTGCAATACACGATAATATCCGGTGCGAAGGGAACATCAATTTTAGTAAACCCCGTTTTAGATGAGGCAAATTTTAATATTCGTTTATTTGTTCTTATTTTCAATGTTTTAAGTTCGCTCTGCAGGCTTAACAACATCCGGATGGCCGGGATTGTTTCCTGAATACAGATACCCTGAATAGTTTTTTTATTTGCCTGTATATCAGAGCTTTCGTTTGTAATTAGAACCTGCTCTTCAATTGTCCGGATGACATGGTCGTAGATAGATTCGATTTCTTCAATGGAATCAGCGCCNACGAAAATGCCGTGATTTTGNACAAGAATGAGGTTCGGGTGTTTGCCTTTTTTTCTTTTGTAATGGGAAATATATGACATTATGACCTTAAAAAGCGTATATCCGGGGTCTGTATAAGGAATAAATAAGGCATTATCGCCAAACATCTTTTTTGTTTCGATTTCGGCGTTTTTGCTGCACATCAATCCGTTAACCACTGTCGGGTGAAGATGCACGACAAAAGCATAGTCTATCAAATTGTGTAGCGATGTTTCGACCGAGGGTCGGCGGTCTTTTGTGATACAGGCGGCATACAGGTCGTTTTTAACGTTTTCTTCCCGATTGACGACGTCAGTGGTGTATTTCTTTGTGGAAATCACCTTTAACTTTTTTCGGTCGAGTACGGCAAATCCGTCTTCGGTGATGGTTGCCAAGGTATGACCACTGGCTTTCACCCAAAGAAAATCATCATTTTTGAAGGAGGTATTTCCTCCGCCGGCAATCACGTAGCGTTTATCGCTTCCATATTTGCGGGAAATCTCAATTAATTGTTTAATTTGTTCTTGCATTATTTTAAAAAAATTATGAATTATGATCCTGAATAACTTGTTTTATTAGCGAATCACCCTCTTCCCTGAATTTTTCCCTGATGGCCGTATCGGCGAACCCGTTGCCGTCGACGTATCCTTTGACGCCGGTTCGTACCCGCTCCTGATGGGCGGCAATGACGCATGCCCCTTCATAACTGATTCGCTTCAATTGTTCGGTTAATGGTCTGTTGTCTCGNGCCGCCGGTTTGACAGGGTCCATGGCCGGCGTGTTGTGTTCCGTTCCGAAGGTGACGATAAANCCGTTATCATGGAGATAACCGGCATATTTTTCGAGCGCTTCGATGCTGTTGCGGGGGGTGATGAATTCGGTTGAAAAGATACCTCTTTGTTTGAGTGTAAAAGCNGCTTTTTCGATGTCGTNTTCGAAATCGGTAAAATTTCCAGTCTGGTCGTCCGCCAGAAACGGATAGGTAGGGATGCCGCCGGCAGCAAGNATGATCTTACANACATCGTCCATCGGAAGGAACGCTTTCGGGTCTTCGGGAACAAAAGCTGAGCCGCCCGCTTTCAGGAGGTTGCTTCGTATCTCGTTCTCCACGCCTGCATAGTTGAAAATATCCGATTTTAACGGTTTGCCGTTGAAAATTTTATCAAAGAAAGCCTGAATATCATCCGGTTTGTTTTTAAAATGGATATATGTCGACATACGCAATGCTTTCGCTAAGTGTCGTTCTCGAACCTGTCCTTTGGTAAACAGGTTTTTAATCACTTCGAAATTCAGATTGAAACCGGCGTCGAAAGCCAATAACAGTTCATTAACCAACATACACATCTCCTTTACCTGCGCATTTGCTTCGTCGCGTACAGCGGCTAATTGCGTGGTATACGGTTTGTTTAGTCGCGGCGGGCAACATAACCCTTTCCCGCTAATATAGGTACGTCCGGGGTTATTCGGATCATTCACGCGGATTCCCTTATCCTGGTCTTCTTTCCACAGGCTTATAAATTCGATGTTGAACAACGGATAAAGATGACGTTTGAGCGATTCTCTTTTCCATTCTTCATAACCATCCATTGTATAAAANTCGTTNATTCCTACTATTTTAACATCTTCTTCGGCCGCTTTTTCCAGNACCTCCGTCANNTTTTCGAACGCACTGAACGAATACGGCGTATGCAAGTGCGCATTTACATTGGGTATCATTTAGTTTTCAGTTTTCAGTTTTCAGTTTCTAATTCTTAATTCCTAATTCCTAATTAAATTAATTCATAAATAATTTCAGGTTCCTGTTTTTTGCCTGCGTATCTGCTCGGCGTCTGTGAAATTATGGGTAGGGATATAATCTTTAAGCGGGACGATTTTTTCGTGGATGGCGTCCAAGAAATTTTCTTCCTGCGGGAAGAAGGCGTATTCCAATTCGTATGCCGGAGTGATCCAGTTGCGCGATCCGACTACAACAGGTGGCGCATCCAAGTCGTCGAAAGCCAATTCGGTGATATTACGCGCCAGGTCGTTCAGGAACGAACCGCGCGCCGTAGCATCGCTGGCGATAACAATCCGTCCCGTTTTTTTAACCGAGGCAAGTACTATTTCGTAGTTGAACGGGACGAGCGAACGGGCGTCGATCACTTCCACGCTCAGGCCGTATTCTTTTTCGAGTTTGCCGGCAGCTTTCATCGCGGTGTAAAGTGTCGCTCCTATGGTAAGGAACGTAATATCTTTACCTTCCCGCTTGATATCCGGTTCGCCGAGCGGTATTTCGTAATATCCTTCTGGGACGCCGCCTTTATGGAACTGTTCGCCCACGTCGTAGATACGTTGACTCTCAAAGAAGATGACCGGGTCGGAGCCTTGCAATGCGGCATTCATCAGCCCTTTTGCATCATAGGGGGTTGCCGGGAAGCATATTTTTATTCCAGGGATATGCGCCGCTAACGAAGTCCAGTCCTGCGAATGTTGCGCGCCATACTTAGAACCTACCGAGACGCGCAGGACAACCGGCATTTTAATCAGGTTACCGCTCATCGCCTGCCATTTAGGTAATTGATTGAATACCTCGTCGCCGCAACAGCCAAGGAAGTCGCAATACATGATTTCCGGTATGACCCGTCCGCCGCACATGGCATAACCGATAGCCGTACCGACAATGGCTGCTTCGGAGATAGGGGTGTTGAACAAACGGTGGTACGGCAAGGCTTCTGTCAGTCCGCGGTAAACGGCGAAAGCACCTCCCCAATCCCTGTTTTCTTCGCCATACGCCACTAACGAGGCATCTTTATAAAACCGGTCGATGATAGCTTCAAATATTCCGTCGCGCAGCTGGTATTGTTTCATCTTTGAGAACGGTTTCCCCTGTTCGTCGAAGGCGAAGCGTTCTTTTTGAGCGATCTGTTTGATGCGCGGATTTTCATTCATCGGATGGTTTACATCCGGTTGGGCATCCGAGAACGCATCAACGGATTGGTTCGAGAACATCATCTCCCCGATTAAATCCGGGTTTTTTCGTAAGTCCATAAGTGGCGAAAGTTCGGGGTCGATAGCTACTTTGAAAATAGCGAGCATGATTTCCCTTATTTCATTATCTGTCGCCTCTAATTCCTGTTGTGTAGTAACGCCGGCGTCTACGATTGCTTTCCCAAAGCTACGGATACAATCTACTTCTTCCCACGCTTCCAATTCTTCTTTGGAACGATAGGAGGAGGCGTCCGACGGGGAGTGGCCGCTGAAACGATAGGTCAGCACATCGAGCAACACCGGGCCTTTTTTCTCTTCGAGTAATTTTTTTATACGCCGATAGGCGTCAATCACAGCCAACGGATTGTAGCCATCCACCCTTTCGGCGTGCATCTGTTCGGGGTTTACGCCGGCTCCTATACGTGCTGCAATGTCGTAACCCATCGTCTCGCCGCACGTCTGTCCGCCCATACCATATTGATTATTCATGATGTTCACAACAACAGGCAGTCCACCTTTCATATCGTTTTCCCACAATTTATTGAACTGGTCCATGGATGCAAACGAGAGCGCTTCCCAGACGGGGCCTCGTCCCATGGAACCGTCGCCGATGTTGGCTACCACGATCCCTTTTTTGCGGTTCACCTTCTTATATAAAGCGGCGCCGACGGCTATGGTCGCGCTTCCGCCAACAATGGCATTGTTCGGATAGATACCGAAAGGCGTGAAGAATGCGTGCATACTGCCTCCCAGCCCTTTGTTGAATCCGGTCGTGCGGGCGAAAATCTCCGACAGCGCGCCATAGAGCAGGAAACGTATGGCAAGCTGTTTGACATCATTCCCTTTGTACGCTTTCCGGGCGATGTTCATGGTGGCGCCGTCCCAAAACTCTTCCATGATCTTTTTCAGTTCATTTTC
>JGI24702J35022_10001665_pt1 | contig 13807 bp, 16 predicted proteins | sample TergutTh196P4_FD_35022 | JGI IMG/M metagenome (IMG submission 35022)
GGCGAGAGCGCGGTAGAGAAAGTCGTGAAAACTTGAAACAACAAGGCAAGACCTGCGAAGCCGTAAGAGCAGGATAATTTTACATGTATGCGAATGGAAAGCGTATTAATCATACATGATTTAGATACTGAACAAGCACAATACTTGTTTAGTGATTTGAATCATGTTGAAATTCTCTCATCTCACAGAAAAATTGTTCCATGTGTCGGTTGTTATTGTTGCTGGGTAAAAACGCCCGGAAGTTGTATTTATCATGACGGGATTGAAACAATAGGCAGGAAAAAATCGACGTATAACAATTTGATAATAGTAAGCAAAATTTTTTATGGCGGATATAGTCCATCAATTAAAAATATCATTGACAGAAGTATATCGACTTCTCTACCTTCTTTTACGTTCAGAAATAGAGAAATGCATCATGTATTGCGTTTTAAAAATCGCTGTAATTTAAAAGTCTATTTTTACAGTTATGATGACAGAAAAATATCACAGGACGAAAGAGATATTGCTCATGATATCGTAACAGCAAATAGTGTCAATTGGGGTTGCCTAAAACATGAAACTTTTTTTGCTACCAATCTCAACGAATTAAAGGAGGTATTGAAATGAATATTTTATTTCTAAACGCAAGTCCCAAAAAGAAAAGGAGTAATTCCGGAGTATTTGTCAATATAGTAAAAATGCTGCTATTCCCGCTATCTCCACGCAAAATCAAGACTATACGGCTTCCCGTTTCAAACTCTTATGACGAAATTCTTTCATGCTTCAAAGAAATAGATTGCCTTGTAATTGCTTCTCCTGTATATGTAGATACTTTGCCATCACATTTACTTAAATTCCTGTCAAACGCTGAAATCTTTTGCAAAGAGAATAATCTGCATTTCAAAGTGTATGCCATATTCAATTGTGGTTTTTTTGAGGGTAGACAATGTAAAAACGCCTTTTCTGTTCTCAAATGCTGGTGCAAAAAGGCAGAAGTTCAATACGGTAGTGGTGTGGGAATTGGCGGTGGCGAGATGTTGGGAATGTTACACGTTATATTTTTCTATTTAATCGTTTTAGTACCTTTGATTAAAATGATAATTGGAATATTTTATATACCTGTTGAAAAATTATCATTACCAACTGTTGTAGCAAGTTTTGACTGGCGTTATATGGTAAATAATTTGTTGGTGTATCTGGTTTTGAGTTTTGGTATGCTGGTTTCTCTTTTCAGGTTACGATTGCGTATTTCCAAAAAGCAGTCTATAAAAGAAATTTACACATTCCCTATTTTCCCCAAAACTCTTTTCATTATTATGGCTAACGTGATTTGGATTGTTAAGGCTATTTTAAATGGCACAAGTATTTACCGGATATATAAACGAGAATATGTAGCGAAAAAGGGACAAACCCAAACGAGCGTAAAACCCGACAATGAGGTGGAAAAGAGTTAATAAACAAACAATAGAAAAAATATGGCAAATAAAGAGTTATCAAAAGTGGTCACCTTAAAAAGATTACGTTATATTTCAATTTTTTGGAGTTTATTTATTGGAATTGGTGCGCTTGGTGGCAGCACAATGATGTTTATAGAGCCGACAGGAAAAATTTGGAAAATGTATATGTTGCTACCCGATATGCAAAAATTGCCGTTTCCGGATATCTTCTTTCAAAATTTTATTTTCCCCCGGTATTGTTTGGCTTTTGGCTAATGGAGTAACAATTTTTATCTCTTTTTCCCTCATTTACACAAAACACCGTTATGCTGCATTATCTGCGATGTTTTGCGGAATTATACTTGTACTTTGGATTACTGTACAATTTGTGATTGGGTCATTTAACTTTATGTCAAATATTTACTTTCTTTTTGGATTGCTTCAGACATTTACAAGGTATGGATATTGGAAAACATACGCAGTACGGTAAAATCTAATTGACAGCAATATAGCATTATGAAACAAGTTGAAAGCGGACAAAATGCACTGACAGCCAATTGGCGATATTTCAACTACGTTCAATATATCTCATTTGGCGCAACGGGACAATGACAACGAAAAAACTGTGAATTGGTAAAAATAAATTAGTAATGAAAAAAACAGTAATCATATTAAGCGTTCTTGCGTTAATCGCAAGCAGTTGCGGGCAAACAACTAAAAAGCAGACGGTAACAGAAAGTAACGAAACTGTTAACGAACAGAATGAAGTAACAATAAATTCGGGAAATTGGTATGTTGTATGCAAACCGGCGAGAGTGCGGTGGAGAATGACGTAAAGAGTTGAAAATAAGTTTAATTTAATATATAAAAATGAATAAAGTAAATATAATTTTTTTATAGCCTTCTTGTTGTTGACAGGATGCGGAGGAGGCATCGAAAGTGACGGCTTCATCACGGTTGATGTCACGAAAAGTTATCCCCAAAAAGAACTGATACTTCAGGACTTTATGGATGTAGAATACATTGCGCTGGAAACCGGCGGCGAATTTTATTGCCAGGGTAATGTGCAGGCAATTGGTAAAGATATCATCATAGTGATAAATCGGGTCAGGGATGGAGATATATTTATCTTTGACAGAAAAACCGGTAAAGGCATAAGGAAGATAAATCGGCAAGGACCAGGTCCGGAAGAATATGTGAGAATATCAGGGGTCGCGAACATTATACTTGATGAAGCCAATGGAGAAATGTTCGTTACGTCTACAACAGGCAAAATCCTTGTATACGATTTGTATGGAATATTCAAAAGAAATTTCATATTTTCTAATTATGATGTATTTGAGTATGACAAAGATAATCTCATTTGTTATGATAATTCCGATTATGAGAAAAGAGGAAAAGACAGGGAAAAAGCATATCATGTACTAATATCAAAATTAGATGGAAGTATTACCCGAGAAATTTTTATTCCATTTGAAACAATACATACGCCAATTGTGATAAAGAGTGGTGGAGTTGCATCTACGAGCGAATTTTTCCGTATAATTCCACACCAAGGTAAATGGATTCTTGCGAATACGTCATCCGACACATTGTATTATGTATTCGCCGGATAATACATTAACCCCTTTTCTTGTAAGAACTCCCTCTATACACGTCATGAATCCTGAAGTTTATCTTTCTATAGCGACTCTTACCGACAGTTATTATTTTATGAAAACGGTTGTAAATGATTTTGACTTTGAAACAGGAAGTGGATTCGATTTGAATACACTTATGTACGACAAGATAGAAAATGCCCTGTTTAAATATGCCATTTACAATGATGACTATACAGAAAAGAGACAATTGACTCCTATGATGTGGAGTCCTTATAATCATGAAATTGCATCCAGTTTAGTTTTAGAGGCAGATCGCCTCGTTGAAGATTACGAAAAAGGAATATTGAAAGGCAAATTGAAAGAAATTGCCGAGAATTTGGAAGAAGAAGACAATCCGGTGATAATGTTGATAAAACACAAGAAATGAAAATTGACAGAGGGTGTTCAACAAACTGTATCGAAGGACAAAGAGGTCAGCATACAACTGGCGGTTTGGCGCAACGGCGGCAGTACGCCCGCAGAAAAGGCAGTGCGAAAATGAACGTTTGTCGCCCGCATCAACGGTAGTGTAAGCCGCCGCTGCGCCAAGCCGCTGGGACGAAGTACGAGCCAATACTGAAATTCCAGTTTGGGGTTATAAAAGCGAGTTTGATTTTTGCACTTGGGAAAACTTACTGAAAAACAAAACAACTTGTATTGTCGCCGACATTGCCTATTGGAACAAAGATATTCATTCAATGAGTATTGAATTGGCAGACAACAGCGATTATGCGTTAGTAGTGAAAAAGTAGAAGATAATTGGGTACGTTGCCGCGCCGAACATTCAGAAAGTGAATTAACATTTGATGATTATTGGGTGCGTTGGAAAGATGAAAACAATAAATGACTCATACGACCGATTTTCTTGATGTAAAATAGAAAAAGAAACAAGAGAAAAAATGCCAGCCGATAACGAGTGGTTTCACGCAAGCTGGGGTGTATGCCCACAGACAGTTTTGTGGAAATTTGCAAATACATCGCCCGCCCGAACCTTTGTGGAGGCCTACGCTTGCGTGAAGCCGCCTACCACGTTGTATGTAAGCCGAGCGAAAGTGCGGTCGAGAAAGACCTGCAAAATTGAAAATTGTGGATGCCGACAAAAAAAAATTTTATAACTCAAAAAATAATAATAATTTTGCGGTAAACAAATAATTAAAAGTTATGGCTCATTATCTTGATCCAAAGAATGATTTAACGTTCAAACGTGTTTTTGGCGAGCATAAGCATCTTTGTATGAGTTTAATCAATAGTATGTTGCCACTTGAAAAACCGATTGTAAGTATCGAATACCAAACAGGTGAATTAGTACCTGAATTGGCAGATGTATTACGTCACACGATTGTTGATGTGCGATGTACAGACGAGGACAAACGACAATTTATTGTTGAAATGCAAATGTACTGGTCTGAAATTTTCAAAAGTCGCGTATTGCTTAACGCTTCGAAGGCATATGTAATGCAATTGGACAAAGCCGAAGAGTTCAAATTACTTCAACCTGTTTATGCGTTAAATTTTGTAAATGAAACGTTTGAGAAATCAATCAAAATGCAATACGAATATTTTCATCATTACAAAATTGTAAACATAAGGGATACTGAAAAGCAAATTGAAGGCTTGGAATTTCTTTTTGTTGAATTGCCCAAGTTTAAACCTTTGAACTGCGCTGAAAAGAAATTACATGAACTCTGGTTACGTTTTCTAACCGAGATTAACGAAAATACAAGGGAAGTTCCCCAAGAGTTAATGAACAACGAATTCACTCGCGAAGCAATCGGCTACATGGAAAAGGCTGCTTATACAAAAGAACAGTTAGCGGCATACGATAAACGAAAGATTGACGCTATGACCGAGCGTAGCGTTATGAATGATGCGTTGCGTAAAGGCGAAGCAATAGGGATGGAAAAAGGCGAAGCAATAGGGATAGAAAAAGGCGAAGCAATAGGAGAACATAAGAAAGCCGTTGCAGTTGCCATGAAAGCGTTAGAAATGGGAATGTCTATTGAAGATGCAAGTAAACTATCTGGTTTATTCAGAGAACAAATCGAAGAACTCAGTAACCCTTGATTAAGTAACGACTTTATATTGAGTGACTGACAAATGCCTACATACAACTAGCGGTATTTCAACTACGTTCAATATATCATTTGGCGCAAGCGGCGGACAGCGCAGTGGACAATGAAACAGAAAATTGAACGTTGAATAAAATATAAATCGTCCGACAAGGACAGAAAATTTTTAAGAAATGACAAATAATCTTCAAAATCAAAGTGAACAAATGACCGACAACGAACAATTCATTGGATACTGCGGTCTTTATTGTAAAGCCTGTCCTGCATTTACCTCTGGTAAATGTGACGGTTGCAGGGTAGATTCGGCGAAATCTGCCGTTTATTATAAAAAATGTAAGGTAAAGCCCTGTTGTATTGAAAATGGCTTTTTCACCTGTGCCGATTGTACGATATACGCCTCTACAAAAGATTGCAAAAAGTACAATCCTCTGTTGCTCAAAATTCAATCGTGGATTGGGAGTGTGAATCGCAGGAAATGCATTGAAATGATTAAAGAAAAAGGACGTGCAGAATTTTTAGCGTTTATGGAAGATAAAAACTGGGTAATGTTCAAAACTAAAGAGTCTATCTTCAATAGAAATTTTGGTAAAAAAGTGAATAAATAATCAGCAAAAATAATCAGCAAAAATGACAGCAGAAATAAACAGTGAAATAGTAAAAGAATATGGACGAAATGCAGGGGCGAGTGTGGTCGGTATAGCCGCTTCCAAAGATTTCGGATTTGCGCCTGACGGATTTAAACCTTCTGATAAACTTGAAGATTGCCTTTCTGTTATCGTTCTTGGTACACCATTTCCACAACAAGCCCTAACTGTAAATTTATCGGAATATACAGAAATTCGTAATGGAATGTTGAAAAAAATGAATAGTGTTGCAAAAGAAGTGGCGAAACAAATCAAAGGTAAAGGCTATAAAGTGGTGGCAATAGGCGGCATAGACGGTAAATATGTGAACGGTAAATTCTACGGACATATCTCATTGAAACACGCCGCAGAATTGGCAGGACTTGGTATTATTGGCAGAAATTATTTGCTTACAAATCAGGAACACGGCAATTTACTTTGGTTCAGCGCAGTTCTTACCGATGCAGACCTTGTGCCCGACAAAAAAGCACAATATACAATTTGCGACAATTGCAATAAATGTGTTGAAATGTGTCCTTCAAAAGCATTGGAAAATCCCGCTTTATTTGGGCATAAAGAATGTAATAAGGAATGTTGGAAAATGGTAAATCGCAAATGGGAATTAAACTGTTTTTCATGTCGCAAGATGTGTCCCTATCGTTTCGGGGAAAATGCCGCCACGTTACCTGCAAGCGGCGAGAGCACAGTGGACAACAAAGTGGAAAATTGAATGTTAAACATAATAAATAAAGTTCTTATGAAAGTAAAAGTGATATTAATCGTACTTATTACCGTATTCTTTAATGAAATCTAATTTTAACAAAATCTTAACTGAATTGTAGCATTTTTGTAACAACTCCCCCATACTTTTGCCTCGAATTTTAAAAGTAATTATCAAATGTTAAAAATTAAAAAAAATGTTTTATGAAGGTAAAAGTATTTTTTATCGCATTTTTATGTCTCTTGATTAGCAGTATGTTAAGAGCACAGGACTTATCCGAAATGGAAGAATTGGACACAAGGGTTTCGACTCTCGAAAATTCGGTTCGCTTACTCCAGAAACTCAAAGTTTCGGGTTATATCCAAGCCCAGTATCAGTGGGCGCAAACGGATGCTGACGGTAACAATTTTAAGTTGGCAAAAGCGCGGAATACTTATGAACAAGCCGAATTGAAAGATTATGGTCGTTTCGGACTTCGCCGCGGACGGTTCAAATTTACCTATGAAGACGGTATTGCCTCCGGAGTGGTACAAATTGATGTAACCGACAAGGGAATCGATGACAACGGTCGAAACGTGGTGATGTTCAAAGACATCTACCTGCAGGTGAAAGACCCGTGGTGGGGTACCAATATGTTGAAAGCAGGTATTTTCGACCGTACTTTCGGGTATGAAATTGCTTATTCGTCGTCGCGTCGTGAATCACCCGAACGCGCCAGGATTTTCCAAACGCTTTTCCCTGACGAACGCGATTTGGGAGTAGCATTGACCCTGCAACCTGCCAAATCGTCACCGTTGAATATTTTTAAATTAGAAGCGGGGCTGTTCGCCGGAAACGGCATCAAACCTCAAATCAGCAGTAAGATGGATTTCATCGGGCATTTGACGGTGAATAAACCCATTGGCGACAATTCCGTGATTTCAGGAGGCGTGTCGGCTTATTTTGGCGGCATTTTACAAACCGGCGACCCGAGCATTTTCGTCATGAAAAATAATGCCTGGGTTGAAGACAGCAATAGCCCTGACAACATCGGCAAGTACGCCAAACGTCAGTACATCGGGTTTGATCTTCAGTTCAGCACGATGACGGCGGCGGGACTTACCCAGATACGTGGTGAGTATATCTTCGGCGAACATGCTCAAAATGCTGCCGGAAGTTGGAATTACAAATTTACCGGCGTACAGTCGGGACCCGTGTACATGCGCAAAATCAACGGTGGTTATGCCATGGTAACACAGGACTTGGGCACCTCCCCGCTTACAGCAATTCTGAAATACGACTGGTACAACCCGAATACGGAAATATCGGGTAATGATATTGGCGAAAGGTCGGCAACTGCTGCTAACGATATTACCAAATCCAACATTGGCTTGGGGTTTTATTGGCGCATCAATCCCGCCCTCCGGCTGACGGCTTATTATGATATTGTTGGTAACGAAACCACCAACCAGATGAGCGATTCAAAAAACGAAGCCGGAAAAATCACCGCTTACGGCTGGGACAATAAACGGAAAGCCGATGTTTTCACCCTGCGTTTGCAGTACAAATTTTAAATCAATTAAAAATTAAGAATTAAAAATTAAGAATTATCAATAAAAAAACATTTAAGAATATGAAATCCATTATTTTAACTTTTGCCATCGCGGCAATCACATCAACGGCAATATTTGCCCAAAAAATCAAAGGTTCTGACACCTGTCTTCCCTTATCGCAAAAGGAAGCCGAAGTATTTATGAAATCCAGTTCGGGCGCGTCGGTAACTGTTACCGGCGGTGGAAGCGGCGTGGGAATTGCCGCTCTGATAGAAGGAACGACCGATATTGCACAGTCGTCGCGCAAAATCAAGTTCGACGAAAAAGGCAAGATGCAGGAGGGCGGTAAAACCGCAAAGGAAGTCATCATTGCATACGATGCGCTTGCTATCGTGGTAAACCCGCAAAACAAGGTGAACAACCTCACCCGCGAGCAGTTGGAGGGAATCTTCACCGGTAAAATTAAAAACTGGAAAGAGGTGGGCGGAGATGACGTTGCCATCATTCCCTACGCACGCGAAACGTCTTCAGGCACATACGATTTTATTAAGGAGTATGTGTTGCTCAACAAGAACTATATGAACGGAATCATGAGCATGCCGGCTACCGGAGCCATCATCCAGTCGGTAAGCCAAACCAAGGGCGCTATAGGTTATGTGGGGCTGGCCTATCTAAATCCTAATGTGAAGGCAATCCACGTGTCCTTCGACAAGGGAAAGACATACGTAGAACCTTCGGTAGCCACTGCCAAAAACAATACCTACCCCATCGTTCGCGAGTTGTACTATTATTATGCAACAAAGTCGGAAGCAATCGTAAAACCGTTTATCGATTTTGTCCTTTCTGCCGAAGGACAGAAGATTGTAGAGGAAATAGGGTTCATCACCATCAACTAAGAATTGAGTATAAAAAAATTAATCCTGAACCTGTTTCAGGATATGAATCAAAAATTGGAGCTTTGAACAGTCTCCAATTTTTTTTTTATTCATGTTGAAATTTGAACCGATTCTTAATTTTTTAGCAACAGATTTGCAACAGCAACCTCCTGTTTTTGTCCAAAAAAAAATTGTTTTTATTAAAAAAAATGTTGTACATTTGCATAATGATTTTTGATTACATCAAGTTATCTATCATTGTATAATTTTTAAATTTCAGAATCATGAATCGATTAAATTTATTTGTTTTATTCTCTGTATGCCCGATGATGGTGTTCGGGCAATTGAAAGTACAATCCAACGGTAATACCTTTATCGGAGGTTTTTTGGGTACGAGTACCAATGTTCCCCTTGTTTTCAAGGTGAACAACACTTTTTTAGCAGGAAGTACGGGATGTTCCGGAAATATGAATGTATCTTTCGGATACCAGGCTTTATCTTCTCCGTTGTTGACGGGCGCCAATAATACCGCAAACGGTTATTATGCGCTTCGTTACAATACTACGGGCTCCAATAATACCGCAACCGGTTATTCTGCGCTTGCTGCCGATACGACGGGCTCCTATAATACCGCAAATGGCTCTTCTGCGCTTCGCTACAATACAACGGGCTACAATAATACCGCAAATGGGTATGCTGCGCTGTGCTTAAATTCGACGGGCAACAATAGTACCGCTGTTGGTGTTTATGCGCTTTACAACAATACAACAGGCATCCGTAATACCGCTGTCGGTTATCAAGCAGGCGCTACAAACAACAACGATTGGTATAATACTACCGCTATCGGATATAATGCGCAAAATACTGTAAGCAATCAGGTATCATTAGGCAACACCAGTGTTACCAGTTTCCTTGTTGGTGGTGTTAATATCACTATTCCATCCGACGGGCGGGCAAAGAAAAACATCCGGACGGAAGTGCCCGGGCTTGCCTTTATCAATCTTTTGCAACCGATTACCTATAATATGGACCTGGACGCCTTATATGAAATCATGAAACCGGACGACCCCGAAATCAACCGTTTAACTGATTCCTTACGTTTGGCGCGTTCGCCCGAAGAAATAGCAATCGAGGCAAAAGCGAGAGCGAATAAGGAAAAACAGGTGTATTCCGGTTTTATAGCGCAGGATGTAGAAAAAGCCGCGCAGAGCGTCGGTTATGATTTCAGCGGAGTAGATGCGCCCGAAAACGACAAGGGTACTTACGGACTCCGGTATGCCGATTTTGTAGTTCCGTTAGTGAAAGCCGTACAGGAACTGAGCGAGCAAAACAACAGATTGCAGGAACAGATCAACGAATTAACCGCCAGATTGGATGAATTGACCCATGCGCCGAAAAGCCAGAATGCAGGAGTTATTAACGAAAGCGAAGCCGCTACAAACTTTTCTTTTTCTCTGTTTCCCAATCCGACAAGCGGCTTTGTAACAGTGGATTATACCCTGCATATTGACGCGCCGATAGGTATCGAATTGTACAATTCATTCGGGCAAAGAGTAAAACTAATCGTGCCGCAACAAAACCAAAAGGCGGGAACGTACAGTGTTCAAATATCAGTGGGCGACCTGGGAACCGGAACATACATCGTAAAGGCTTCTTCAGGGAATCAAGTGGAAAGTAAACAATTAGTCGTAAATCATTAAAATAATTTGATCATGAAAACAAGAAACTTAATTTTAGCATTGCTTGGCGTGATGACGCTGGGCGTTATGACGGGCTGTAATAAAGACAAGCCCGGAGGAACCACCCCGATTACCAAACCGGTATTTTCGGGTATGGTGCAAAAAGGACCATATATCAATGGTTCTTCTATCACCATCACTCCGTTGGATGAAAATTTGAACCAAACGGGAACTGTGTTTTCTACTCAAATTACCGACAATGCCGGTAATTTTGAGCAAAGCAATATTGAATTTGCTTCCAATTTTGTGGAATTGAAGGCAGACGGATATTACTTCAACGAAGTAAAAGGCGAAACCTCCAACGGTTCGCTGACACTCTACGCTTTGGCGGACATTACGGATATTAATTCCGTAAACATCAATGTCCTGACGCATTTGGAAAGACAAAGAATTATCTGGTTGATACAGGATGAAGGCTTAAGTTTTTCAACAGCCAAAAAGCAGGCAAGAACCGAAGTATTGGATATTTTCAAATTTACATTGCCCGATGGCGTTTCTGCCGAATCGCTTAATATAACGAACGATGCGCTATTACTGGCTGTTTCCGTGATTGTACAGGGATATTTAACCACTGGTGACATGTCCGAATTATTAGCGAATATCAGTTCGGATATCCGTACCGATGGCATATTGGACAATCCGGTATTATGGGAACAATTGATGAATAACGTTGCCTACCTTGATTTGGAATTAGTGAAAACCAATATGGAGAAAAGATATGGCGGGCTGGGCATTGCGGTAAATATAAAGAGCGATGAATTTAAAGGTTATATTGAGCAATTTAAGAACAATAGCGGATTTGAACCGACTTTGCTCTTTAACTATCCCGCAACAGGAAAAGGCGGATTAAATATTTTGGCAGAAGGATTTGTGGAAGCCCAAAAAATGGAATGGAGTCAATATGCTTTAAGAGCGGAGTTGCCGGCAGGCAATTCAAGTTTGAAAATTGTTATCAGATCGGCAACAGATATTGATTGGGGAGGATATATTCAGGGCAGTGTAGAAAACTGGGTTTCTTCAAATTGGGATAATGATTTGAGAGGCAACACGTTTACAGTCATTGAAAGCGGCAAACCTGCCGACGTAATAGTTCTTTTCAACGGCGACTGTATTATAGAATATTACGAAAATGGTGCAACCGAGCCTACCAAAGTAAAAGAAGTTAAGGTAATAGACTAAAAAAACACAGTCATGGGTTAAATCTGTCACCAATGAAGAAAATGGACAACATTAAGATAATCAGGAGATTTCTCACTGCGCTCGAAATGACTCTATGCTTCTGTAAAAAAGAGGGAAAAGTATGAAAAATAGAAGTATTTTAAGAAAGTGTGCCGCCATTGCGGCTTTTGCCGTATCGGCAGTATTGTTCCTGCCTGAAGTATTGTTTGCACAGGGCGCTGTTATTGGGTATGCGTGGGGTTGGGAGGCTGAAGATTCGGGTGACCTGTCGAGTTATCCTACCAATGATCAATTAGACAAACTTACCCACGTTATGGCATGTGAAGTGTATCCTAATTGGGACGGCAGTTTGACCTACAGCTTTCCAAACTATTGGAACGGAGGCAAGAACGATTGGTTGGTGAGTCTTGTAAGCAGAGCCCATGCAAAGGGCGTAAAAGTAAGTCTTGAAGTTGGTGGAATGAGCCGGGATACTTTCAGTCTCGCTACCCACCCTTCAAAACTGCAATACTTTGTTAATAATATTGTGAGTTTTGTTCATCTTCACGATCTTGATGGAGTAGATATTGACTGGGAATGTCCGGGATTGGATTCAGACTGGATTCCTTTTCCTGATGAAAATGATCGAATAGCTGAATGGGAACAATGCATCCATCTTTTGACAGCCTTGAAGTCGGCGCTTCCGTGCAAGCGAATCTCAATAGCGCTTTCGGCATATTATCCGGACGATACGGATCTTTTCCCCAATCAGTCTGTTCCGGCGCAGGTTTGGAACACAGTAGATGCTGTTCACCTGATGACGTATGATAATGATAGTTCGAATTGGTACCCCCATTCGTCTGCGACAGGTGCAATTGATGTTATTGAATATTGGGCAAACTGGGGGGCAGACTGGGAAATAACATACGGAGTAAATTTGGATAAAGAAAAATTATTCATGGGTTGCGCGTTTTATGGTCATGTTTATAAACCCGATGGTAGCTTTGATTGGGATATAAAAAACATGTTGACGTACCACCCGTACCCTGGGAGAACCCCAGCGACAGCGTTACAAGTTTGGCAATCAAGGTCAACCACTGTTACGACAATGGATATGGCGGTGTGTGTTTTTGGGAATTAGGGTTCGATGTCTCTGTTACTAATACATATCCTGATCCTCCGTCATTGTTATATGCGATTGGGGATGCCACTGATAAAAAAGGCGGTTATGTGCCGCCATGCACATCAACAACGCAAACTTATACGACTTCGCTACCGGCAAACTACGGTCAAACAACTGTCAACAACGGTTGCGGCAATATCATCATTCAAAACGTAACCGTCAACAGCGGCGTCACGTTACATTTTATCACTTGCGGCGATATCACCCTCAATAACGTAACGGTTGTCAGCGGCGGCAAGGTGATACTTGATGCAGGCGGCGAGGTGATTATTAATGAGATTGATGTTCAGTTGGATGGGGAATTTGAAAAAAAATGAAATTGCTTATCCCCTTCGGTCAAGTAAAATATATGGTAGAATCCTATTGTCGCATAAAACCCTTATTTTTGAAAGTCCCCTTAATACCAGAATTACCTCTTCGTTTCCTCCCTTATTCCCTTATTTCCCTTATTTTTTGCTGCATACTGGATTTTTTGATACATTTGCGGAATGTTTAACCAATCAAAATGACAATATGGAAGTAGAATACAGAAACCTTTATACTCATTTTGTCTTTACAACACAGGATAGATTTCCCTGTATCAGTGAAAAGCATCGTGAGCGTATTGAAAAATACATCACAGGCATTATCAATCGTCGTGGGTGTAGACTGTATGCAATCTATGCTAATCCAGAGCATGTTCATTTTTTAGTATCACGCGACCCTGCAATGAGCGAGAAACAATTAGCCGAAACAGTCGCTAATGCATCCGAAATATTCAGAACTCCTTACCTGCCCCATGAAAATCAAGCGTTTGCCGATATGATAGGCATAATTTAAGTGTCGCTATTTTTGCATTGAGAGCCCCAC
>JGI24702J35022_10001666_pt1 | contig 13805 bp, 19 predicted proteins | sample TergutTh196P4_FD_35022 | JGI IMG/M metagenome (IMG submission 35022)
GCAAGGTCATCGTAGACGCCGAGATACTCTCGCGGGTACGGCGGGTCCGTTACGATCCAGTCCAGACTTTCCCACTCGATATGGTTTGCGGCCTCGGCAATGGAAGCGACGTGTAATCGCACCCGGTCGTTTGGAGGGATCGGTACGGCGGCCTGCTTTTGTGCCTCGCGTTCCCGTTGTCCGATTTCCTTTTTGAGGCGTTTGTATTCAGCGTTGATCGTTGTCTCGCCCTTACGAAGTTTTTCCTTGACTGGCTCGTCGGCGTGATTGGCGATCAATTCCGCCTTGGCGAGTGTCCCGTGCGAAACATTGGCGAGTTCTGCAATCTCGTCGCGAGTTTTGCCGAGATCGTTTTGTGGTGTCAGTGTTGGCACCACAACGACGGCAGGTTTTCGAATCTGCCGTTCCTTTGCCAGTGCCGCCAGTTGCGGCTTGAACTTGAGCGCGATTTCGACCCGCTGGTAAGGTGTCAGGTTGCGGCGGTTTTCCTGATGACGCCACGCCCACAGTTTCGCGGACTCAAGCGAATCGAAATCCACAGGCCGAATGGAGTACGGTAACGAATGTTTTTGGCAGATCGCGTAACGGTGGTGTCCGTCGATTAAAACGTTATTCCAGACAACGAGCGGTGATAGGACGCCTTGTCGAAGAATGTCCGTTTCCAGTCCGGTCTGCTCCGCTTCCGAAAGCGGCGGCAGGAGTTGTTGGATTTCCGGGTCGATTCGCAAGCTCGGTACATCTTCGTCAGATGATCGCCGATTCATGTCATTTTGTATCATAAAAGTCTCCTCCTTCAATGTTGCAATAAACCTCGTTTTCGTCTTCACCATCGATCTCGGCAACAAATGCGTCGCGTATCGTACCGCGAGGTCTATCCTTGGGAGGATCATCGATGGCCTGTTGCATCAAACGCCGTAATTCATCGACCTTCCACACCGGCTTGCATCGCACGTTGTATTCCAAGAGTAAAATCCAACCGTTGACATCATCCAATGCGAAGTCATGAAAAATGACGTTGGCAACATTCTGCATTTGGGAGGTGGTCAGAGGTTCCGGCAGTGCCCGAAGGTGCGTTCGACAGCGGTGCATGAATTCGCGTCCCGTGTCGTCGTCAAACAAGGCACTCGTTTCCATACAGTCCCCACAGGGGATTTCGTCGTCGTCCATGTTTCTGTAGCGGCAGGTATTGCACAGGGACTTATCGTATTTTCGCAGGAAACTCGGAACAGAAATGTTGTAAAGCATGGCAAGTAGATGGGTGATAGTGAAAAAATGTTCAGAATGCCAAACGCCGTCTGCCGAAGAGTAGAAACAACAGCAAGGCGGCAGTGATACCGAGAATGGCGTAGGTTGAGGGTTCAGGCACGACAGCGACGGGCGGCGGCAATGGAGGAGATGGCGGCTCAACCGGCATAACAAAAAACATTGGTGCGATGCCGCCGGTATCGGGTTCCGTGTTGAAAACGGGCGATGCCCAGTTAGCGGTGTTTTCCGTAGCGGATTCCGGCAGTTCCATCCAGTCGATAGAGAGCGGATCGTTGACATCCGCTGATCCCGCCTGTGAGTTCATTGCGCAGCCGGTCAAAGCGGAATCGGTGATTGTTGAAACGACAAATTGTTTCTCCATTCCGCCCGTTGGAACGGCGGGATGGAAAATGTCGAGAACGGTTGCAAGCAAAAGTGTCAGCACAAACATAAAATCCTCGTTTTGGTTGAGAGAAAAGGGTTGGGTTCCTCCCCGGATTCGTCCGGGAGATCAATAGGGAACGGGCGAGATCATCATAGCGATGCGTATAGCGTTCGCCGCAACTTGCAGGGCTTCGCGGCGGACACCGTCGGTGTTGCCGCTCTCCCGATAGCCCCAGAAGACTTCCTGTTCGAGTTCTTGATATTCCTCCCGCAGGACGGCCAGACCTTCGTGGAGGGAGTGGAACGGGCCGAATTCCTCCTCCGTGCGGTCGATCTCGTGTTTGACTTCCTCGGCAATCGTCGAGGCCATGTGGCGTCGCAATGACTTGTTCATCGTGGAGTGAACTCCGGGGTTGGTGTTGATCCGCTGCAACATCGCAACGGTTATTTTGATGGGGGCTTTTCAGAAGTCGTAGGGTTCGTCGCCGTTTCGATGGATTTTCGGTTGTTGATAATCCGGCATATCGAGGAGCGATTCCGGCAACACGCCGCACTTGCACATCTCCTGCGTGTGTGCGATAAACATTGCGTTACACATAATGGCCGCAATGTGGTCCTCGTCGGTGCATCCCTGTTGAAACTTCATCAGGTGGCGGCAGAGACTGGCCGTACTGCGGGAAACCGGTAAGCCTTTTTCCCAATTTCTTGGGGCGTATTTTTCGGCTCCGAGCCGGAGCCATTCCGCGAGTCGCTCTGTTGCAAATGGCGAGATAAGGTCGGGACGCGGCTTGCCTTCGGCGGTATCACGCACGGCACCGCTTGGAAAGGTCTCACGTCTACCGGAATCCTGCATTCCGTTCTCGGCGAGTTCAGAGAACCGTCTGCTCCGCATATTAACGTGATAATAATAACCGTCGCGTTCGTGGCGTCTCAGGTTGGCAATGACGTACTCATAGCGGCTCAGAAGCCGTAATGCCTGCTCCTCCGCCTCGGAGAGGTCGCCATCGGCGACAAGCAGTTCAAAACCGTCTTCGGGAACCCGCTCGACGAGTTTGCCGTAGACTTCGATCAGCAAGGGGCCGAACGGAGGATGCTTGACCGTGGCCAACTCCTCCTTGATTGTGTTCAGAATTTCAAGATCGTTTTTCATTCGCATAGAGAGTCTTTTCAATTTGTAAAAAGGTGACAGAATGCCGATCAATCGAACAACGAACCCTGTTCCAAGGCGAGCGGATCGAAACCGGGAAGCCGGTTGTCGATTTCCCGATACGCTTGTTCGATCCGTCCACAGGCAAGATCGAAGTAGGCTTCATCGATCTCACAACCGATAAATTTTCGTCCCGTTAATACACAAGCCACAGCAGTTGTCCCGGAACCAAGGAATGGATCAAGGATCAGATCACCGGGATCACTGCTGCCTTGGATACAACGACGGACCAGTTCAACGGGCTTTGGGGTGGGATGTGACAACGCCGTCGGTCTCGGAAGCATCCAAGCGTTCATTTCACGCTTGCCGCGAAGGAGATGCCGTCCGACGTGAGCAAATAACACGATTTCAACGCAGTTGCCGCGATCTCCGGTCACATCGCCTTGACTGGGAAGCGGTTTGATCCAGTAGATCGGATTTTTCACTTTCGCACCGGTTGACGCGAGAGCGTTCCCCCATTGAGCGGCGATGTCAAATCGTGTACATAAATAAACCGCGCCGCCGTCCTTGACGGTGTTGACGATAGGAGGAACGAATTCGGTGTGCGGTTTGTCGTCGTTGGCGAGTTTGTCGGGGATCGCCAGTATTTTTCTATTGGTTGGTACGAAATTGATTCCGTAGGGCGGATCGCAAAAAACGGCATCCACACTTCCCGGCGCAATCGACCGGAACATCTCCATACAATCACCGTGGAATATCGTACAGTCCCTGATTTGAACTTTTTTCATGTCAGGTCCTCCACGATGGTCAATGGTGTCGCCCGCTGACGTCCATATTGACGACCGCGAAACCAGAATTGGTTTTTGATAATCGCAACAAGTTCGACGCTGAAACACTTGTTACTGTGATTGACGACGGCGAAGCCGTTTTGCCAATCAGGTGCGGTGATGTAATCCGGCGCGAGTGTTGACAGACATCCCGCCTCCCATGCGCCGTAGCAATTGTTGATGTCGGTGTGATAGAATGCACCGAGCCGGTGGCTGTGGCCGTGAATGACGCAACAACCGAATCGTTCGAAGTGCCGTTTTGCCGACATCGCCGACCAGCGGGAGACGAATTGACCGTGCGTGAACAAAAGATGGCCAATCCGATAAGGTCTGTCCTGCGGTTGCCAACGAATGCGAAGTTTGTCGAGATCGAGAAGTTTTTCAAGCGTCAATGTTCGGAGCCCGGCAAGTGCCTTGGCCTCGGACATGAGATATTTTCGCAACCGATATTCGTGATTGCCTTCGGAGTAGATGATTTTCGCTCGCGGTGCGGCATCCCGGAGTTCGACGAGCCAATCCCGCACGGCATCCAGTTCCTCTTGGAGATTGAGCCGCCGTGTCGGGTCTTTGTCGAACCTGCTCAATGTCCAGCAATCGCACAGGTCGCCTAACAGGTGGATGCGCCCCGGTCGCTCTTCCCGAATGAAGTTGACGACCATGCTGACCGCCGTCGAATTTCGGAACGGATAATGAATATCCGCCAGACAGACCGAGAGATTGTTTTGTATGTTGTTCTTCATGGAGAATCCAAAATCTTTCAGAAAAGGCAACCGCAAGCGGTGCCGAAGGGCAAGCCGTTAGCAACGGCGAGCGAGGTCAGAACGGGACGTCATCGATGTCGGCGTCATTCACTCCTTCGAAGTGTGGACACGGTCTGCCGGGAGTCCAGCCGCTTTTGCAAATGAATGCAAAATCATTATCGTAGCCGCTATAGGCACAGCCTTCGCAAAGGGTGACGTCGACGGACGGCGGCGGCAGTTGGTCGGCCAGTGTGTGTTTGATGATCCGGTCGTATTTTTCACCGGCGACTTTGCGAACGACGATTTCCGTACTGGGAAACAGACAACCGGAACGGGCGAGGTCAACGGCTTCATCGGCGGAGTCCGGCGGTGCAATATCCGTGCGTTTTTTCCACCAGTCTTCAAACTTCTTCCTTGACCAGCCGCCGTGTTCGGGACAAACCCATTCCGACTTCGTGCGTTGGTAGCCGTGATTCTGCTGGATGACATAGTCGACCCGCACGGAACGCGGATCGCCGGGACCGGCTCCGTGTTTTTGATGGACGTTGTAATCAATGCCGAGAACCGTATAGGTCGTGTCGGTGACCTCGCCGGAAATGATTCCCTCGCTGGATGCTTCCCGCTCGTGATTCTGCGACCGTTTCGGGAATTCGTAACCGCATTCATTGCAGACGGACACGGCGGCGTGGACGATCTGATGACACTTGGGACATTCCTTGGCAGGGGCTTCGCCTTCGCCTCGCTCCGACGCTTGTTTGATCCGCACGGCGTCGACGGGACCATGCCGTATAATATTTTTTCCGTAATCAAGAACGAGGCAGTCCGTTTTCGATTCATGGAGCCGGAATCCTCTCCCGATCATTTGATAAAAAAGTCCCGGTGAAGCGGTTGGGCGCAGAAGAACGACGCAATCAACGTTTGGAGCGTCAAAGCCGGTCGTGAGGACATTGACGTTGACAAGATATTTTAGCGGCGGAAGCGGATCACCGAGTAGATTGCCGCCGACCGTCTCCCTTTTGAAGCGGCGCAACAATAAATCACGTTCGCCGGAGGAGGTTTCGCCAGTGACGACGGCACATTCACTGCCGCTGTAGGCTCTGAGAAGTTGGCAGACCGCCTCGGCCCGTTCGACGGAAGCGGCAAAGACAAGAACGCTGTTGCGGTCCCTTGTTCGCATGGCGATTTCACGGCAGGCGGCCTGTTCGAACTCTTCGGTGCCCACGAGTGCCTCAACTTCGGCGGGAACGAATTCGCCGCCACGGATGTGCAGGTTCGATGTATCGACGGCAAGCGGACTCCCCTTCGATTTCAAGGGACAAAGATAGCCGCGAACAATGAGTTCCTTGACACCGATTTCGTAACAAATTTCGTTGAGCAGGTTATCGGGACCGCAGAGCATCCCAGACTTCATACGGTAGGGTGTCGCCGTGAGACCGATAAGACGAACGTTCGGGTTGATCTCCTTCATCCGTCCAAGGAACGAGCGGTACATTCCTTCACCGTCCTCCGGCAGTAAATGAGCCTCATCCACGATGATTAAATCGAAATGACCAAGAAGGTCGGCCTTTTGGTAGACCGACTGGATTCCCGCAACAATAACCGGCTCCTCGGTATCCCGGCTTCCGAGACCGGCGGAATAGACACCGACAGGAACATCGGGACAAATCGCCTGCAATTTGTCGGCGGCCTGTTGCAACAGTTCCTTAACATGGGCGAGAACAAGAACACGACCGTTCCAGTAGGTTGCGGCATCACGACAAATCGTGGCAAGTAGGGGCGTTTTGCCTGAAGCTGTCGGCAAGACGACACAGGGGTTCCCTTCTTTCGTCCGCAGATAATCGTACACGGCGTTGACCGCTTCCTGTTGATAGGGACGTAAAATCATGAGCGTTGGTCTCCTGTAATATCGTAACAGCCGCCGATCAGGGCAAAGTCCTCTTTCACGGCCTTGATCAGTTTGATGGCGGATTGAGCGAGAGCGGCCAAATAGTTCTCATCGAAATAGTGTCGAATCTGGACGGCGGCATGGTCGGTGTTCGTCCTCGAAAGAGGCACCTCGATATACTCACCGCGTTTGAGACGACTGACACAAGGGCGCACGTTTTTCGTATCGTCGTCATCGCTGTCATCGCCGATTTCAGATTCTTCTTCCACCTGCCCCGGCACTTCGTCTCTGGGAACAAACGTCTCACAGGCCGGATCGGTCGGTGCCCGCACCACGCCTTCGATGGTGCAACGCGGCGACTCATAAAGACCGCATCCGCCGCAGATATGCGCTGGCTCCGGTGTTTTACTGATATTGGAAACGTTATAGGTGCGTCCATCGGTACCGACGCGACTGTTACTTTGTAACAGTCGACCACCCAATACGAGCGAGTTTCTGACACGAAAAACTGTTACGTGTGTAACACCAACCTTTTCGGCAACCTGCCTATCGCTTTCGTCCGCCCCATCAAGTTCAAGCAGATAACGTTCAACCGCCTTACGTTTGTCTGCATTCGTTCGTTTGAGACCGTGCGACTGGTTGGCACAGACCGCATACCGCAGAGCATCTTTGACATTGCCGAGATACTGTTCGATAATAATCTGGTCGTTCGGCTTCGCACGGAGATGGGCGAACAGGCGATGAAAGCCATCGGCGAGAATGTACTGATCGTTGTCAATGTCAAGAAAAACGGTGATCGGCGGGAACCGTTTTCCGTCTTCCATCGCCTCGGCGTATTCCCGGATGGTCTCCTCACAGGTCTTCTCGCGGGCCTGTGTATTCAGGTCGCTTCGGATCATGTGAGGATCAATGCTCTGTTGAATCGGTTTCATCGATCTTTGTGTTGGTGTTATCGTGCAGGATTTCAACGAGTTGCGGCAGGTCGTCGAGGCGAACGATGACGACCCAGGGTCTGTTGTTCTGGCGGTGACAGACGACCGGCACTTTTGCGATACCGGCGTCGTTCACGGCTTGATCGATTGCTTCATAGAGGCGGAACCGTTCGCTCCGCTTGCATTCGATGTGGACGTTCGGAATATCCGTAACAACGTCCGGGGAATCGGGCGAGCCTTGGAACTGCATCCCGCGTCGGGCCGAAACGCCCAAAACGCGGCCAAGTTCGGCGGCCAGTTCACGTTCGCCGCGTTTCCCTTTAGATTTGGAGAATCGGCCCATACTGTTCTTCCTTCCAAAAATCGGGGTTGCGCCCTTCACGGGCTTCACGGATCAGTCGCCGAAGCAGTTCGTTCAGCGAAGACGGGGAGGTCGGCCTCGGAACGGGGGCGGAATGAGTTTCCGTATCGTTATCGTCAAGCTCGACAATGGCGGCCAAAAGCAAAACTTTCATAGAAGTGTTCCTTGTGCGGTTGGATGGGATGGATAGAATGGTGATGAATTATCGTGACGGTTTCGCCCACGGGTTGGAACCGGGGTCCGTGCCGGACAGGCGAGTGGCTCCCGGCTGCGCGGTCGTGTTGGAGCCAACCGGATGTGCGGCAAAAGTGGGACGCGGAGCGTACCCGGCGATCTCGGCGGAAACGCGGCCTTCTGAATCGGCCTTATGCTTGATCGTGATTTGGAACGGCAAGTGGTGCAGTTCGACGGTGTCTCGGAATTGCATAACGCCGACGGAGTGGCAGATCGCGGACAGAGCGGCTTGGGCTCGCTTCGTTGCCTTGGGACTGGGATGCTCCAGACAAAGACGGTCCCAGTGAAGTGCCCCTTTCTGTTCGCCGTCGAGAACGGTGTATTCGAATTCAAGATAGTTGCCGTCGCCCGCCTTCGTCTGCTTGTAGAGCGACTGCGAGATTTCGACGAGATACTGGCCTTCCGGCAACACAGTGTATTCGGCAAGCGGCTTGACTTGAGTGGCATCAAAACTGATTTGAACCATGTTATTGACTCCAAAAGTTGAGTGAAACGAAAATTGGTGACGATCCGAACCGCAAACCTTCAATTCCAAGTGGAAGTCCGGTTCGGATAAGACGAAATGGTGTTGGTTGGGGTGCATGGTGAGGTGTGGAGGTGTGGTGGAGGAATCAGCCGCGACTGTCGATGGCGGCGGCGTTTTCGTGAGGTTCGTTGACGACGACGATCATCGGAACGGTTTTGCCGCTACGGATAACGGCGAGGAGTCGGTGCAAACCGTCAAGGAGCGTTCCGTTTTCGGAAAAGGCGATGCCGTTGTGGTTCAGACACCATTGACCGGCTTCCATTTGCGCAGCAAAATTGTCGATGCGCCGTTCGGAAACGAGACGATTGGTTTTGCCCGTTTCAAGCCAAGCCTCGGCAAGTTCCGGCGTGACGTCGACGGTGTACGCATTGGGGAACGGAACGGCGGAGGCGGGGAGAATGTTGTTGTTCATAAAACTGGTTCCTTGTTGTTGAGTTGTTGAATCGAAAATGGGGGTGACGTGATTAGCGACGCTCGCTGGCGAGCGGGAAAAGTTCGACGATGTCCCGGCTGAACCCGACGTCGGCGGAGTTGTTCACAAACGCTTCAAGCGTCAGTTCACAGCGGCGGTAGATTTCCCGTTTCGTGTTTTCCTTGCGGTCGCCGTAGTAGAGGAGACAAGCGACGAAGGCGTCGATGGGCGCACGGCAGGGATGATCGTTTTTCCCAATGAGCAAAGAACAGAACGTGGAAAGCGTCTCGTGCGGAACGTGGTAATAGGCTCTCGCAATGACGCCCTTTACCGTTCGGTCGTTGATATGCTTGTCCTTACAGTCCCGAAACTGATCAACGACAAAATTGATGGCCTCCTTGTGTTCCTCGTACAACTCGTTCATTTCGGCATTGGTCCAGCGATTCGCAGTCTTGCAGAATCGACCGGCAAGCATCGACTGGAGCGTGTGCGTGTGTGCCGTCGTGAGCGTACTGTCCTTGGCCGCCATGCGGACGACTTCAAGATGACTGCGGTTCCGGCCACAGTCGATGACCTCGTAGTTTTCAATCGGTTCGTTGACGAAAATCCGCATCGGCAACGTGACGCCGCATTCGATGATCGCCCAGAGGCGGTGTTGTCCATCGAGCAGAAAACCGAGTTTGGTCAGCGCGATCCCCTGATGCGTCAGCCGCCAGCGGCCCTCACGAATTTGCCGCACATATTTGGCGACGGTCTCCGAATTTTTCGGACGGTTGAAGTTGTTGTNCACAAGCCACTGCCGAGCGAGCTCCGGGGTCACGTCGACGACGAACGTGTTGGCACAGGGGCGGGCGTCTTTGGGCAAAAGATTCAGTAACATAATGGTGTTCTCCTTTGAGTAAAGGGGGAAAAGTGTTGGAACGAAACGGTGTTTATCGGAACATTTATTTTTTGCCGTGTTTTTTATTGAGTTGGGCAAGCAGTGTTTTCACGACGTCCTTGCCGCGTTCTTCGGCAAGCATGTCCATTGCCATGATGACCATCTCCTCGACGAATCCCTTGCGGAAAATCTCGAACAGATTGACAAGCAGAACGCGGGGCGATTCCTGTGGAATCAACTTGAGCGTCGTCTTCGGGAAATACTTGACGTCCTTGTTCGGACAGGGCGGTTCAGGATAGGTGTCAGCACTTGAGGGTTCGTTCACCGGTTCGGAGATAGGAGTGGTGGGGGGCGTTTTCGACTTCTCCCGTTTCTCTTCTTCGCGGAGTCGGTTGTACTCCTTGTCGATGGAGGTCCCCTTATCGCCGCAACGAAGTTTTTCTTTTGTTTCTTCGTCAGCGTGTTCCGCAATAAACTCGACCTTTGCCATTGATCGCGGTGAGATTCTGGCGATCTCGGCCAGCTCTTCCCGTGTTTTTTTGCCATCAATCGGTTGTGGCAAATTTGCCACAACCGATTTTGCCTGTTCACTTTTCCGATCTCCGCCGGAAGCTTTTTGTCGTTCCTTCGCTTTTGCGGCAACTGCATCTTTGAGTTTCAGTGCGATTTCCGCTCGATGAAACGCTGTCAAGTTGCGTCGGCTCTCCTGATGTTTCCAAATCCAGAGTTTCGCGTCGTCGAGGCTGTCGAGAACGACGCTCTTGACGGCAAACGGAATTCGGTGCTTCTTGCAGATTTCATAACGGTGGTGCCCGTCGACAAGAGTGCCGTTCCACTCGATGAGCGGTGAAAGACAGCCGTCCTTCACAATGCTTTCTTCGAGACCGGCGAACTCCTCGGCGGAGAGCGGCGGCAACAGGGTTTTCAGTTCTTCGTTGATGATGAGGTCTTTCATGGTTCTGAAATGGGGTTGGAGTGAAAAGGTTTTTGATTCAGTTTTCGATGAGGTAGTGCATCAGGCTCGGCCAATCGAGCGGGATGATTTCGGGGATGCTGTAACGGTTCTTGGCGACGCAGGTCGCCGACGGGACACAGCGAAGGATTCGCTGACCGCCGCTTTTTTCGCCCTTGGCGGCACCGAACTCGCGGGTCGCCAGCAGGACGGCATCGCACCATTCACACAGGAGCGAATTCGCCTTTTTGTGCAGTTTCGGCGAAAAACGGTCAAACGGCGTCGATTCCGGATCGTTGTGTGTTTCGACCTTCGCGTGGGCGATCAGGAGAACAACCATTCCCTTTTCGTCCCGCAAATAACGCAAAACGTCGATCATCTGGTTCCAGTAGGTCAGAGCGTGCTCATAGCCACGCCCGAAGCCGCCAGCCACCTGATCCATACTCTTGCCGCCGAATGCCTTGAGAACCTGAGCGAAAATCAATTGTTCGCCCCAGTCGAGACTGTCGATGGCAACCGTCTTATAGGAGTGGTTTTCGTCCCGCAAAATCTTGAGACAGTTCATCATGTCATCGAAGGTGCGGCAGAGCGGGAACGAATCACACTCGATTCTGTCGAGGCCGTCTTCCGTCGGAATGAAAATCGGATCAGGCGCGTTGGCGGCGAGCGTGGATTTGCCAACACCTTCAATTCCGTAAACCAGCAGACGCGGCGGGGATTGACGTTTCCCTTTTTGAATACTGTTCAGTAAGGACATGCTTCTTCGTCGTCGTTAAAGTAAAAATCGGTTTCGGTAAAGTCGTCGTCGTGGTTACTGAAGTTGCCCGCTGGGTCGGCGAGATAGGCCGGGTTGTAATCGTTACAGCAAGGGCAGGTTCGGCGGTACGCCGGATAAGCAACCCGGCAATGACGACACGATAGGTTTTCAAAATCAATATCACGCATAATGCGTTCCTTCACGGTTGGTGCAACATTCGCACGGTTTCATAGCCGGTCGGCCAGATGTCGGTGGTTCGGGATTCCTTGAGTCGCTCGATGCCCGCCTCGTTCGCGAGTTTTGCAGCGGCAAGCGTCTCGTCGGTGAGCATCCAAACGCCGGAGCGGAACGGTTCCCGCTTTTCAATCGCGATGATGTGAACCGTGGGCGGCAAATCCGGGACGACCGTTTTCAGGACGGCATGGTAGAACGCGAGTTGATACCTGTAACCGTATTTACGGGTATCGTTCTCGAAGGCATCGAGATCNTCGCAGGTCTTGAGATCGACGATGCCGTACTCCGGATGCGTCCAGTCGATGCGGACCTGGCAGGGAAGTCCGCAATAATCGTTTCGGACGACTCCCTCGGCTTTTCCGACTGCGAGCAGTTCACAAGCGAGTGAGTTCATCCGAACACCGGCGTGCATCGACTCAACAAGTTCGGCCTTCTCGAAAGGGAGCACCGGCTTTTGCTGGAGTTCCTGCCATTCCAGAAACTTTTTTGTCGTACTGCCGAAAGGCTTTCCCGTTGCGGGATTGATGGGACCGCCGATGGCGTACTGCGATTCGTAGGTGTCGATCCCCTCAAGGATTCGCGTGTGCGCCGCACGACCGACGCAATAGGAAACGGTATCCTTCTCTTCGATCAGTCCCGCAATCCGCTTCTTGTGCAAAAACGGACAGCGCATGTACTCAATCAGGGCGTGGCTCGACAAAAAATCCTTCGCCTTCGCATGGTAGACTTCGGCGGGTTCGTCGATCAAAACATTCAGGTCGATCATTGTGTTGTCTCCATATAGGTAAAAATGTTGTTCCCTCTAATAGGTATCTCCAATCAAGACACGGCTAATGTGCGCGCGACGACGAATTTTTCAAAAATAATTGAAACTCGCCGTGCATTTCCTTGAGCATCTTGGATACGGTTCGCTGCGTCAGAACAACGATTTTGGCGATTTCCACAATGTTATGGAAACGAGAAAGCAAATAGACTTTGCGTTTCGGCTCCTTGCGGGACTCGCAGAATTGTCGAAAGAGTTTTTCAAACTCGGCCTCTTCCCACTCGCTGTCCATTATGTAGAATGGATGCTTGTCGGGACTAAGATCGTCGATGTCCAATGCCGGTTTGACGGCCAACTTGTAATCCCGAAGCGTATGCCGGGTGCATTGAGATATCGTGTCGTAAAATCGTTCGTCGCCGAAGGGACACAACTCCGTATTGGTCATCCGAACGAACACCTCGTTGACGATCTCGGCCTCATCGAAACGCCGACGGCTGAATCGTACCTTGCGAACATGTTGTTGGATCGCGTCGAGGAGTACCGCCAGCGGGTCGGCACAGTTTTCGGAATCGGCGAAAAATTGTGAAACAGGTATTGTTGTCATGATGGATTTTGGGGGTTGATGGGAACACAGGAGGGGACGGAACGATGGTTACAGTTGGAAGAATGGAGCGTAAAAACGGTCCTGCCTGATCTCGCGGCGTATGTCTCGTTCCACGAATTCCTCCAAGTCGGCGTCAACGATGTTTTCGATACCGCCTTTTCGTTTGATGAGTTCGTCGAGTTCGCGTACTTCCCGGAACAGACTGCCGATCTTTTTACTTCGGACGACTCGCTCCAACTCGTCCCACTCAACGAAGTGCATGGGCGTCCTTCCGTCATTCTTTGGGACGATTTCGACCAGACTCATGTTGGAAACGGGGGCGATATTGATGCGGTAACGCACCTTGTTGCTTTTCATTTCCAGCCAGCCGTCTCCTTCGTCGAGGACTTGGACGAGAGCGCGAATTCGGGAGAGCCGTTCGAGACAGTTGGGGAGATTTCGTGCGTAAAACGGATGGTTTCGTGCATCCGTCCGGCCAAATGCTGAAGATGGCGTTGGTCTTGACATGGTATTGTTGGGTTGCAGGAGGTTGCCCGCGATTTATTGCAGCGCGGAATAAAAGGGGAGGGTGTGGGCATAACGGTAGCGCAAAAAGCGACAAAGGGGCGACGCCTCCATGCGTCGGGAGAAAATCAGCGGCACAAGGCACGAAGTCGTTCGCCGACATCCCGGTCGAAATCCTTGTATTGCTCTTGCGGAGCGATGGCGAACCATTCCGTGAGTTGGATTTCAAGTTGCGAAATCGTGTCGTGAATTTGCGTTCGTTTGACGCTCGCTTCAATCAGGTGACTGTCAACAACAACCGGATCACATGCGGCAACCGCTTCGGCGTCCGGCATTGGTGGCGATGACAGCTCTTCAATGGACGGTTCCACAATTGGTTCGTCGCGTTGCGACATGGGTGCTTTTTTGTACGGTACTG
>JGI24702J35022_10001667_pt1 | contig 13804 bp, 10 predicted proteins | sample TergutTh196P4_FD_35022 | JGI IMG/M metagenome (IMG submission 35022)
CGCCCCGAACCACTGGGTGGCATGCCACTGCATTGGCCCCGACAAGAACACGCTTAAGCTGCATGTATAATGCGCCCTGCGGGGCGCAAGGGAATAGGGAGTAGGGAGTAGGAAACGAGTGCTACGGCCTAACCATAATACTCCTGGTCTTGGATTCCAAGAATGGCATGGGGACGGTCTGATCCGTCCCTGTGTTGGCTTGTTGCTTGTCTTCTGAAAACAACAAGCGTTTCGTTCCCTAATCCCTAGAAAATTGGAGGAGACGTTATGTATGAACAACGCCCGTTCCAGACGAATGTAAGACCACCTGATATGGAGAAAATAAAAAAATACGGCAACCGCGTCGCCCCCATCGTAATAGGTATTATTGTGCTGATCATCATTTTGGCTAACGGTATCTATAGCCTCAACGACGGAGAGGAAGCGGTCATCACGCGATTTGGCCGCCACATAAGGACAGAAACGGACGCCGGGCTGAAATTTAAAATCCCCATAGCGGATACCGCCCGCATCGTCAACGTTGCGGGAGTGAGGCGCATGGAATTCGGATCGAAGCTGGAAAACGGTGTATATGTGGATATACCGGAAGAAGCCCTCATGCTGACCGGTGAGCTGAGCCGGGTCAACGGGCTTGTCAACGCCGACTGGGTTATACAGTATAGGATTTCCAACAGCTATAACTTCCTCTTCAAAGTTGAAGAACCGGAAGTGACACTGAAATCCATAACGCAGGCGGCGTATCGGCGTGTTACAGCGGACTACCCGCTCGACGCCATCCTAACCGATAGGAAAGACGATATGCAACGCGAAATCCTGCGGGATTTACAGGACATATGCAACAAATACGAGATGGGAATTGAAATTACTGCGGTGCAGTTGCAGGATGCCTCGCCTCCGGATGAAGTGCGCGACGCCTTTCTGGACGTGACACGTTCCATGGAGGATAAAATCGCCAAAACCAATGAAGCAGAGCGTTACAGGAATGAAGAACTCCCGAGGGCGGAAGGCCGCGCTGTTGCGGAAATCAACTCGGCAGAAGCCTACAGGCAGCAACGCGTCAACAATGCACTTGGCGAGGTCGCACGGTATAAAGCCATCGAAGAGGAGTATCGTAACCAGCAAGACATCATGCGCACACGGCTCTATTTGGAGATGATTCGCGAGGTCATGCCAAAGATCGAGAAAGTCTACTTCCTCGACCCGTCGACCGGCAACACCCTTGAGATACTCCATCTCGGCCAGCTTGGCCAGTAAGGGAGGGGACGGGAATGAGCGGAAATGCAACGAAAAAAAGAAAAAGTAAGAATAAATATATAGTCATAGCCGTTATCGCAATTCTCCTTCTGATTGTCATATCAGGTTCCCTCTTCACTCTGCAGGAGGACGAATCCGCGCTGGTGCAGCGTTTCGGGCGCATTGAAGCCGTCTACATGCGTGAGGCGCCACAGTCAGTCAGGGAACAGATAGCGAGCCGCCAGGGTGTTCTCCTTATCACCGGAACAGGGCTTAAATTTAAAGTCCCCTTTATAGACAACGTGATAAAGTACCCTGCAAAACTGATTTTATACGATTCCCCGCCGCGCGAAGTCCTGACACGCGACAAGGCGAGACTGATTTTTGACAATACCGCCCAGTGGCGCATTGACAACCCCCTGCTTTTCTACGAAGCTTATAACAATATTAACGGCGCCAAAGAACGCATCGACGACGTGCTTTATTCCGAAATGCGCAAAAGCGTGGGGGCGCTTGACTCCTATGTCATTATAAGCGACCGCGAAACTTCGGGAAAAATGCTACTGGATATGGCTGATGCAGTAAGCGCTAACTTTGTTCAGCAAGGCATTCAGGTAACAGATATCCGGATAAAACGTACCGACTTGCCGAGTGAGACATACAACAGCATTTATAACAGGATGAACACTGAACGCGCGCGCATTGCTGCGGAAAACCGGTCACAGGGCGAGAGGGACCTCGTGATGATCCGCTCGGAAACCGACCGTAGCGTCGTGACCATCACGTCGCAGGCGGAGCGCGATGCGGAAATAATCCGGGGCGAAGCCGACAGCGAGGCAGCGCGAATCTACAACGAAGCATACAGTCGGGATCCGGATTTCTTCGAGTTTTATAACCTGCTGGACACATACCGCCAGACGGTGGGAAGCGGGTCGACAATAGTAGTGCCGCTGGACAGCCCCTTTGCCAAGTACCTTCTTGGGGTAGCGAAAGAGGGGGAAGACCCACAGGAGACAGCGTCCACGCCCCCTCCGGCAACTGCCATAGAAGAATAGAACAATATTTCATGCCCCCTTCGCTCACGAAGGGGGTGGCTCCGCAGAGCCGGGGGTTGTCCCCCGCGCCGTTTGCGGACGCATATAATAGTAAATATACTGCTGCGCAATGCCGGAAAACGGGCTGAATACAGCAGGATCGAAGCCGGGACCGTAATATGAGGCGATGGCGCGTTTTATCCAGACATCAACAGGGAAAACGTCGAGTTTATTCAAGCCGAACAACAGCACGCAATCCGCGACCTTGTCGCCGACGCCGTGCTGTTTTTTCAGAGCCGCACGGGCATAACCCGGGGAACATTCGGCAAGAGCGGCAAGATCGAGCTCCCCGGATGCGACAGCCCTGGCCGCTCCGATGATATAGTCAGCCCTATACCCGCAGCGAAGAGGCGCAAGGTCGGCAGATTCCAGCGTTGAAAGCATAGCTGCGGAAGGGAATGAGTAAAACACATTTCCATAAAACTCGATTTTTTCGCCAAAACAACGGCAGAGCGAGGAGATGATTTTTTTTATCCTTGGAATATTATTGCATTGCGATATTATGAATGAACAAAGGGTCTCCCAACAGTCCTGGCGCAGGATGCGTATGCCCGACCCGAACTCAATGGCTTTTCGCATAAAATCATCTATGCAGAGCATTCGGCGAACTTCCGCGTAGTCGCGTGTAAGGTCAAAATAATCGAGCCAGACCGCCTCAAAATCTTCAAGAGTACCTGAGATAAAGAGACTCCTGCCGACTTGGCGCACCCGCGCCGCGCGACCAAACGCCACGCCTGAATAGACCCCGTTTTCGTCCGATTCCCAACGAAAACACTGTCCGCAATCAAATATTTTTGCAAGATCGAAATCATCGATTCCCGTAATCTCGACCTCGCCGCCCCGCTCTATGTAGTTCATTACAAACCCACTCCTGATTCCTGAGCGCATTCTGCGTTCAACAAGGCCTGAGCAAAATATATCGGCAGACCCTGGCTATGAAATTTCATTTCATAATCAGTCATGACGCCAACCGGGCCGCCTTTGTGCAAATCGTGAGTCATATCAACAATTGTGAACCCGCAAAGCGTGAATTCGCGCAAAGAGATATTAAACAAAGGAAGGTTGTCCGTCTTGAAATGAAGCTCCCCGTCAGGGCGCAGGACCTGCTTATACAGCTCGAGAAAACGCCGATGTGTCAGTCGGCGTTTTGCATGCCTGTTCGCCGGCCACGGATCACAGAAGTTTAAATATATCCGCGAAACTTCACCCGGGGCAAAGTATTCCGTAAGGTTATCAGCGAGAGTATTGATGAACCGAATGTTTTGGACACCGTCCTTGTCGGCGCGCTCGAGCGCGATAATCATAACGCTTAAAGACTTTTCCAGCGCGACCAAAAACGATTCGGGCGTCGAACTCGCCATATCAACCGTAAACCGACCCTTGCCGCAGCCAATCTCGACGCATAGTTCGTTATATCGGAATTCGTCAAGCCAGCGACCGCGGAGCGATTCCGGCTCCGCGACCAACAAATGCGCGCATTTTTCAGTACGCGCAGGGAGATTAGGTTTTTTTCTCATCCGCATAGTCGTTAAGCTCCCAATTCACTTCGTGGGCTCTTCCCATGCCCCCTTCGCGCACGAAGGGGGTGGCCCCGCGGGGCCGGGGGTTGTCTTTACAGATCTCCGCTCCTTAACTCCTTAAAAAACCCGGATAACAAATCGGAGCACTCTTCCTCAAGTATCCCGCCGGTGACTTGCGTCGAATGCCCATATGACTCCATAAAAAGGTTGACCACGCTGCCGCAGGAACCCGTCAGTTTGTCGCGAGCACCGAAAAAAACTTTGTCCAAACGCGACATGATGACCGCGCCCGCGCACATTGGGCATGGCTCAAGAGTAACATACAGCGAGCACCCCGACAGGCGCCAGTCCCCAATCGTTTTGCAGGCGTCGGAAATAGCCTCAAGCTCTGCATGTGCCGTCGCGTTTTTATCTCTTTCGCGGCGGTTGCGCCCGCGCCCTATAACGACACCGTCTGAATCGACGACAAGACACCCGACAGGCGTCTCGCCGTCCGCCGTTGCCTCCCGCGCCAGTTCAATCGCGGAGCGCATGTAAAACTCGTGATCCATTTTGCATGACCTCATTCAAAGTGTTGCAACAATCCGCTGTAGGGACGACCGCCTCGGTCGTCCGTAAATACAGATCAATCCGCACGAAACGGACGGTCGAGGGCGACTGTCCCTACACCAGACTCCTGGTTACATAAAAATCCTCAAGAATTCCCGACATTTCCCGCAATGCCATCTGTTCGCCGCAATCATCATCCATAAAGACCCATCTAATGCTTGTATCGCGGCGGAGCCACGTCAATTGGCGCTTCGCATAGCGGCGCGTCTCCATTTTAATCCTGTCGGAAGCGGCATCCAAGGAGTAATTGCCGAGAACGACGTCGACCATTTCCTTGTACCCTATCGCCTGCATCGCGGTGCATCCCGGCGGGACGCCCATGTCGAGGAGGCGAGACACCTCATCGCGCAACCCTTTTTCCAGCATAAGATCTATACGCCGGTTTATCCTCGCGTAAAGTTCCTCGCGGTCAGAAAAGGTCAGCGCGATTTTTATCGCGTCATATCGCGGCGGTATTGCCTTTGACTCAATGTCGTGCTGCGAAATCGGCGTGTTTGTCGCCCGGAAAACCTCAAATGCCCGCACTATCCGTTTTTTATCGTTGGGATGCAGCTTCGCGGCGCTCTCGGGGTCGAATTTGCGAAGCCTTGCAAGCATCGCTTCGCCACCAATAGTCTCATAGTCGTCCTCGAGCTCGCTGCGCAGCTCCCCGCCGCCCCGGGCGAGGAAATCCCGTCCCGAAATAAGCGATTCGATATACAGGCCTGTCCCGCCGACGATTATCGGAAGTTTTCCGCGGCGGAGTATGCCATCGACGCACAGCGCCGCCTCCGTGACGTACCGCGCGACGGAATAGTCCTCCCAAGGTGGGGCGATGTCTATCATATGATGAGGCACGCCCAGCCTTTCGTCCAATGCAGGCTTCGCCGTGCCAATATCCATATACCTGTATATTTGCATTGAGTCGGCGGAAACTACCTCGCCGTTCATCGATTTTGCAAGAAGTGCGCCGAGCGTGGATTTTCCTGCGGCAGTCGGTCCTGTAATGACTATGACTTGCGGTTTTGTCATTCGCTTCAATCCTTCGGTTCAAAGCAGTCCTGTGCCAACAAGTATAACACAGTCGTTTTTTAGCGACAATATTTTTTTCCCGGCAACACAAAAGACAGCGAAAAAGTAAGCAAATAACACATTTCAAGTGCAAGGTTTTTATAATGACCCAAAGGGATTATACAAAAACTTCAAACTTAAAGCTAAGAAATGTTGATATGTTCAACACTCTTATGCTATAATGGCTATTCGCACCATATTAAACTTATTTCTGGAGTGTGACTAATATGAAAGTTGGAACAAAAATTCTTGCCGGATTCATAGCAGTGGCTATTGTCGGATTGTTGATTGGGGCGGTCGGCGTTATATCCACGCAGAGGCTGGCGAAACAATCGGTTGACCTGCAAAAGCTTTTGCAAGAAAGCTCAAGCGTCAGGAACGTGCTCAATGCGCACTACGTATGGAGGCATGGTCTGACGATAGCAGTGCTGACAGATAGCGATTTTTCCGGATCGCTGGATCCAAATACCTGCGCACTCGGACAATGGCTCAGCAGTGATGAAGCAAAAAACATTGAGGATCCGGAGATCCTTTCATTACTGAATAAAATCAAAGAGCCGCATGCGTATATTCACAATGAAGCAAGTACAATTGTTAGTTATCTTTCGCAAGGCAACCAAAGCGCAGCGAAAGATGAGCTTGTCAACAATATACTTCCGGCGACACAGGAGGTAATCGATATCCTTTACGAAATACAGGGGATATACGGAACCTTGCGTGAGGATATGAATGCGGACGGTATCAGGCAAGCGAACAACATGACCGTAATAATTATTGTGTTTGTCCTCGTAGCTATAATAGTTAGCATTGTGATGTCGCTCGTTATCCCACAGAGCATAGTCAAGCCGCTCGGCGTCCTTACAGCCTCCATGAATAACGCCAGCAAAACAGGGGATATTTCCCTAAAGCAAGAAGATGTGGAGATAATCCAGAAGATGGCTCAGGCAAAAGACGAGATCGCGCACTGTATCGGAGCCTGCGCCGCATTTATCGGGCGCATATCAGAAGTTGCCGCGACACTGGAGGTTTTAGCGCAAAAAGACCTGACCGCAGAACTGGGGCTGCTGTCTGAAAGCGATACAATGGGGCGGTCGCTAAATCTATTGATCGAAAACTTCAACGATATGTTTGGAGAAATCGGCAGCGCCACCATACAAGTCGCCTCGGGATCCAAACAAATTGCGGACGGAGCGCAGTCTCTTGCTCAGGGGTCTACAGAGCAAGCTGCGTCCATACAGGAGCTTTCCTCTTCCATTTCTGATATAGCACAAAAAACAAAAGAAAACGCCTCCTTGGCTGATCGCGCCGCCACGCTTGCAAATACGATCAAAGCGGACGCAGAAAACGGCAGTCGGCAAATGGATGAGATGATGGTGGCTGTCAGGGACATCAACCAAGCCAGCCAAAGCATAAGCAAAGTAATAAAAGTCATAGATGACATCGCATTCCAGACAAACATTCTTGCATTAAACGCCGCTGTTGAGGCTGCGCGCGCCGGTTCCGCCGGCAAGGGATTCGCAGTTGTCGCAGAAGAGGTGCGCAATCTTGCGGCGAAAAGCGCTGAAGCGGCAAAAGATACCGGTACGCTCATCGCCAATTCGATTGAAAAGGCGGAGCTTGGCTCGCGTATAGCAGACGCGACATCGGCAAGCCTCGTCGGAATCGTTTCCGGCATAAACGAGAGCAGCCAAATCGCAAATGAAATAGCGAAGTCGTCTGAAGAACAGTACGCCGGGATCACGCAGATCAATGTTGGCATAGACCAAGTGGCTCAGGTAGTCCAGCAAAACAGCGCAACAGCCGAGGAAAGCGCCGCCGCGTCGGAAGAAATGAGCGGTCAATCCAGCGTACTCGAAGGATTGTTAGGGCAATTCAAGCTAAAGAATGATACCGGTCGCCGCAGCCTGGAAGCATCGAGGTTCGCATCAAACCAAATGATTGATATCCCGAAAAGCAACCCGTATACGCCCAACAACGGTACAGACAGTTTTGGGAAATATTAATTACTTGTGTAATAAATCCTGAACAGATACTTATTTGAAACACAAAACGACGGGAGCCTTGGACTTTTTCCGAGGCTCCCGGTTTGCAGTGCGATATATTTCACAGCACCCGCGTTTATAATTCAATTCAGGACGGTGTCATTCTTCCGCTATTCCGTCACCAAATAACTATTCTGTTTTCCGGGGCTATATACATTCCGTCTGTTTCGTTTACACCGAATGTATCATAGAAAGCGTCAAGCTGCGACAGGATAAAATTAGTCCTCACCTTATTGGGGGCGTGGGTGTCCATGGCAAGCAGATACGCCGCCACCTCTGCTGACATGCGGGCTGCCCAGATGCCGGACCACGAGCGCATTACAAGAGCCATGTCCGCTCCATCCATGTCATCCGCGATATCCAGTATGCAGGCCATCGCGCCGAGATCGGCAATGGTCTCGCCTGTGCATAACACACCATTTACGGTCTGTCCGCCTACGAAGCTGATTTCGGATAATGCGGCGGAGATGCTGCCGGCCAGTTCGCTGAAAGCGGCATAGTCAGCCTCAACCCACCAGTCGGTCAGCGTACCGTTCTTATCGTACTTCGCGCCGCTGTTGTCAAATGCGTGGCTGATTTCGTGGGCGATAACCGCGCCAATTCCGCCTAAATTAGCCTCGCGCCCGGCATCCTTTGAATAAAATGGTTCCTGAAGGATGCCTGCGGGAATAATGATCGCATTCTCAAGCGGTGAATAAAAAGCATTTACCGTATATGTCGGCACACTATCCCAAAAGTTTGTGTCATACGGTTTCTTAAACATATCTATCTGCTGCGCATAAACGGATTCTGAGTAGTTAATATAGAAATCTATAAGATTTCCGCCATCGGCTTTGGCCTTTACGTCGAAACTGTACCCCGTTGCGTAATTATCGGGATAGGCGACATAGGTCTTTATCGCGTCAAGCTTTTCAATGGCTCTTTGCTTAGTCTCTGTGCTCATCCAATCGAGTCCGGTAATGCGCTGGCGGTATTTTTCACGGATAAGCTCGACGATTTGCGTAACGTCCGCTTTGGTTTCAGGAGAGACATATTCGTCGGCATACAGCTTGGAGAAAGCAGCGCTCATGAGGTTCATCACCAGCGTCTGCGCGCGCAGTTCAAGGTCCATTTTCTCCGGCGCGCTGCCAAACATAACTGTCTGCAGCTCATTTCCAAGATTGCTAAAATCGTCGCCGACAAGCTGCCCAAAAGTGCTGATTACATTGATTATCGCAAAATCTTTCAGTACACTCAGATTAGCCTCGGTGTATTGCGCTTCCACATGCTTGATATAGTCCATATCGGGGCAGTAAACATTTGCATCTTTCAGCGCCTCGCGCAGGGCGGGGCTATAATTCATTGTACCCGAACCTGCCGAAACCTTATCCATCTCTTCCCAGCTGGATTTTGTAAAGATTACATCCGGGTCGTTAAACTGCTCAATCGGCATGGAGGCAATCGCGTTGCCCTGCTCCATCGCGAATATAGCCGCAGCCCGGGACTCAAGATTATCAGTCTCACCGACATACGCCAGGATTGAAGCTATGTATCGCACAAGCGCTTCATGAATCGGGGTCAGCTCACTTATATTTGCATAGTAATCCCTTGCGCCAAGCATAAATGCTCCGGGAGCTGCGACTGCGCACCATTTGGGGACATCAGCCATGGCATCGCGGATTATGGCAAGACCGTAAAAGCCCTGGAGGTTCGTAAAGGAATAATACTTTGCTGCGAGTCCGTTAAGTTCGGCTATGCTTTTCACAGCCTTTATCTCATTGATGATCGGCATGAGATTCTCAAGCGACTTGGCTCTGCCGGCCTCATCAATATACATTTTGTATAATTCGCTCATCTTCCACTCGTCGCTTCCCGCCTTGCCGCCGTTTGTCAGTATGTCGGTCAATAACGCGGCGCTCTGAGCCTCAACATTATACTGGGGGTCGAGAAAGGACATAGCAAAAATATTTCCCGGAGGTAAAGTGGCTGTTGCGAGATATTGACGGTTGTTATATGCGAAAAAGTCGTCGTTTTCGTTGGTCTGTTTCAATGCATAAGGGCTTCCCCCGAACATCAACGCGGTCAGAAGCGCGTTAACGAAATCCACGGCGTCGGAGACGGTGAGAGCCTTTTTGTCAGTTAATTCCAGCGTGACCATCCGGAGATCAAGCAGATTGGAAACGGCGGCTTTTGCCCACGAAGGCACGGTTGTTTGGTTGCTGAGCGGAACTTTCGCAAGGTCAAAACCGAGAAAAAAGTTGACGCAGACAGCGGCTTCAGCACCCGAGATAGTGTCATCAGGGCGGAATCGACCGTTGCCGTCGCCATTCATATAGCCCATAGCCTGTGCTGCGGATATTTCGGCGGCATATGGGTGGTCTTCGGGAACATCCTCGAATCCGGCCCCAAGACCTTCAGGCAGCGACAGGCATGTGTTGAGCAGCATTGCAAACTGTCCTCTTGTTATGCTGTCAGTTTGGTTCTGCATCAATTGGTCGACTGTCAAGACTTGAGCCGGAGCTGCAATGGCAGTGGCCGGAGCCAATGCGAGCAGCATCGCGATCAGCAATGCTATAAGGGTTCTTGCAATCTGTGATTTTTTCATTATTGCCTCCTGATTTTTGTGATACTTTAACTATGTTTGATTATAATTGATGAAATAAAGTTTTACAACAACTCTTTTTAGGCAGTAAAACTTGTAAAATTCTACATATTGATAGTATGTTACTCATGAATAAAAGGTGACAGCCCATTAGCCTCGGTTCGCCGAGACAAATGAACTGTCATTTTTTATAAGTGTGCCGCGATTAGTGTACTATAGACTGCGAAGTTTTGCTCTCGTTTCACAAATATCGTTCAGCTTTACCAATCCGTAAATCAGACCGACAAAAGGAATTGCGGTCAATATTGACCACCCTAGTTGCCGCCAAAAGAGACGACCGCCTGTCATAACTTCTTTGTTAAGAAAATACGTATTTAATCGATATGCGAAGATAACGAACGGCGCGAAAAAGATAACGCCAAATACAGTTGCTACTTTGTTCTCCTGTTCCATTATATACTCCCTTCACTTGTTAATACTTTGTACATATTTATTATAAAGCACAAGTCAATTAAATGCAACACTTTTTACATTATTAGATTTGTTGTAGATATTCAGTGCAAGATTGTTACAGTTCAGCTGCGCTTGAACCAGCGTTCAAGCATTGACTTAGTAACTTCAAAAGCGACAGGCCGCCCGTGCGGGCACTGTGCCACTTCACCGGAAAACACCCTTGCCGCCAGAGCCTCAAGCTCCTGAAAATCTGACGATTTGCCCGATTTTATCGCAGCCTTGCACGCCAGAGTGCTATAAATTTCGTCACGATGGACAGATGAGATCTTGCCTCCGACCCTGAGTTGTGCGCAAATCTCCGACAACGTCGGTTCGGCATCGGTTATGTCGATCTCTGCAGGAATGCTGCGGACTGCGACCGCGCCTTCCCCGAAGCTATCTACCAAAAACCCCAGTTCTTCAAGGAATTCCGCATTATCAAGAAGAGTGGAGACATCCTCCTGCCCAAGCCTGCAGATGACAGGGGTTATAAGCGCTTGTGACATTTGTTTTTGCTCTGAGTCTTTAAGCGCGTCGAAATGTATACGTTCATGCGCGGCATGTTTATCAATAAACCACACGCTGCCTTGATATTCAGCGACTATGTAAGTCTTCAACGCCTCGCCTATCACTCTAAACGGCGAACCGGCGTCGCCTAATTGTGAATTGTGAATTGTGAATTGTGAATTGTATGGCTCTGCGCCTTCGTGAACGGATAGGTTATTGCCTGTGGAAACCACCCCGTCGTCGTCCTCATGGACTGCGCTCAGCTCCGCCCTCGCAAGCTCGGGCATCCGCTTCGCTCCGGCATTCGTCCTCTCCAACGCGAACCCGCTTTCGCTGGGCTTCGCGTTGGTATAACGAGGGACTAGCGGCCACCCCTCCCCAGAGGGGAATTCTTTGCCCTGCTTTCCGTTCCCCGATTGTGAATTGCGAGTTGTGAATTGTGAATTGAGCAACTCTTGGCTCGATGAAATCGCACCAAGAGTTGCGTAATAAACCCCATCAAACACCTGTTTGTCGGAAACGAATTTGACTTCCGTTTTTGCAGGATGTACATTTACGTCGACCAAACCATAGCCAATCGATATATACAGTGCGCATGAAGGATATCGCCCGGAAGGAAGAGTATTTGAAAAAGCCTGTTCAAGAGCGACCTGAAGCGTCTTTGACTGAATCGGTCTGCCGTTGATAAAGAAAAACTGATAGCTCCTGTTCCCCCTGGCAGCAGCAGGAGAAGAGACGAAACCTGAAACAGAAACAACCTCATCGGACGATTCTGCCGGGATAAGCCCTGCCGAAAACTCGCGCCCGAGAAGGCTGTATATGCAGGAATCAGCGCGGGAATCGCCGGGCGTGTGACACTCTGTTTTGCCATCCCTTATATACCGTATCGATACATCGGGACGCGACAGAGCGCAGCGGATCACGGCCGACGAGACAGCGGAAGCCTCCGCCCGGTCAGACTTCATAAATTTAAGTCGGGCGGGCGTATTAAAAAAAAGATCCCGCACTATTATAGTCGTACCCTCCGGACAGCCGGCAGGGGACATCTCTGTAACAGTACCCGCAGTCAGCGAAAGGCAAACGCCCTCATGAGCTCCGGGTTCACGAGACAAAAGTTCTATACGCGACACCGCTGCGATAGCGGCAAGCGCCTCACCTCTGAAGCCGAGGGTGCCTATGGCTTCGAGCCCCGCCGCATCGCGAAGCTTACTTGTGGCATGCCGAAGAAAAGCGGTCTTGACATCCTCGGGAGAAATGCCGCATCCGTTGTCGGTGACGCGGATATACGTCATGCCGCCACCCTGTATCTCAACGGTGACGATCCCCGCACCGGCGTCTATGGCATTTTCAAGTAATTCTTTGACGACGGAGGCAGGCCTTTCGACGACCTCCCCCGCCGCAATCAAATCCGCAACATGCTGCTCAAGCTCAAAAATCCTCGGCAATTTGTTCCCCGTTCCCCCGTCTTTCTAGTCCCTAATCCCTATCATCTATAAACTATCGGCAGCCCTTTTACATTCACTGGGTCGACATCGAGTACAGCAACATCACCGACGGTGCAATCGATATCCGTCACATCGACCATCGTATGCAGCAAACCAACGCTGCCGAGAATACGCGCTCTTTGCCCGTTTACCCTGATATAGGCTTTCCTGTGCCGGTATCTGGCTATATCGAACAGACTCCTCTCGACGATATAACGATCGACGCCAAAACCATGGAAATATCCGACTGACAGAATTGCGATTTTCGTCGGAGCTTTTGTCACAAAACCATGCTCTGCTCCGATGGAGTGACCTTTGGGATACCAGCCAACCTCCTCGAGACCCGCCTCGATATATCCGACACGCGAGAGTCCGGGGATGCTTTTGCCCGGTATCCTGCCTGATAGAGCCGTATTGACCCGGACGGCATCCATAAGTTCGATGTCATACTTAAATAGCGCGGCTGAATCACAAACATGCGCAGCCCCGGGCTCGAGGCCCATAGCGATGAGCCTGTCCAAAACGGCATTAAAAACATCAAGCTGGAGAAGCGTGAGTTTCCGGCTGCGCCAGGAAGCGGAAAAAGTAGTAAACGTGCCCACGACATTAAGGCTTGACATGTACTTATATATCGCCGCAACACGATCAAGCTCTGTCGGCTTGAACCCGTAACGACCAAGCCCTGTGTCGATTTTGACCTGAATTTGCGCGGTTATGCCGCGCGACTCCGCTATCCCGTTGATAGCAACCGCAGCATCATAGGAACCCGCAGTGCAAATGACGCCAAGGGACAAAAGCTCGGAAATCTCATCCGGATCGGCAGTGCTTCGGAGCATCATGATCCGCTCGTCATTAAAATCATTGTGCCGAAGTATCTTTGCGTCAATAGGGTCGGAAACGGCAAAATTCCTTATACCTTCGTCACGCAGAAACTGTGCAATCGGCAACAGACCCATACCGCCGGCATTCGCGCTGAGATCAGCGAAAATCAGCACGCCCTCAGAACGATCCTTAATTGCTCGCAGATTATTCCTGACAACACGCAAATCTATAACAAGGTTTTTCATCGTCAACACCCTATCAATAATGTTGCTACTGTTCACCGTCTTGCGCTCGAAAGTCGTTTTTTTGCTTCCTTTCGCTACGGATGCGCCTCCATGCGCATACGTATCGCGCTCCGCCGTCCATGGCT
>JGI24702J35022_10001668_pt1 | contig 13801 bp, 11 predicted proteins | sample TergutTh196P4_FD_35022 | JGI IMG/M metagenome (IMG submission 35022)
AGTTTTTTATTCATCTCCTCGTCGTGCACCACGCCGTGGGCAGTTACCTCGCTGCCGGTTCCTGAACATGTCGGAATCAGTATTAACGGAACGTGGGGCAGCGGCTTCGGGGTTTTAAAGGCATAGTATTGACTTATCGGCGGAGGGTTTTTTACCAGCACGGCAAAGAACTTTGATATGTCAAGGCAGCTTCCGCCGCCGAGACCGACCACGCAGTCAACGCCGCTTTTGCGCGCGAACTCGCCTCCCTCGTTTACCACGCTGTCGGGAGCCTCGCTGCCAACCTTGTCATAGGGAACGACCTCAATACCGGCGGCTTTGATTATCCCGATTACCCTGTCGGCGATACCGGAAGCCTCGACGCCGGCATCATAGACGCAGAAGACTTTGGTACCGCCCAGTTCATTGAGTTTCTGCCCCAGCTCGGCAACTGCTCCGCAGCCAAACAGCACCGGGGCTCTTTGTGAATACATTCTTGACAAAACAGATTTCCCCTTTCATTTTTTTTGAGCATAACATAATAAAAAAACAAACACAAGGACAAAACTGCCTTTGTATCATAACATTAACATTGCTTCTTTAACTACCTATGATATAATGCTACGCAGTCACCACATCACACCACATCACATAATAATAATGGAGGATGAACGATCATGACGCCGGAGAACCAAAAAAAGCACGATGAAAGGCTCAAGAGAATAAATGATGCCGTAGCGCTGAAAGAACCGGACAAAGTACCAATAAACCCCAACCCGCAGCTATACTCTATCTTTCATTCGGGATATACAGTTGCGGAAATAGTTTATGATACCTCCATGGAAAAAATGAGAAATGCCCTTATAAAATACCATTCCGATTTCGAACCGGACGCCGCTTCGGATGTCAGCAGCATGTACGTCAGCGAAGGTCCAATCGTAGAAAAGATTGTGTCGAAGAACTTGCAGGTAGCCGGCATGCCCGGCAATCCCATCGGGGAGAACTCCCTCCAGCAGTTTATCGAATTCCCGCTTTTGCTTGATGAAGAGTTTGAAGAGTTTTCACGCGATCGTACAGGTTGGGCGCTGAAAAAAGCGATGCCGAGGATGGCAGGGCTGTTTGAACCTCTTGCGCGCCTGCAAGTTGGATTCGGCGAGGCCCCGCGTATCGCGCGGCTGTTCGCACGCTCTGTTTCGCTGCCGGAGGTTCGTTCTATGATCGAGGATCTTTGGGCAATCGACGCTCTTTACAGTGATATCCAGGTCAAAGCGGATAAAATAAGCATGGAAATCCTCGATATGGGATTTCCCGTGTTAAGGTGGGGGAAAAGTGCCGGGCTCGTTCCTTTCGATGTGTACAGCGATTTTTTGCGCGGGACTCTCCTGACAATGGAAGATTTCTTTGAGCATCCGGATGAAATTGAAAGTTATATTAATGAAGCAATTGAAGTATCGGTTGATATGATACTGTCAACAAAGGGGACTGATGAGGGGAAGCAGGTTTTTATTCCGCTTCATAAGGGTATGGACGGTTTCATGAGTGACGAGCTTTATCGAAAGTATTACTGGAGCCATCTCCAGAAAATGATACTTGCGCTGATTGAAAGCGGTAAGATCCCGTACATATACACCGAAGGCAAGTACAACACGCGTATCGACTGCCTGACCGAGGTTCCTGCAGGCAAGGTAATATATCATTTTGAGGATGTGGACATGGCGGTTGCAAAGAAAAAACTCGGCGGAATAGCTTGCATTTCCGGCGGGTTCCCTGCCGCGCTGCTCGACTGGGGCAAGCCCGAACAGGTGCGTGATGAGACCAAACGGCTTCTTGATATATGCGCTCCCGGCGGCGGGTTCATATTTGAGACCTCCTGCGGAATGGGGAACTGCAAGAGGGAAAACGTAGAGATAATGTTTGAAACAGTCCGTGAATATGGGAGCAGCAGCTAGTGCGCTGCTGCGGCTCTCAGTGATATGGTACGTATGAAATGTAATCATAAAAATACAACATTTAAACTTATTTTTCATACCTTGTAAAAAGACAATGAGTGTGTTATCCTAGCTTCATAATCAATCAACCAACCTTGCGGCTGCTAATGTAGACTGAAACTGTTTTTGCGGGGCGGGGCGAAAGGAATGATGAAGAATATGGAGAAACACAGAATGAAAAAGCATGTAGTCCTGTGCGTATGCCTGGCGGTGGTGGTGCTTGCGTCGTGCAATCAAAAAAACGCAAACACCCAAAACACCAAGGACAATACACCGGAAAACAATGATGGCTTAATAGTTGTTGGATTTTCGCAGGTTGGCGCTGAATCCGACTGGCGAGTCGCCAACACAAAATCTATGAGAGAGACTTTCAGCGAGGCAAATGGATATAAGTTGCTCCTGAAAGATGCGCAGCAAAAGCAGGAAAACCAAATATCGGCTATCCGGGAGTTTATTACTCAAAAGGTTGATTATATCGTATTTGCTCCTGTATCTGAGACGGGCTGGGACGACGTTCTCAAGGAGGCCAAAGCAGCCGATATCCCGGTAATCATAGTAGACCGGATGATTGAGACGTCGGACGATAGCCTTTACACTTGCTGGGTGGGTTCTGATTTCCGCAAGGAAGGGGACACTGCCGTAGAGTGGATGGAAAACAAATTCAAAGGCGCGTCGTCGCTGAAAATCGTGCATTTGCAAGGGAGCATGGGTTCGTCTGCGCAAATAGGCCGCACCGATGGTCTCCAGGCCGGGGTCGATAGAAATTCAGGTTGGGAGATAGTGCATCGTGATTCGGGTGATTTTACGCAAGTCAAGGGCAAAGAGGTCATGGAATACTTTTTGAAGCAGTATGGCAGTTTTGACGTGATATACTGTGAAAATGACAATATGGCCTATGGAGCGATAGAAGCGCTGGATGCGGCAAATAAGCCTTACGGCATAAACGGCGGTATAACAATAATTTCTTTTGACGCGACGAACGCAGGCCTGGAGGCCACGCTTTCAGGCAAAATAAGCTATAATGTCGAATGCAATCCGCTTCACGGTCCCCGTGTGGAGGCAATCATTCAGCAGCTTGAAAAGGGAGAAATGCCAGATAAGCTCGCATATGTGACTGAGGTCGCTTTTGATGCGGCGACCATCACGCAGGAGGACATTGACGCGCGTGATTATTAATGTTCCGCAGCCACCGGCTACCAACCATTCCGGACAATCCGGGGTTAGGGGAGGATAGTTTTTCTATGAGGAAGAACACCATAGTCTGGGTTGCGCTGATATCTGTTGTAGGAATTGCAGTATTATTCTTCATCGGCCTCGGAATTGGAGGCTCTGTCGGAGTAGATTCACTGCATACAGATTTGTTTGATTTTCCCGCTTATGTCAAAAATGGCTACGAGCCTGCGTATGCAAATCTTGATCCCATGCTTACGGATTGGGATATAGAACTTCCGGCAAATCATAAGAACGCGATTTTTATGAGAAGTTTGCCGGCAGGCCCGTATACGCAGACATCCTCTGAAGCCTTCTCTCTGAAAAAACGGCTTATCGAGGATTATACAATTCTGATTCCGTTTGAGCTGAGCCAGGAAAAAATTGCCAGCCTTTACGGGGATAACCCTGTATCGCCGGGTATGTATTTGGCCGGAATCGGAGAAAACTGGGAGATCTATGTCAATGGGAATCTCATTGCAAAACAGATTTATCTAAACCATGAGAATCAAATTATATCATTCAGGAGCCAGAGGGGCGTCAGCATTCCGTTTGACAAAAGATATCTCAATGAGGGCGTCAACTATCTCGTCATGCATATAATAGGGTCACGCAGCAGTGAATTTACCGGATTATTCTACTCAGGGCCCTACTACATAGGCAACTACACCCAAATATCCGGCACAAGCGCAGATGCACTAACTGTTGCGCTATGCACTTTTTTCATATTTTTGGGACTCTACCATATTCTACTGTTCTTGTTGCGTAAAGCTGACCGGTATAATATTCTTTTTGGCATGTTTTCCGGTTTGCTTGCGCTGTATTGTTTTGCCCGCAGCCCGGTTATCTATCATATCACTGTCAACACAGCTATCACTCAACGAATTGAGAATTCTGCGCTTTTCCTCCTTCTATTTGCTTTTGCCGTATTCATGGAAAACCTGGACTTCGGCAAGATCAAGAAGGTTACAGCCGCGTACGGCATATTCTGCGCTGTGATGATTGCTATTCAGTGGCTTACGACAATTTGGTTTGCGTGCGATATGCTTATCATCTGGCAATTCGTCGGCGGAGCGTATGTACTATATATAGCAGGCTACCTCCTTGTATATTCTTTCTTCAGAAAAATCAAGATACAGTACAGGGAAGAGAATTCGGACGGCGAGCCGCCGCGCTTAAGGCGCTTGGTTTTTGACGGCTTGCGCCATACAGAACTAGGTAATATATTTGTTCCTATGATCATAGTGTTCTGTACAACTGCCTACGATATGTTCGATCTGGCATTTGTACATACCGGCATATTGCTAACGCGCTATGGGTTTTCGATTCTGATGCTCTGTATGGCTTTTATGCTGGCGCGAAAATATACGAATCGCTTTGAAGAAACATCGCAAATGAACGAAATACTTGAGGCGACAGTGAAGCAGCGTACTAAACAGCTTGAAGAGCAAGTGTTGATCGCAGAGGCGGCGTCTAAAGCAAAAAGCTCATTCCTCAGTAATATGAGCCACGAAATACGGACGCCAATGAATGCCATAATGGGCATGACCACAATCGGGAAACTGGCGCAAGCCACCTCGAAAAAAGACGATGCTCTCAACAAAATCGAAGGGGCTTCGAAACAACTGCTTGGAATAATCAACGATATTCTTGATATCTCAAAGATCGAGGCGGATAAGTTTGAACTATCGCCGGTCAGCTTTGAATTTGAGAAAATGCTGCAGAAAATCGCAGATCTAATGAATCTCCGCGTGGACGAACGTCGTCAAAAGTTTTTTATCCGAATAGGAAAAGGCATCCCGCATACGCTTATCGGCGACGACCAGCGCCTATCTCAGGTCATAATTAACCTTTTGTCCAATGCAGTAAAATTTACACCTGAGGAAGGCTCGATCACGCTTGATTCCCGGCTCATTTCTGAAAAGGATGGCATGTGTCGGCTGCAGATCAGTGTTGAAGACACTGGCATCGGTATCGCAGAGGATCAGAAAGCGCGCCTGTTCCAGTCCTTTGAGCAGGCAGATGCCAGCACATCGCGTAAATATGGTGGTACGGGGCTGGGCCTTTCAATATCCAAACGTATAGTTGAACTGATGGATGGCGAAATATGGATCGAGTCGGAACTGGGAAAAGGCTCAAAGTTCATATTCACCGTTTCGCTTGAACGCGGCGAAGAAGGGAGCAGACAGTTCCTCGACGAAAGCGTTAATTGGGGAAATATCCGCATTTTTGCCGTTGACGACGAGCCGGAAATCCGTGAGATTTTTTCAGTTGTTTCCGAGAACCTGGGAATTACCTGCACAGTTGCCGGGAGTGCGGAAGAAGCCGCCAAACTGCTGGAAGAGAATAATTCATATGATATCTTTTTCCTTGACTGGATGTTGCCGGGCATGAACGGAGGGGAACTAGCCAAACATATTAAGGAAAAAACGGCACATAAATCAATGATTATTATATTCTCTTCAGCTGACTGGAGTATGGTGGAGGACGAAGCGAAAACTGCCGGCGCGAACAAGTTTCTTCCTAAACCTTTATTCCCGTCGGTTATTGTTGATGCAATCAATGAAAGCTTAGGTCTGGAAAGAAGCAAAGGACAGGAAAGAAAAACAATATATAGTGACAATTATTCGGGGCATTCGATATTGCTTGCGGAGGATGTGGAAATAAACCGCGAGATCGTCCTTTCGCTGCTTGAACCGGTGAAACTAAATATTGTCTGTGCGGAGAACGGCGCGGTAGCGGTTCGGCTATTCTCTGAATCGCCGGAAAAATACGACATGATATTCATGGACGTGCAGATGCCGGAGATGGACGGATATGAGGCGACGCGCCAAATCAGGGCGCTTGACCTCCCGAGGGCGAAAGAAATCCCCATCGTAGCAATGACTGCAAACGTATTTCGCGAGGACATCGAAAAATGCATGGATGCCGGTATGAATGCCCACATAGGCAAACCGATTGATATTGACGAAGTATTGGAAATGCTTCATAAGTATTTGTCGAGGCTTTGACAGTTATTTTCTGACCAATAGAATGCAGTTCCCACAATAAACGGGTACTGCATTTTTTATTCAGCGGCTTTACGATTATTTTACATTCTCCATACATATTATTGGTATTTTGCATCACTAATAATTGATACAATAAGCGCGAAAATAATCAGATCGCAAGGAGAATGGAAATGAAAAGAATCATGACAATAATTGTCCTGCTGCTAGTGTCTGCAGTTGCTTTAGCCGCGTGCAACGGTAACAGCAACCCCGGCGGCAATAACAGCAATCAGGCAAGCAGTCAGCCAAGCAATCCTGCGAGCGGTGCACCGAGCCCGGCGAAGGATAACACGACAAATTTCGACATCTCCAGAAACATATCAATTACAACCCGCGAAGACGGCAGCGGAACAAAGACGGCGTTTATGGAACTAATAGGACTGAAAGGCAAAGCTGACCCGGCGAATGTCGTAATCCAAACGGGAACGGCCGGTATCCTCACCGAAATTAAAGGCAACCCCACCGCAATTGCATATGAAAGCCTCGGCTATGTTACAAGCGACGTAAAAATGCTCAATGTAGACGGAGTGGAAGCAACGGTCGCCAACATTAAGAGCGGCACCTATAAAATCTCCCGTCCGCTGTCTGTTGTATACCAGGAAGACACCCTTGACGACGCGGTAAATACAGCGTTTTTCAATTATTTGAAATCGAACGATGCGCAGGCAATCATTTCGGATAAAGGGTATGTCTCAGTCATTGACAACGCTCCTGCCTACACGATCGACGGTTCACTGTCCGGAAGCATCGATATCAGCGGCTCAACATCTCTCCAGCCATTGATGGCTGATCTTGCTGCAGCGTTTGAGGATTTACAGCCCAATGTCAGCGTGACAGTCAGCGGCGGTGGCAGCGGAACCGGGTACGGCAACGCCAACGACGGTGTGTCCGAGTTCGGGATGATCAGCGAAGAATTTGCCCTTGAAAAAGCGCCGAACTGCACCCACTATGTTGTGTGCAAGGATGGAATAGCCGTTATTGTGAATAACGCTAACCCGCTTGACAACATTACGATGGACGAATTGATGAATATTTACGACGTTGATGCAGGATCAAGCGCCATAACCGTATGGAATTCACTCATAAAATAAGAGGCGGCAAAAAGGCGGGAGATCGTATTTCCCGCCTTTGTTGGATCATCATGAATAAAGCTTACAGTTTCATAAAAACCAGAGACAGCGTTATGCGCGGCATATTCCTATTCTGCGCGATTTTTTCCATTTGCGCATTAAGCTGTATCTGCATATTTCTTTTCACAAGCGGGATACCGTTCATTGCCAATGTCGGGTTCGGAAATTTTTTCGGGACAACATGGAATCTGCATAATGAAGCCTATGGAATCCTGTCAATGATAGTGGCGTCGCTATATGTCACCGCACTTGCGACAATAATCGGAATTATAATCGGATTGTTTACCGCAATCGGACTATATAAGTTTTGCCCAAAAAAGGCAGTAGCCCCGATTCGGCAGATGATTAACCTGCTAGCCGGCATACCTTCTGTTATTTACGGGCTTTTTGGACTTATCGTGATAGTGCCGTTTTTACGCGAAAAGGTTTCACCCAACGGCGTCGGGTATGGGATACTGGCTGCAAGCCTTGTCCTGTCCGTGATGGTACTGCCGACAATCGTCAGCGTGAGCCTTGATGCCCTCAACGCAGTCCCGAAAAGCTATTTTGAAGGCGCACTCGCGCTGGGCGCAACAAAGCCGCAGAGTGTATTCAGGGTAATGCTGCCGGCAGCGAAGAGCGGGATACTTGCCGCCGTGGTTCTTTCAATAGGGCGCGCGATAGGCGAGACAATGGCCGTAATCATGGTCATCGGCGGGTCGCCGGTCATGCCAAACAGCCTTTTTCAGTCAGTAAGGACTCTGACAGCAAACATCGCCATGGGCGCTACAGAGCTCCGCGGAGATGCCGCGACCGCTCTTGTTTCGACCGGTGTGGTGCTGTTTTTCTTTACATTGTTGTTGAATATCAGCTTTTCGCTACTGAAGGGGGGCGGCGGGCGTGAAAAAAGGCGCGCACAAAAGACAGATATTTAAATATGCTGCACTACAGTCAATTACGCTAGGCGCACTAATAATAACCCTTATTGCCCTTGTTGCAATTATCGTATTCGTGATTGCCCGGGGGCTACCGTATGTAAGCTTGCAGCTCCTATTCGGTGAATACAAAGGGGAACCGTCAATAAAACCGGCGCTTGTAGGAACATTGTACCTGATATTCATTTCGATTATAATAGCCGCTCCCATTGGGATAGGAAGTGCGGTATTCCTGACTGAATATACGAATTCAAAGAGCCGCCTGACCCGAATTGTTCGGATCGCTGTAGAAACACTTGCGGGAATCCCCTCAATCGTATATGGCTTGTTTGGATATCTCGTATTCGTCATTGCGCTTGGTTTTAACTATTCGCTAATCGGCGGCGGAATAACACTGGCAATAATGATTTTGCCGGTCATCGTCAGATCAACAGAGGAAAGCTTGCTAGCCGTCCCACGCTCCTTGCGTGAAGGAAGCTTCGCGCTTGGCTCATCAAAGGTTCGCACGATTTTTTCAGTCGTGTTACCCTGTGCCGCGAGCGGCATTGTGACGTCGCTGATTTTGGCAATCGGGCGCGTGATTTCCGAGAGCGCTGTATTGATTTTGACAATCGGCATGGTGGTAAACAAAATGCCGCGGAATTTTGCATCGCCCGGGACAAGCCTCGCGCTGGACGTTTACTATTTCGGCTCCCACGGTTACCCCGAACAGGCGGCGGCGACCGGAATAGTGCTTCTGGTATTGGTAGTGTCGATAAATATTCTGGCGACCGTTATCGGAAGAGTATTCGGCAAAGGAGAACTTGCGGATGGATAAAAAATTTGATATAACTGTTCGTGGGTGCGANCTGTTCTACGGAGACTTCCAAGCATTGAAAAANGTAAACATCGATATTGAGGAACACGAAGTCACCGCACTTATCGGNCCATCAGGTTGCGGCAAGTCCACGTTCATCAAGATGCTAAACCGCATGAACGACCTCATTGAGGATTGCCGNATAATCGGCGACATACATATTGGAGAACAAAACATTTATGACAAAAGCACTGACATAAACATGCTCCGCAAAAATGTCGGAATGGTTTTCCAAAAACCCAATCCCTTTCCTATGAGCATATATGACAATATTGCTTTTGCGCCCCGTACGTTCGGTATCAGGAAAAAAAGCGAATTGAATGGTATTGTTGAGCGTTCGCTGAAACAAGCAGGGCTGTGGGATGAAGTGCGGGACAGACTCCGGAAAAGCGCGATGGGACTTTCAGGCGGTCAGCAGCAGCGGCTATGCATCGCCCGTGCGCTAGCGGCAGATCCGAAAATCCTCTTGATGGACGAACCGACCAGTGCGCTCGACCCGATTTCAACCGGAAAAATTGAAGAGCTGATAAACGGGCTGAAGGTTGACTACACAATTGTTATCGTCACACATAACATGCAGCAGGCGACCCGGATATCTGATAAGACAGCATTCTTCTTATTAGGAGAGATTGTAGAGTATGGCAGGACAGAAGATGTTTTCTCAATGCCGAAAGACAAACGCACCGAAAACTATATAACCGGTCGCTTCGGATAATAGAAAATTTTATGATGTGGAGGTATATTTATGTCTATTAGGGCGCGATATGAAAAAGAATTAAACGGCATTTTCGACAATCTGGTTTTAATGTGCCGCCACATTGAAATTGCGATCGAAAAATGCGTCAAGGCGCTTGTGGAAAGAGATTCTGAACTTGCAAGGGATGTTTTTGAGGAAGAAAAACTGATAGACAGGATGGAGCGTGACATCGAACAGTCATGCCTCAGGATTCTTTTGATGGAGCACCCGGTCGCCGGCGACTTCCATGAAGTGTCTGCAGCCCTGAAAATGATTACAGACCTAGAGCGCATAGGGGATCAGGCTCGGGACATNGCCGAAATAACGATGCAGTTCGGTGAAGGGGAATACATTAAAAAAATGGAGCATATCCCTCAGATGGCGGTCATCGTAATCCAAATGGTAAAAGACGGCGTACAGGCATATATCAACCGGGATCTCTCGCTTGCCCGCTCACTTGAAACTACAGACGACAAGGTTGACGACCTCTTTAATATTGTCATGAGCGACCTTACCTCGCTTATCAAGAAAAACCCGGACAACGCCGAGCAGGCAATCATGTTTATGATGATTACCAAGTACCTTGAACGAATCGGAGATCACGCAGTCAACATAGGCGAATGGGTCGAATACGCAGTGACCGGTATACGCCCGGAGAATTAGTGATGAGTGAATTTTATGAAGCAAATGATTTTTGCGGTTGAAGACGACGCCGCGCTACAGGAACTATATGAATATTCGCTGGAAAATGAGTTTGACTGCCGTTGTTTTGACAATGGAGTGCCGTTGTTTGAGGCAATTGCCGCGGATACCCCGGATTTATTGCTGCTTGATGTGATGCTGCCGGGCGATGATGGGTTTGCGATACTATCACGCTTAAAAGCTGAAAAGTCGACATCCCATATACCGGTAATAATGGTGTCGGCGAAAGGCGACGAGGTTTCAAAAGTCAGGGGCCTCAACATGGGGGCGGACGACTATATAGCAAAGCCATTCGGCGTCCTTGAACTCGTGGCGCGTATCAAAGCAAATCTTAGAAAAAATGCCGGGGGAGTTGCCGGCAACACAACATATAAGGATATTATCATCGATCATGACAAACATCGCCTGGCGATCAACAGCCAAAATATCCCGCTAACTCTCAAAGAGTACAACCTGTTGCATCTTTTATGCGAAAACGCCGAAAAAGTGCAAAGCCGGGAATTCATTTTCAGTGAAGTATGGGGGGATAGTTTTATCGGCGAAAGCCGGACGCTTGACATACACATCAAGGAACTCAGAAAAAAACTTGCCGAAGCCGGGAGCATAGCGACCATACAGACCATCCGGGGGGTAGGGTATATGCTGACATGAGAAGAAAGCTATTCTTATATACAACATTATTATTGTTTGCCGGACTTTTTGTTTTTTTTGGTATATCCGTCTACATTACCCGCACAAACAATATAAAACTTGCGGAGAAAGCGGTCGTGGAAACGGCACAGAATTATGCCGGGATATACCATGAAATAGCGGATGTTTCAACGCTTGTAAAAACAAGCAACGAAACACGCATCACCATAATATCGGCGGACGGCACAGTGTTTGCCGACAGCCGACCGGTTGACATGGCTGCTCTTGAAAACCATTTGGAGCGGCCGGAAATACAGGCGGCTTTGAATGGCGCCCCGGCAGTTTTTATCCGATACTCTGAGAGCCTTGGAGTCGATATGGTTTACTATGCCCTGAAAGTAGATGACGGTGACAGCTACATTTTTCTCAGGGTCGCGACTCCTGTGGCGGAAATCAATACCTTTCTGTTTCGCTCCCTGCCGCTGCTCTTGCTTGTAATACTTGTCATAGCCATTATATGTTTCTTCTTTGCCCGCAGCATGGCAAACCGAGTCGCAAAACCATTTGAATCCATTCAACACAGACTAAGGACTCTGTCCGGCGGCGGGTATATGCCTGACTCGATCGAAGACAGCTATGAGGAAATAAACCAAATCACACAGGGTATCGATGAAGTCGCTTTGATTTTACAGCACAGCATGCGTGATTTGCACGATGAAAAAAGTAAACTGGACTATATTCTCGATAACATCAGTGACGGCTTGATTGTCGTGGATGAAAAAAAGTCAATAACACTGATAAATTCCGCCGCCCTCAATACGTTTGGAGCTACTACCGAAATTATTGGCAAAGATTTTATATATCTGAGTTATGACAAATCAATTGCAGGGGCGGTCGATGGCTGCGTGAGCCGCGCGGAAAACGCTTTGTTCGAGTTTTCCCTCAATGGCAGGATATTTTTTGTGACCGTGAAAAGGCTGCCCGGTACAACACTGACAACGATTGTTCTGTCTGATGTCACAGAGACTCGGGAAAGCGCGAAACAGCGGGAAGAATTCTTTGCCAACGCATCCCACGAACTAAAAACTCCACTGACAGCAATCAAAGGTTTCAGCGAACTTGTAGAGATCAACAACAAGGATGAAAGTATAAAAAAATATGTTGACGGAATTATCCGAGAGACAGAGCGAATGCTGACTTTGATAGGAGATATGCTTAAGCTATCCGAACTTGAAAACACAGAGAATATCAACCCAATACCTGTTTCGCTGGCAAGAGTGTCCGGCGAAGTGCAGGAGGCTTTGTCAGCTTCTATCATTGAAAAAAGCATAATCTTTGAAATAGCGGGCGATGCGATGGTGAGTGCCGAGCCGGCACATGTTTATGAACTCATGAAAAACATCATAGAAAATGCCGTGCGATACAATAATCGCGACGGCAGGGTTTCTGTAACGATTGAAGATGATAAAAAAGGAGCGTTACTTTTTGTGTTCGATAACGGTATCGGAATAGCGCCTGAGGAACAGGCGAGGATATTCGAGCGGTATTATCGTGTCGAGAAGAGCCGTTCTCAGCAAAAAGGAGGAACAGGGCTGGGGCTTTCGATTGTCAAGCACATCTGCTCGCTGTACGGATGGCAGCTGACTTTAAAAAGCAAATTTGGTGTAGGTACGGAAATATCAGTAGTGTTTAGCAGCTCTCCTTGATGAAACGGGTAAATGCCTGTACCTGCTTTTCCAAAAAAGGTGCGCTGACTGTCAAAGCCAACTTCCCGTTTGAATCGGCTTGCTGATTTGCGTTAGGTATAGTCAGGCGCGGCATGTTCATGACCCGCATGTTGAGAAAACTTATCAGGGTAACAAGATGATCCTGAGCAATTCCCGTTCCCGACATGCCCGGGGAAATGCCGCTTACCGCCGCCGGCTTCCCTTTAAGCACTTGCCCCTCGGAGTCACTCACAGGTCTGGATAGCCAGTCAATAAGATTTTTCAGGACACCGGGGAAAAAATGATTATACTCCGGTGTGAAAAACCATATCCCGTCGGCGGATTTTATTGTCTCGCGCACGCGCCTGACAGCATCCGGCGCGGGATATTCGATATCCTGGTTCAACAATGGGACGTCGGAATACTCCAGCAACTCAAATTCAGCCAAATCTCCGACTATTCTCCCTGCCTCAAGAGCCAATTGGCGATTGAAAGAATCCTTCCGTAGAGAACCCACAATTGCCGAGATTTTAATCGTTTCCATGTCATTTCACCCCAATTTTATGACGGCGATGATTATTGATCGCCGCTATCCTCGTCGCCCTCAAAAAAGACAACTCTGTTCCGTCCCGATTCTTTAGCTTTGTAAAGCGCTTCGTCTGCGCAGTGGGTCGCCTGTTCTATATTGTTTATTGGCGCGGCGTATGCGATGCCGAAACTCGAAGAAACCGGTATCTGTTGACCCTCGAACACAACGGGAGTGGCGCATACGATCCGGCGCAAACGTTCGGCAGCGTTTATCGCGTTTTCCTTACTGATTTCGGGCATGAATACTATAAACTCCTCCCCGCCGTAGCGGGCAAGTGTATCATAAGGCCGAATGGCGCTTTTCATACGCCCG
>JGI24702J35022_10001669_pt1 | contig 13798 bp, 12 predicted proteins | sample TergutTh196P4_FD_35022 | JGI IMG/M metagenome (IMG submission 35022)
TGCGTGCAAGAAAATTTTGGTTGTCGGGACGGAAAAAATGTCTTCCATCGTGGATTATACCGACAGAGCCGTGTGTCCTATTTTTGGAGACGGTGCGGCAGTGGTTATGGTTGAGCCGACAACGGAAGATATTGGCGTGATTGACAGCATATTGCGTTCTGACGGAATGGGCAGGAAACATCTTCACCAAAAGGCAGGCGGTTCGCTGAAACCCGCAAGTTTGGAAACCATTCAGGCGAGGGAACATTACATCTATCAGGAAGGGCAAGCGGTGTACAAACACGCTGTTGTCTGCATGCGGGACGTCAGCGTTGAAATCTGTCAACGCAACCACCTAACCAACGATTCTATTGATTGGCTTGTGCCTCATCAGGCAAATAAACGCATTATTGATTCTGTTGCCGAAAAGTTGGAACTTCCGCCCGAAAAAATAATGGTAAACATTGAACGTTACGGAAATACAACCGCTGCGACTATCCCGCTCTGCTTATGGGAATGGGAAAAACAGTTGAAAAAAGGGGATAATTTGATATTAACCGCCTTTGGAGCGGGGTTTACTTGGGGAGCAATTTACCTGAAATGGGGCTATGACAGTAAATAATGAAATTGGACGCATATATAATATAAATGTAAAAAAATGAGAAAAATACAAATGGTTGATTTGCAGACGCAATATCAACATATCAAAGCGGAAATAGATGTTGCTTGGCAGGAAGTAACGGAAAGTTGTGCGTTTATCAATGGACCTGCGGTAAAAAGGTTTCAGGAAAATTTGGAAACATATTTGGGCATAAAACACGTTATTCCCTGCGGAAACGGAACTGATGCGCTGCAAGTTGCACTGATGGCATTGGATTTGAAGCCGGGAGACGAAGTGATAACAACCACTTTTACCTTCATTGCAACGGCGGAAGTGATTGCCCTGTTGGGCTTAACACCTGTTTTGGTAGATGTTTATCCTGATACATTCAATATAAATATCGAAGCCGTAGAGCGAGCCGTTACTCCCAAAACGAAAGCCGTTATTCCCGTTCATTTGTTCGGGCAGTGCGCTGATATGGAGCGATTGTTGCATATTGCCCAAAAACACAATTTGCATATTGTCGAAGATGCTTGTCAGGCAATCGGTGCGGACTATCTTTTCAGCAACGGCAGCGTGAAAAAAGCAGGAACGATGGGGATAATGGGCTGTACTTCGTTTTTTCCGTCCAAAAATTTGGGTTGCTACGGAGACGGCGGCGCAATCTTCACCAACGATGATGCAACGGCACATACATTGTGGGGAATTGTGAACCACGGTATGTTTGTACGCTATTATCACGATTTGGTGGGCGTAAATTCGCGGTTAGACAGTCTGCAAGCCGCTGTGTTGGACATCAAATTAAAACGGTTGGACAACTACAACGAAAGCCGTCAGCGAGCGGCAAACTACTATTCCGCCGCCTTTGCCGACAATCCGCATATCCAAACGCCGATAACCGCCTCGTTTACCAATCACGTTTTTCACCAATACACGCTGATTTTGAACGGAGTGGACAGGGATAAACTGGTGTCGTATATGAACGAAAAGCAAATTCCTGCCATGATTTATTATCCCGTTCCGCTGCATCTGCAAAAAGCCTATCGGAGTGAACGTTACAAAGCGGGCGATTTTCCCGTAAGCGAATCTTTGTCGTCTTCCGTTATCTCCCTGCCCATGCACACGGAGTTGGACGAGGAACAGTTGAAGTATATTGCAGGTAGTTTGTTGGAGGGGGTTCGGTTTCTAAAATAAAAAAAGTGTATCTTTGCAGAAAAAATATCAAATATGATACTTTGGAATAATCAAACTGAAATACAGTTCTTTACGGAAGCATTAAAGTGTTTTGCAACACCAGAACAGTTGTTTTATCACTTAACAGATGGCTATTTTGCATACGTTCCCAAAGGATTAGATGCAGAAGGACAAACTTTGCAAAGTCGAAATTCATTGATTGGACAATTTACTGAAAAATGGTGCAGAGATTTGTTTTACTCAATTGCAAAAAGGTTAAAACTTCATGCTGTGAATAGCGTTGTTTGCGAAGAACTTGGATTGTCTCGACAATCAAGTGCTGATTTGGCATTTTGTACGACAAACGAAATTAATCAGAAAGCAGAGAATATTAAGTTGCTTTTTGAAATCAAAATGAGCGTAGTTTCAAATTACAAATTTGAAAAACCAAATAAAATTCAATTTGTTGGAGATTATACACAGCATAAAGGTAATCCATCGTTATTACGCTCTGATTCAATGCTTAAAGCAATAGGAAAATCCATAAATATAAGAGTTTCGGGTATTGAATCAACAAAAATTCCAATTATCGTGCTTGGAAATAGTCCAATCACGAACAGTTATGTGAAAAAGGTTGATTTTTTGAAACAATCGGGTGTGGTTCAAGGTTTTTGGTCATTAAATCCCAATCCTGCAATTGTTGAACATATTGAGAAATCGCCAAAACTTGGTTTTGAAACAATTTTTAACGAAAACCAATTACTGAACAACTGTAAAGCATTAGTAGAAAATGATATGAATTATTTTTCTACGATGATTTCTAAATCGAATTTAGGAAAAATAATCAAAATAGCAAGTCAAGAGAAAGATGATGTTGCAAGGGCTGAAAAATTTTTAACTTTTTTAAAAGCAGCATAAATTATGAATAAGAAACAATTTGAAGTAAAAATATTTTATAGTGGATATTGCTCTTATGAAATAGAAGCTGATAATGAAGCTGAGGCAATTGTAAAGGCAAGAAGTTTGCCGATTAATAATAATGAATTTTTATCAACTATAGAAGGTTGGGAAGAAGCAGATACAGCAGAAGAAATTATACATGGAAAAAATTAAAACAGATATTCCGTTAAATTATATAACAATTAAAACGACAAAAAGTCGTATAGATAAAGGATTGCTGGCAATTCCTGTTTCTTTGATTGAAATTTTTCCAAAATCAGCAGACAAAATTTATTTGATTGACGAAAATGGAAAAGAAGAAAAGAAAAGTTTTACACCTTATAATAGTAGTAGTCGGGAATGTAGAATAGGTGGTTTGAAAAATTTCTATGAAAAATATGAAATTTTTAATGGAGACGAATTGGTAATTCAACTATTGGATGACAAAAAATATATGATTATTCCTGAAAAAATATTTGGAACAACGTTAATGGCAAAACTTCACGAATTTGAAAAAATTGATAATGAAAAGTTATTAGATGAAAAATTAAGTTCTATTTCAAAATTTGCTAATTTGTCAAAAAAGGATATTCTTAAAAATGAATTTATTAGATTATCAAGTAATGAAGTAAAAAAAAGAAAAACTATCACAAAACAAAAAATCACAACGAAAGAAAACGTTCCATTTGCATTAAGAAAAATTTTATTGAATTTATATGAAGGGAAATGTCAAGTTTCAAACTTTACCTTTTTAATGAAAAATGGTTTGCCCTATTTCGAACTGCACCATATTGATGCTTTAAAAGGAAATCATTTAAAAAATTTGATTGTTGTATCTCCGAATGTTCACGCTCAATTTACTTATGCTAATTTGGAACAAAAATTTGATAATGATGGGTGGTTAAGAGAAGTTAAGTTTAATGACAATTTATTTAAAGTTAGTCAAATAATAGATAAATTGCCGAAATATTTTGAAAAAGAAGTGCATTTTTAATATGAAAAATGAAAAAATAATTTGGAATAAAGCAGCAAGTGCAAGTCCATCAACGGCTTGGGGAAGTTGGCAAAGTGCTGCAAATCCGATTTTGCGAGATATTCACGAATATATTTTAGTTTTTTCAAAAGGTGATTACAGCCGTCGAAAAGAAGACAAAGAAAATACCATTACCAAAGAACAATTTATGGAATGGACAAAATCTATTTGGACAATGAACGCTGAAAGTGCGAGAAGAATAGGACACCCCGCACCATTTCCCGAAGAACTGCCATATCGTTTAATACAACTTTATTCATTTAAGGGTGATATAATTTTAGACCCATTTATAGGCAGTGGAACTACGGCTGTTTCTGCATTAAAATCAGAAAGAAAATTTATCGGCTACGATATTTCGGAAGAATATATTAATCTTGCTATCAATAGGATACAACCCTATTTAAGTCAAATAAAATTTCATTTTGAACCCGTAAAAATGGCGGAAGAACCAAATGATTTTAACTATTTGGTAGCCAACGGATAACAAAATTCTCTCCCTGACTAAAAATTAAGCGTAATAGAAATAAATGAAATATCAATCACTATGAAAACATACCTTATCGGTTTTATGGGTTGCGGAAAGAGTACAGTGGGTAAACGTTTGGCGGCATACTGCAACTGTTCTTTTGCGGATACGGACGAACTGTTCGAGACAAAACTCAACCGCTCCATTAACAGTTATTTTGAACATTACGGAGAAGAATCGTTCAGAAAAGAAGAGTCGTTGATATTACGAGGGACGGCATCATTGGAGAACACGGTTATTGCCGTAGGCGGCGGGACGCCCTGTTTTTACGATAATATGGACTGGATACTGTCGCAGGGAGTTTGTGTGTATTTGGAAATGCCGCCCAAAGCCTTGCTCGACCGATTGCAAAACAGCAAATCGGCACGTCCTTTGCTGAAAACCGATAATTTACTTGAAAACATACAAAATCTTCTATCACAACGTGAGCCGTATTACAAAAAAGCAAGCATTACCTTTTCGGGATTAGATGTTGATATTTCTAAATTGTACAAAGAAATTTACCGATACTCATATTCGGCATAGGGATTGTGTTTGTACAGCGGGATAATCCAGCCTATTTTCAGTCCGATTAATCCTTCAAACGGTTTTGCGTCGTCTTTCCGCATTAAGTTAAAGTCGTATTCCCGCTGTCGGTGGGCAAAGATTTCGTAAAACTCCACGCCGCCGTAAAAGCAGAGTAGGCTCTTTTTCGTCAAGTGCATATATCCTACGAACTGATTGAGCGAAAAACCCAACGTGAGCCTGTCGTATCCTTTTGCGTATTCGGGTTCGAGAGCAGGGATACGATATTCTGGTTGTTGCGGGTTCTTGATTTGCAAATAATGCTGCATTACGCCCAACCCAACCTTTATCCAAACGCCGGAGTTCCGAAACTTTTGTGAAACAGGAAACACTTTTCCGCCTTGCAAATGAAATGAAACCGCTCGAAAATCAACCGAGACCTCACCCGTAGCCAAGCCGTTTTGGGGAATATAAAGTCCATCGGCGGTTATGTTTTCAAAAGTACTTTTCATAACTTCGTCCGTTACCTGCCCGTTGAAATAGTATTTAAAGCCGAAATCAGCCGTCCAGTTGCTTTTGGTTGTCAGGCAGAGGTCGGTTCCGATGGACAGGTTGTTGCCAAACTCTTTCCGCAAATCCGCCATCACAAAATGGTAGGTAAAATTGGGCGTTAGAAAGAGAATAACTCCGGAAGAGTCCACTTTTTGCTTCGGCAATTCCGTTTGCGACCTCCCCTCAAACGCCATCAATGCAAAGAAGATAATGTAAAAAATGTTCCTTTTCGCTTTCGCTCCATTGCGGACTTGACCTGCAATCCCCCGCCTGAATACGCTATCTTTGGTTTTTATCGCTGTCATTTTTGTAATTCAGTTGTTAACATTTCGTATATTTCTTGCCACGTTTTTTGGAAGAATTGGTTTGAAGTATCTGCAATTTTCGAAAATGTATCGGACGAAAAAAACTTGTCTGTCGCTGTTTTTTCGTCAAAACCAAAATCCGTTACCAACTTTTCAACGATTGGCTCGCCGATGTTTGTAAATTTAGAAATCTGCTTTCGATAATCAATCCTTTTTAAAGTTTGCAAAGAACCTTCTGTGCAAAAACAAATTTGGTGTGTTTTTTCGTGCCACTTCAACTCTTCTAAAAAATCTTTCTTGGTGATATTTCCTGCCAAATAATGCCCAATTCTGTTTTGTATTTTATCATCAGCAACGGGACCTTCCACAATATCAAACTCGTGAGCGGGTTCGGGATTTTCTTCGTTTCGATTTAAAACCACAAAATCAAGCCATTCTTCATCATAATTTTCAAAATGTTTTATTCTGCAAATTGATTTAGTGAAAGCATTTTCGCTATATTCAAACTCGGTAACTATTCCGTCATTTTTATATTTACGCCCCAATATTTTCGACATATTTTCGGCATGTTCACGGAATTTTGTAACATAAAAACCACGACCAAAATCCCTATGTGGTCGGCATTTTGTCAAATCAATGTTCTCTATTTTAATATTGCTGCCGTGATATACAATCATTATTTCAATCCTCCATTTTGATAGCAAATTTCATAAATATCACGCACCGCCCAAATATCATTGTCGGTATGCAATGCCCACCAATGCTCGGTAAGGAAATCCCAACCGCCATGTTTTTTTAGATAAAAATAAGCGTCCTGAACATTCATTTTGTACGCATCAGCAAATGCAGGCACTATGTATGTCATAAAACTTATTTTATCGCTCGATTCCTTATTTATTGCTCGTGTCTCCATTATCTATAACACTCCTTATAAACTAACCATCACTTCTTCGGAATTTTGAATTTATACCCCAGCACCAAGCCGAACGATTCCTGAAACTGCACATGGTCGGTCTGATGGTCTGGCTGCAATACGCCGTCTTTGTTAAAGACGGGAAATTTAACCGTATAATCGTAAGCCAATGCTGTTTTGAACGAAACAGACAGCCAATCGGTAATGGAGAAATTCCAAATCATTTCAAAGTTGGTAGCCAAATTTCGCAGATAGGCATATTCCCCCAAGTAATTGTAAAACAGTTCCAATTTTGTGTTCAGGTTGACTTTCGGGTGAATATCGGCGTTGTAAGCGATACGCGTAAAAGCACCCACCACGGCGAGTACTTTTTTCCCGCTGTCCACTCCTGCGATGGTTTGGTCGAAGAAAGCATTGTCCAATTTGCAGTTAAGCCGTGCCGCCAAAGGCGAGATGTACCAAGACCAATCCTTGCGTTTATGCTCCATGCCGATAGAAAGGGTAACGTAGCCCGGCGTCATAAAAGTGGACGTCCGTATGGTATCGTTTTTTTTCCCGTCTATCATTTGCGAATAGGCGTTCAGCAGCATAGTATAATACCAGCGTCCGCCTGCTTTGTAGCCAATTTGGGTGTTGAATTCGAGTTTGTCGGAAGTTTTTTCGCTGCGTTTTTCTTTGGTGGTGGTATTGTAACTGTAACGCCAGCCGAAATCCAAATCCAGCGTTGTCCGCCACGCAAATTTACCTTTGTTGTACGTTAAAAACATACGGTCTAACGTCCCCAATCCGAGATAGGGGTCGCCCGCACCTCCCCAATTGCTTGCGTAAAACTGGTTGAACGCCAACTGAAAATTGCCTCCAAATTTCCACGTACCGCTTTTATGCAAGGTATCAACCAAGCCGTCATCTCCTTTTGCCTTTTCAGCAGCGGCAACAATAACATCTTTTTGTGCATAACACAACGGCACAAACATAAACAACGAAAGTGCCAATACAAAAACTCTCATTATCTCAATTCCTATTTATCAAAAAACAATTTCTGTTCGCCTTTATCCACCGTATAAGTTCCAAATTCTTCCACAAAGGTTTTGCTGCCGATAATAACTGCCTCTTTCTGTTCTTTTACGACAATCATTTTAGCGTTTTCAAGAACTTCCTCTCCGATTTGCAAGGTACTCAAATACACAATGGATTTATCAATAATGGTTCCGTCTTCATTAATTGCACTTACGCCTTCTTCAAAATCGCCCACCGTGATAATCGCCTCTTTTAAGAAATTCATCGCTTGGTCGTAGGAAATGGTCAGTTGTTCTACATCGGGTTCTATTTTGAATTGTACCGTTTTACTGTTAGCATAACAAGTGCCGAACACCAATTTATCGTCTGTCTGTACAGGAATAGAACGTCTTTGTACAACTTCGACCTTGTATTCCACCTTGCTTGGGTCAACTTTTTCTACTACGCCTTTTGGAACATAGTCTGTACGCAGAATAAAAAATTCTGTACGGCGGTTGAGTGCATGAGCGCCTTCCCGTTCATTTTCTGTTCTCAATGCCTTGATATATTCAGGAGTCAAAACCGTTCCTTTTTTGAATGTAACTCCGCGGGAAACGCGGTCTCTATCCAAAACACGCGGCACACGTTCCGCATAACCTTTTGCAACCAATCTTTCAGGGTCAATACCTTCTTTTATTAAAAATTCTACGCAGGATTGCGCCCGATTTTGCGAAAGTACATCATTGGTCATCGCAATAGCACGGAAGTCGGTGTGGGAACGCAACTCAACCACAATGGTTGGATTGTCTTGCATTGTTTTCAACAATCCCCGCAACGAATCTTCGTATTGCGGTTTCAAATCCCATTTGCTTACGTCAAACAAAATATCAGGCAATGGAGTAGGCTCTTTGGGCAACGGATTTATTCTAAAATCGCGTTTCAAATCTTTGTTTTCCGTTAAACCTACCGTTGTTTCTCTGCCTCTGTTGTTTTCATTTTCATAATAACCTTCTTTTTGAACAAGTATATCGTGAGTCAGTTCTCCCAATATTTTTGTTTTGTCAAAATGGTAATATCCTTTGATGTCGGTAACTGTTTTGTAAGATGTTCCGTCTCCTGCTGTGATGGTAACTGTCGCACCATCAACATATTGCATGGTAACGCTGTCTCTTACAAATCCCGAAAGCGTAAACACAATCGGACGCAGTTTGAACGACCAAATATCGCCTTTTCCCCTTCCGCCCGAGCGGGTAGAGGTGAAAAATCCTTTTTCAACAAAGGGAAATCCGCTGGCTGGGTCAATCGCTTCCGAATGGTCAAACAGAATGCCGAAGTCGTCCGCTTCCGAATTTATCGGGTATTTCAAATTTTCAACAGGCGTCCATTTTCCATTTTCAAGCCTCGTTTTGTAAATATCATATCCGCCCAATCCTACATGTCCTTTCGATGAAATATACAAGGTGGAATCGTTTTCCAACGAAGGATACATATCGTGGTCGTACGAATTTACATTGGGACCCAAATTAACAGGGTCGTCAAATGGTTTTCCTTTTTTAGACCGCGTGGCGCTCCATATATCGAATCCGCCCATTGTTCCCGGCATATTGGAAGAGAAATAAAGCGTCAGTTCATCGCCCGAAATGCACGGATGCACATAATCGAAAGAATCAGAACCGAGTTTAATTTCTTCGGGATCTCCCCAGCCTTTTCCCTTTCGGGTAGCCTGATATATTTTGCAATACTGGACTTCCTTTTTCTCTCTGGGACAACGCGTAAAGTAAATGGTCGTCCCCTTATCGTTAAACGACGCCTCTCCCTCATTGGCAGGCGTATTGATAGCCCCCGTATTATCGAAGAGAATCGGCGTTGACCATTCGCCCGGGAAATCAACCGTTTTGCTTTTGGGCTTGGTGGACTGGTACAAATCGGAAAAAGCGCCTCCCGTCCAAGCATCGGTCTGTTTTCCCGTACTTCCTTCGCGGGAAGAGGTGAAAACCAACTCCGTTTCCTTGCTGTTTCCCCACATGGGCGACCAATCTTCTCCGGGCGAGTTGAACTTTTTCATGTTTTCAACTTCGTGCCGCGTGGGATTGTTTATCCACAGCGGAGCCGTTTTGCAAGCCTCTATCCTGTCGGCACTGCGGGGGTCTTTGGGACGAGCCTCCTGATACCTTTCATAGTATTTCAAGGCTTTGGGATAATCTTTCCGTATGCGGTAGATATCCGCCAAACGTAACAAAATAGACGGATTATCTTTCTGATAATTCATCTTTTCCAACCGAAGATACTGCTGTTCCGCACTTTTTAGATTTTCCGAGATGTAATAACACTCAGCCATTCTGTACAAAACCCTGCGTCTTTCAACAGGATTGTTGCGAATTTTCTTGTAAGCCTTCTTGTACAAGTCGGCAGCAACGGTGTACTGAAACGTGTTAAACGCTTTGTCGGCTGCCTCCGCAGGCGTTTTTTGAGCAAATGCCGACACATTGACAACCAGCATTAAAGCGAGTAAAGAACTTATTCTCTGCATTCTATTCATCGTATTATCGTATTAATTAGTTATGAGTTGCAAAGATACAAAAAAAAACAATATCTTTTGCAAAAAAAAGATTTTTTTCAAAAAAAAAATTTACATAACCATAATTTTTATCGTCCGCAGGGGTACGGCAAGGCATAATCTGCGGAAAAAGTGTATCTTTGCAAAACGGTATCGGTAACGGTTATAATTTATGATAAAGTTTAGTAAAGGTTTGTGTTTCAGGCAGTTAGCAGGATTGTTGGTTTTGCTTTTTTCGTCCGTGTTGCTGAAGGCTCAGTTTTATAATGGGTCGAATCTCTCTTTTGGGAAGAGCCGCATTCAGTATCAGACGCGGGTGTGGAGTTATTATCGGACGCCCTATGCGGACATCTATTATTACCACCAATCGAAGGAATTGGCTAATTTTGCGGCGGAGAAACTGTCGGAAATCCTTGCTGAAATGGAAAAACGGACGGGCGTTGCTCCCGAAAAGAAAATCCAAATCATCATTTATGCCCGTCAGTCCGATTTTATGCAGTCCAATATCGGTTTGGCGAGCGAAGATTTTTACAATACGGGCGGCGTTACTTCGGTTTACGAAGACAAAATATTTCTGTATTTCAAAGACAATCTGAACACTTTTTTGGACGATTTGAAGGAAAATATTGCCAAATTNNTCATTGCGACCCTCACCTCGGGGAATGATTTGCGTTCAAATATGTCTGCGAGTTATTTTGCGGCTTTTCCGTATTGGTTTACAGGCGGTTTGAGTTTGTATTTATCCAAAAAAATGACTCCCGAAATGGAAAACAAAATAAGGGACGGCATTTTGAGCAAGCGGTATCAAAAAATTTACAAACTGAATTATCAGGAACAACAATTGGCGGGTTATTCGTTTTGGCAGTTTATAGATAAGCATTATGGGGAGTCGTACATTTCGTCCATTTTGTACTATTCCAGCAGCATACGCAATTACGAGCGGGCGGTTTTGTATGCACTCAACAAGCCTTTTGACGTAGTTTTCGATGAATGGATTCAGTACAGCAAAGAAAAATATCTGCCCAAAGCGGACGAGTCGGAGGTGGAAACGGAGCAGATGCGGTTTAAGAAGAATACGAACTATCTGTATCCTGTTTTGTCGCCTTCCGCCAATCTGCTTGCCTACGTTACCAACAAAGAAGGGCGGGTAAAAGTGTGGATTATGGACGTAACTACCAAAAAACGAACTTGTATTTACCGCTATCATTACCGTATTGAAGAAAATCCCGATTACAGTTTTCCGCTCATCGCTTGGCAGCCTTCGGAGGATATTTTAACGATGATGGTGGAATCGCACGACAATGTTTATTTCCGCAATTACAATGCGAACAACAAAAAGTTTGAAACCAATCAGGTTGTTTTTATTGGAAAAATCACGTCTTTTTCTTATGCGGAAAACGGCAAATCCATTGCACTTTCGGGAGTGAAAAACGGGCAATCGGATATTTACATCTATCATTTGTCGTCTCGTTCTTTGGAACAGATAACCAACGACAAAGCCGATGATTTTTCGCCGTATTTTATCCGCAACAGCACGCAACTGCTGTTCAGTTCCAACCGCAACAACGACACAATCGGCATAGACAACGGTTTTTCAAAAAATAAATTCGATTTGTTTGTTTATGATGTTGCGGCTAAAAATAAAGCATTGAACCGCATCACAAAGACATCTTTTGCCAATGAAATCTACGCTATGGAGGCGGAAAAAGACTATATTTCTTTTTTGAGCGACCAAAACGGCATTCAAAACCGATATTTAGGAAAATTCAACAACGTGATTAGCCGCATTGACACGGCGGTGCATTATGCCTATCGGCTCGAATCCACCTATCCCATCAGCAACAACAATACGGGCATTACTTTTCAGAATATCAGCGTTTCAAATGCTGCGGCAACCAATCAAATTTTTCGTAAAGGACAATATGTCTTCGGATTGGAAGATTATACCCGTTTTTCCGATGCAGGGGAAAAAACGCTGGCAAATTTTGTTTCGGAAAATGAAAAAACGGCACAAAAAGACAGTTCCGATGTTTCAGATGCGGTAAATGGGGAAATTTTGCCCAAAACGCCGAGTAAACAACTGCGTTTGGTTCGCCTCTCCGACATAACCGCTCCAAACGATACAACGCAAAAACAGCCTCTTCCCCATTCGGAAGAGGACGGCGAATCCGATGCCGATGCAACAAACGACCTCAGGCTTATTCCCCGAAATTACGATGTGCAATATTTTCTTAATGAAATGGTTACGCAAGTTGATTTTAGTTTCTTAAATACTGATTATCAGCAGTTTGTAAAATCTTCCTCGCCCATTTACCTTAATCCCGGATTGAGCGGCGTGTTGATGTTCGGTATCCGCGATTTGATGGAAGATTACCGTATGACAGGCGGTTTTCGGGTTTCGATTGACCTGAGCGATATAGAATTTCTGTACAGTTACGAAAATCTGAAAAACCGATGGGACCGTCAAATTGTTGCTTATTATCAAACCCTAAAATCCTTCGCTGATTATAATCTTATCCTGCGTCAGCAAAATGCCTCTTTGTTTTACATTTTAAGTTACCCTTTCGACCGCGTGAATACGCTGAAAATATCCGCAAGTATGCGCTACAACCGCCTCGATATAAAGTCCGTAGATGATATTACCCTCGATGCCAAGCCGCAACATGCCGTTTGGACGGGCGGGAAATTGGAATATATTATAGACAATACGATGCCCGTTTCCACCAATATGATACGCGGATTGCGGGGGAAACTTTTTGCCGAATATATGTGTACGCCCGACAAACAATTCAACAATATGATGGTTTTGGGTTTGGATTTCCGCCATTATGCCAAAGCACACAATACGCTGATTTGGGCAAACCGTTTTGCAGGAAGTACTTCTTTGGGCAAAAATCGGCTCATTTACTATCTGGGCGGCGTGGATAATTGGTTTTCGGCAAAATTTAATTCGGAAACAAGCATTGATACCTCTGTAAACTATTCCTATCAAACGCTGGCGACCAATATGCGGGGATTTACGCAGAATATCCGCAACGGAAACACTTTTTTCGTTTGGAACACCGAACTGCGTTTTCAGATTATTCAATGTTTTGCAAAAAAACCGTTGCGGAGCGATTTTCTCCGTTCGTTCCAATTGGTTGCCTTCGGCGATGTCGGAACGGCGTGGGCGGGTTTGCACCCTTATATGGAATCCAACGCCCTTTTCACACGGACGATTACTCCCGGCAAAGGCGATTCCTACACCATCACCGTTCACCAAAAAACCGAACCACTCATAAGCGGATTTGGTTTTGGAGCCAGATTTATCCTTTTGGGATACTTTGTCCGTATGGATTACGCTTGGGGCATCGAAAACTTCACCATAAACAAAGGACTCTTTTACCTTTCTTTTAATCTGGACTTTTGAAGAGAAGATAATGTGCTACTGTTTTTCTGAACGGGGATTTGTGGGATTTTTGTGATTCTGTATGAAAAAAAAATGCGGACTTTGCGTAAATCTTTGCGGTAAAAAAAAATCAAATCAACAAATAAGCAAATCTATTAAAAAAAAGTGTATCTTTGCAAATTCAGAGTAAATAAGAATAAAATTTTTATCATGGTAAAGAGTTATAAGACAATCAACAACGTTTTGGGGTTGATAATTGGAGCGGTTGCCTCGGCGGTGTTCTTGATGACGGCGGAAGGCACGGTTAGTTTTTGGGATTGTGGCGAATATAT
>JGI24702J35022_10001670_pt1 | contig 13796 bp, 14 predicted proteins | sample TergutTh196P4_FD_35022 | JGI IMG/M metagenome (IMG submission 35022)
GCGTAGCTGCGTGAGGGACAAGCGAGTAGAGCGAATTCATTTCGCTCGTAAGCGAGCTGTCCCGATGGGTTGTGGGCGCAGCCCACGTTAGTACCTGACGGATGCACAACTCTTCGGCGCTCGCGGCATCCGGTTTCTTGAGCGACGCCCCCACATTGCCCTGCCCCGCCAATAACACTGCGCTTCATGTCGCCTGCCCCGCCAATAACACTGCGCCCCACGTTAGCATAATCAAAGGAGCAATCAGCAAATGAACGATAGGGTCTTTTCCTATTATGGCATCAATAAAGACAGCCCCGAATGGCGCGACTGGAAATGGCAGTACGAAAACCGCATCACAACCGCGTCGGAACTATCAAAAATCATCACATTAAACGAACAGGAAATGCAAGACATATCATCTTGCCTCAAAGGGTTCAGGATGGCGATCACGCCATATTTCGCATCGCTCATCGACCCTGACGACCGCGTCTGTCCCATCAAGATGCAAGCCGTGCCGTCCATAAACGAGACACACATACACCCATGGGAAAACCGCGACCCTCTGAACGAGGAAAGCGCAAGCCCCGTCCCGAACGTCGTTCACAGATATCCCGACAGGGTCCTTTTTCTCGTGACGCGCCAATGCGCCACATATTGCAGGCATTGCATCAGAAAAAGGCATGTCGGCGAAGAAGACTTTGTCATAAGCGAAGAAGAAAAAAACAACGCCATCAAATACATATCGGAAACAAAACAAATCCGCGACGTCCTCATATCGGGCGGAGACCCGCTCACGATGAGCGATAACGCGCTCGAAGACATAATCTCAAAGCTCAGGGCAATAGACCACGTCGATATCATCCGCATCGGCACCAGAATCCCCGTCACCATGCCCATGCGGATCACGCCCGGCCTGCTGGCAATGCTGAGGCGCTATCATCCGATTTGGATCAACACCCACTTCAACCACCCCCGCGAGCTCGCGCCCGATGCCGTCGCCGCGTGCGAGAGCATCGTCGATGCGGGCATCCCCCTCGGCAACCAGAGCGTCCTCCTCAGAAACATCAACGACGACGCCGATACGATGAAAGAGCTGCTGCTCAAACTCGTGAAAGCCAGGATCCGCCCATATTATATCTACCAATGCGATTTATGCGAGGGCATCGGCCATTTCAGGACAAAAGTGGAAACTGGGATAGAGATTCTGAAGAGCCTGAACGGATACATTTCCGGCCTCGCAGTGCCGAAATTCGTCATAGACGCGCCGGGCGGCGGCGGCAAAATCCCCATAAACCCTGATTATGTCGTGTCGCTCGACGACGAAAAAATCGTTATGCTCAATTATTTGGGAGACGCTTACGCATACCCACAGCCTTAACCGGTAGAACATTCCGGAATATCCGGACAAGGACGATGGTGACATGGAAAACCCCCTTGGCACAGAACGCATCGGCAAACTAATGCTGCGCTACGGCATACCCGCGACCATCAGCATGCTCGTCAATGCGATATACAACATGACCGACCAAATTGTCGTCGGCAATGTCATCGGCATGCTCGGCATCGCCGCGACAAACATCGCGTTCCCCATAATGACCGTCAGCGCCGCGATCACGTACCTCTTCGGGTCCGGCGGCGCAGCCAACTTCAATTTGCGTCTGGGCGAGGGCAACAAAGAAGCGGCAAACGCGGCGGCATGCAACACTCTCAGCCTGCTCGCCCTCTCGGGGACGATCATAGGCGTCGTAGTCCTGGTGTTTACGCATCCCCTCGTCTACATTTTCGGCGCGACGGAAACGGTTATGCCATTGTCCGTCACATACACCACCATCATAGCGATAGGCGTGCCGTTCGGCATCTTTTCCGCCGGCGCGTGCTACATAATCCGCGCGGACGGCAGCCCCAGGTATGCTATGATATGCACGCTCGCGGGAGCAATATTCAACATGATAGCCGACCCCGTCACCGCTTTCGTGTTTCATTGGGGCATCGCCGGCGTCGCGTGGGCGACCACGGTCGGGCAGATGCTGACTGCCGCCATTGCCGTCTACTATTTCCTTAGGAAAACGAAAACGGTTTCAATAAGCGCAAGCGCGCTCCGCCTAAAGGCCTATCTTGCAAAACGCATTGCCTCCCTCGGCGTCGCTCCGTGCATAAACCAGCTGGGGCAGGCCGTCGTGCAGATTACGATGAATAATACGCTGCGCTATTATGGCGCTTCTTCCTCCTTCGGCAGCGACATTCCGCTCGGCAGCGTCGGCGCGATTTCAAAACTGAGCGCAATGCACATGGCAGTCACCATCGGAATAGCGATGGGCTGCCAGCCGATCAACGGCTTCAACTACGGCGCCGGCCAATACGCGCGCGTCAAAAAGACGCTTAAGCTTGCAATCATCGCGGCCAGCATCGTTTCCTTCGCTGTCTTCATCGCATATCAGACAGCCCCGCACGCGCTGATGTTCATATTCGGCGAAAACGATCCGCTCTATCTTGAGTTCTCCGCCCGATATCTGCGGATATTCATGATGATGGCATTTCTGAGCGGCGTCCAGCCCGTGGTCGCGACATTTTTCCCATCGATCGGCAACGCAAAACGCGGGACATGGATAGCCATGTCCCGGCAAATTCTATTCATCATGCCGCTGCTGCTCGTCCTGCCGTTGTTTTTTGGGCTCGACGGCGCGCTCTACGCCGGCCCGATCGCGGACATTTGCGCCGCAAGCGTTTCGACTTTCTTCGTCATAACGGAGATGAAGCGTTTCTGAGCCGCAGGCGAAGACATTCGCAGCGAACCATCAGTCTATGTCATTCCAAGCCGTAGGCGTAGAATCTTTCCCCTGGAATTTCCTCGTGTTCTCAAGCCCTTTGACATACAACATTGCGATCATCGCCTGAGGTCGAGCGTAAGTATCTTCTCCCTCAATAGCAACACCATCCCCGCCGAAACCGAGAGCTCATCGACCCCCATCCTCAAAAACGTCTCCGTCAGCGACATATCCGCGCCAAGCTCCCCGCAAATGCCCACCCAGATCCCGGCATCATGCGCCGCTTTGACGGCCATCTCGATCATCTTCATCACCGCCGGATGCTTCGCGTCATATAAATGCCCAAGCCCCGCGTTCTGCCTGTCAATGGCGAGCGTATATTGAGTGAGGTCGTTCGTCCCGATGCTGAAAAAATCGACCATTGACGCAAGCTCGCTGCCAATCATCACCGCAGCGGGCGTTTCTATCATTATCCCGCGTTCGACGCCCTCGTCAAACTCGACCCCCTCCCGGCGGAGCTCATCCATCACTTCCTCGGTGAAGCGCAATGCCTCCTCGACCTCGCCCGTCGAAATGATCATCGGGAACATAATCGCTACATTCCCAAACGCAGAAGCGCGGTAAATCGCCCGCAGCTGCGTTTTAAATATTTCAGGCCTCGAAAGGCAAATGCGTATCGCGCGCATGCCCATGGCCGGGTTCGCCTCGTCCGGCAGATCGAAATAGCCGACCTGCTTGTCGGCCCCGATGTCCAGCGTCCTGATCACGACCTTTTTGCCGTTCATCCCCGCAACGACCTTCTTATAAGAGGCAAACTGCTCGTCCTCTGTGGGGAAATCATCGCTCTCGAGAAAAAGGAACTCGCTGCGGAACAGGCCGATGCCCTCTGCCGCGTTTTCAATAGCCTTGTCAAGGGCGGCAGGGTGGCTGAGGTTCGCAAAGACATCGATCTTCGTCCCATCAAGCGTTACGCTCGGGCGGCCTTTCAACCGTTCCAGCATCTCGCGCTGCTTCCGGATTCTATTCTGCTTTGCGTTCAGCTCCGCCTCCACAACGTCATCGGGCTCGATATATAACGTCCCCGACGCGCCATCCAATATCGCGGGCTTCCCGTTGAAACCGGCAGGGAGCTTCGCGCCCACGCCCACGACTGCGGGTATCATCATCGACCTCGCGAGAATGGCGGTATGGGTCACAGCGGATCCTTCCGCAGTGACAAACCCCAAAACCTTGTCGTTATCAAGCTGCACGGCTTCGCCCGGCGAAATATCGACGGCAGCGATAATCGACGGCGTGTCGAGTTCAAACCCCTCACGCAGCCCCGGGTTCAAGACATCTTGCAAACGATTCGAAACATCGACCACGTCCGCAGCGCGTTCCTTCATATAATCATTGTCCATCGATGCGAACAACCGCCTGAATTTCTCCGCCGTCTGCATGACAGCGCATTCAGTATTGACATTCTGCTCGTGAATGATGTCAATGACCGATTCTATATAATCCATATCATCGAGCATCATCCTGTGAATGTCAAAAATCGCCGCGCTCTCTTCTCCGACCTTTTCTTTCGCGCTCTCATACAGCTCGTCGAGTTGCGCGCACGCGACAGCCCGCGCCTTATCAAAACGCGCGACCTCCTCATCCGCATTGTCGATGTCTTCGCAGTCGATTTCTATCCGCTTCTTGTCAAAAAAGCGCAACGGCCCGATGGCCACGCCCTCCGAAACACCAACTCCATTAATGATATGCAAACACACCACCTCCTATATCTATCATCAGAATACTTTCCTGTCATGCAATCCGCTCGCCGCCGACAAACACCGCCAACACTTCCAAATTCGCGCCCAGCACAAGAACATCAGCGCATTTGCCAATCCGCAAACTCCCCGTGACAGACGAAATCGACACCGCGCGCGCCGGATTGTGCGAAGCCGCCAGCACAGCATCGGAAAAAGGAACGCCAAACTCAACAGCCTTACGGAAGCACTGCGTCAAATTCATCGCGCTGCCCGCAATAGCGCCCCCATCCGCAAGGTTCGACCGACCATCTCGGATTATGGTCGCCTGACCGCCTAGGTCATATTCGCCGTTCGGCATGCCGCTGCCCCTCGTGCTGTCGCTCACGAGACAAACCCTATGCTTGCCGAACATGCCGAACATGGCCCTGACGACAGAGGGGTGCAAGTGCACGCCGTCACTGATGATCTCCACATGGGCCGTCCCGTCAAAAGCGGCTCCGATCAGCCCCGGCTCCCTATGATTGAAGCTTGACATCGCGTTGAACAAATGCGTCACATGGCTGGCGCCTTCCGCAAAAGCCAATGCGGCGCAATCATAATCCGCGTTCGTGTGCGCAAGGCTGACGGTGCAGCGTTTGGCGGCATGATGTATCAAGTCCATGCTGCCCGGCAGCTCCGGCGCAATGTTGAACAGCCTGATACCGCCATCTGCCGCGTCGTATAGCCTGTCAAACAGACCAACGTCCGGATCAACGATATATTCTGGGTTTTGCGCGCCCGATTTCGACTTGTTGATGAACGGCCCTTCGAGGCTCAATCCACGCAACACAGCACCGTACCCGCTCTTGCCGATATATGGCCGCGCCGCGCGGATTATGCCCTGCAAAGTCTCTTCGTCATATGACATCGTCGTCATCACAACGCTCGTGACGCCCTGCCTGCCATAATATGCAAGCATTCTTTCAATTCCGCCGGCGTCGGCATCGCAAATATCACTGTTCACGCAGCCATGCGTATGGATGTCCACGAACCCCGGCAGCACATAAGCGCCGCCCGCATCGAACCCATCGCCATCGAGGTCTCCGCAATCCGCAATATCGGTGATGATCCCGCCATCGATTTCAAGGTCGCATTCCTGAAAGCCATCCGCGCCAAAGACATATCCGTTACGTATAATCAAAAATGGTCATCCCTTTCGATATCCCGATACGCAAAACAGTCACGGGGGAGGAATGACCGTTTTGCGCATCTATGCGTTCCCTCCCCCACAGGGAGATCATGGCGCATTTTATATTAGTGCCTGCACTGAAGGTCAGACAAGCATCTTCTTCATTTCGTCGGCGACATGCTGGACCTGCATGCCAACGATGACCTGCACGCTCGTCTTGCTGGGGCGTATCACCCCGCTGACGCCGGCCGCCTTGATGGCCTTCTCGTCGACGTCGGTATAATTCTTGATCTCAACGCGTAGCCGTGTGATGCAATTGTCCAACGACGTGATGTTCGCCTTTCCGCCTAAGCCCGCCAAAATCTGCCCTGCGATGCCGGTATAATCCGACGACGCAAGCGAAATCTTGCTCTCGGCCGCAGCGTAGTCGTCGTCTTCGCGCCCCGGCGTCTTCAAATTCATCTTGAGTATTATAATACGGAACAGGAAGAAATATACTATGAAGAAAACCGCGCCCACGACCAAAACTCCCCAAGGATTCTGCGCCATAGGCGTCCGCGAGCTCAAAATGAGGTCGATGAGCCCTCCGCTGAAATTGAAACCCGCGCGCACGGGCAAAAGCGACAGAATGACCATCGACACGGCAGTCAGCAAAGCATGCACGACATATAGGACCGGCGCCAGGAACATAAACGAAAACTCCAACGGCTCCGTCACGCCCGTCAGGAAGCTCGCGAAAGCGGCCGAAAGAAGCAGCCCCGCCGCAATTTTCTTCTGGTTGGTCTTGGCGGTGCTATACATCGCAAGCGCCGCTCCCGGCAGCCCAAACATCATCACCGGGAAAAACCCCGTCATGTATTGCCCCGTCACGCCCCGCACGCCAGTGTTCGCCCAAAAGTTGCCGAGGTCGTTGATGCCCGCGACGTCAAACCAGAAAACGGAATTGAGCGCATGGTGCAATCCAAACGGGATGAGCAAACGGTTGAAGAACCCATAAATCCCCGCGCCTGCCGCACCCAAGCTCAACACGCTCTTCCCAAATGCGACCAACGCCCCATAAATGACCGGCCACACGAAAAACAGGATCAATGCTGCGACGATGCTGACCCCTCCGACAATGATCGCAACGCTCCGCTTCCCGCTGAAAAATCCGAGCGCGTCGGGCAGCTTCGTCTGCCGGAACCGGTTATAGCATGTCGCTCCGATCAGCCCGCACAAGATTCCAATGAACACGTTGTTGATTTTTCCAAATGCGTCGCTGATTTCGCCAATGGCCTTCCCGCTGATCATCGCCACGGTGCCGGGTGACAGCAACGTCTGGATCAGCAGCCACGAAACGAGCCCAGCCAATGCGGCCGTGCCGTCGTTCTCGTGCGCCATGCCAATCGCCACGCCTATCGCAAAGAGCAGCGGCATGTTGTCAATGATTGCCGCGCCCGCTTTGACGAGAAACGCCGCTATCTGGCTGTTGCCGCCCCATCCGCTTGGGTCGATCCAATATCCGACGCCAAGCAAGATTGCCGCAATCGGCAAGCACGCGACCGGCAGCATGAGCGATTTCCCTAGTTTTTGCAAAGACTTCATCATTTTCAATCACCATCCTAATATTTTATATGTTCCGCACCGTAGCGGCGGCAACCTGCCGCCACCCCCTGTCATTCCGCACCGTAGCGGCGGCAACCTGCCGCCACCCCCTGTCATTCCGCGCGAAGCGAAGAATCTTCACAGACTCTCAGACAGAAACTTCAAAGCCGCCACAGCAGCCATTTCCTCGCCCGCACCATCAAAAACGAGCCGCAATTCATCGCCCTGCACAAGCCCCAAACCCATAACGCTCAACAAACGCTTCCCATCAACCATCTTCGCATCGGTGCCAACCTGCACATCGCCCGCGAACTCACCCAGCAGCTTCACAAGCAACCCCGCAGGCCGCGCATGGATTCCCAACTCATCCGTTATGACATATTTGACCTCTCTCACTACTGACCACCTCCTCGTCCATCTTCATTACAAACCACGCATTGCAATCCACTCCGACCCGCTCATTAGCGTTCTGCCTGTCTTATCTTGGGAGTTCGCGCCCCCTATGAAATATTGAAATATTGGATTATCCGACCCGCACCCTACGCCTTCAAAGTGATCAATGGGTCTCCCGCGTGGATGATTCCCTTCTTCGCAAACGAAATCTCCGAAAACGCATCCGGATTGCACACCACGATTGGAGTCATGGTATCATAACCCTCGGCAGTGATCGCCGACGTGTCAAAAACGATCAACGCATCGCCCATGTTCACATTCTCATCTGACTCCTTAAGCTTGGTGTAATGCTTGCCCTTCAGCTTCACAGTATCAAGACCAACATGTATTAGCAACTCAACCCCGCTATCGGTGATGATGCTCACGGCATGCCCCGTTTCGAACATCATGCTAATAGCAGCCTTCGCGGGCGCCCTCACGCACCCGGAAGACGGCTTGATCGCCACTCCGCGCCCAAGCACTTCCTCGCTGAACACAGGATCGTCCACCTCGGTGATAGGAATTACGATCCCATCCATAGGAGCAGCGATGACAATGCGCTTCCTTGTAAAACCCAGCATGACTCTCACCCTTCCGAACAGAATGAATATAAAAACAAACAGACAAACTGATGCCAATAATCAATTCTCCGTTGCATATCACAGATCGTGATGCAACAATACTAACCGCGAAGCAGCCATCAGAACATCACCCGAAATAAAAAAACCAATTCGCAAAACACATACCGAAACACTGCCCCCTCGCACGCAAACAACCCCCGCCAACGCAAAAAAATCCCCATAACCATTAAAGTTACAGGGAAAGAAACACGGGAACTGTTCGAGACTGCTAAGAAACACGGGGACGGTTCTCGCGTGTTTCAAAACACGGGGACGGTTCTCGCGTGTTTCACTCCGCCCCCGTCCGTTGCTGCTCATGGCTGAGCGTCTTTTCCCACGTGCGCATCGCCTGCATGCGCAAAAAAACACACATGGGCATAATATCTTCGCGCTCATCGTAGGCCTCCAGTGCCTTATAATACTCAGCCTTGTCCTCGTCATATATGGTTATCGGCGGGTGGTCATGGATCATCAGGAAATAGTTGAGAAGCGCACGCCCCACGCGCCCGTTTCCATCCGCAAACGGATGAATGTATTCAAAGCGCAGATGAAAATACGCGCCGGCTTTTAGGATATCCCCATTTGCATACTCGTTTATCTCATCAAGCAGAGCGCCAATATGTCCCGGCACTTCCTCCGGCAGCGATCCTACTTCCATGAGCCCGGTCACATAGTCGTGTTTCTTGAATGCGCCGGGGCGTTCCCCGCGCCCGACAAAGCGCATTTCGTCATATGTCCCACCTGTCAGCGCCGCATGTGTTTCAAGCACAAGCAGGACAGTGAGCGGTTCGCGGGCTGCAATCTTGTGTTTTAGGAACTCATAGCAGAGTTTTTGGTTACCGAGTTCAAAAATCGCGCGCGGATCGCCGGTGAAGTTCAAGGCGCGCCCATTCTCGAATATTTCCCGCGTGTCATGGTAGGTGATGGCTTCATTCTCAATCTTGCTGGAATTATACGCGAAAAGTATCCTGAAATTATCCAGCCTTGCGTCAATGTCGGAAACCGACGCGACATGCCATCCACGCCACATACGGACTATTTCATCATATAAATCCATTTGCACGCCTCTCACGATCGAATAATTGTATTATACCATGTCTTGCGGTTTCAACGAAGTTGAGAGCAAGACGGTAATCATCAAATCAAGTATGATGATTGCAGGCTACAATTCACGCCCGGTGAGGACGCAAGGACGTGAACGGAAGTAGCGATTGCCGCAACCATTATACCACGTTCTATCCGTTGTAGGGAGATAATTTCCGTCACGATAATTTCAGTCGCTAATGGAACAGGGGGACGGTTCGAGACCGTTCTCCGCTTGGTGGGACAGGGGCGCGTTCCACAGCTCCCAATGAGACAGGGGGGACGATTTTCGCATTCCACAGCTCCCAAGGGTCGTGGAACACCTGTTCCGTCCCAATGTCCCTATTGATTTTGAGAAATAGCGCAAAATGTCGTTGACTTTTTTGCTCTATTCAAGCATAATGTGGTACGAGGTGATTCGAATGAAACGATACGCGATCGAACGCTTGCTTGAATGGAAAGCCGAAAAGAAGCGAAAGCCGCTAATTCTCAGAGGCGCAAGACAGGTAGGAAAAACGTGGCTGATGCAGGAATTCGGCAGGACGCATTTTGAGAACATGGCGTATGTCAATTTTGACAACAATGAGAGAATGAAAATCCTGTTTGGCGGAGATTATGACATTCCACGTTTAATCGACGGACTGCAATTGGAGTCAGGCCAAAAAATCAGCCCACAGGCCACATTATTGGTTTTTGACGAGGTGCAGGAAGTACCAAAGGCTCTTTCGTCGCTGAAATACTTTCAAGAAAACGCGCCCGAATACGCCATCATAGCTGGCGGCTCTCTATTGGGCGTCGCTTTGCATCCGGGTACGTCTTTCCCTGTTGGCAAGGTGGATTATTATCATCTATACCCCATGAGCTTCATCGAATTTCTACTGGCCGTTGGCGAGGAAGGCCTTGTGGAATTGCTGAATAAAATGGATTGGGACCTGATCGCTGCTTTTGGCTCGACATTCGCGGACCTATTAAGAAAATACTACTATGTCGGCGGCATGCCGGAAGCCGTTGCAGAATATGCGGAAACCAAAGACTATGCAAGAGTCCGCAAGATACACGATCAAATTCTGTTCACGTATGAACAGGATTTTTCCAAACACGCTCCCGCAAATGTGGTCCCGCGCATCAGAAACCTTTGGAACAGCGTGCCCGCGCAATTATCAAGGGAAAACAAAAAGTTCTCGCCAGGTGTCGTGCAAAAAGGCTCGCGCCTGAGCGATTATGAAATTGCGCTGCAATGGCTGCTGGACTGCGGACTGCTCCATAAAGTCAATCAGGTCAGCAAGCCGGGCATGCCTCTAAAAAGCTATGAGACCACCTTTTTTAAGATTTTTTTGAACGACGTTGGCTTGCTTAGCGCAAAGTCGGAGCTGGACGTAAAAACCCTGTTGGAAGGTAACCGCATTTTCGAGGAATATAAGGGCGCATTGACGGAGCAATACGTCTTGCAGGAAATGGTTGCAAACGGCCTTACCCCTTATTATTGGAGCAGCAGCGGCACCGCGGAGGTTGACTTCGTGTTTCAGAACGGCTCGGACATATACCCCCTGGAAGTCAAAGCCGAGGAAAACTTGCAGAGCAAAAGCTTAAAGGTTTATAATGAAAAATACAATCCGCCTGTTTCTTTGCGGACGTCAATGAGAGATTTCCGCAGAGAAAGCTGGCTGATGAACATCCCGCTCTATGCAATAAGCCCGGGGCTTTTCGAATATTTATTGAAAACATAGTAAACATATTATATTATATGGTGTATAAACGTATGGAGGTGGATATGGCTTGAAAATCTCCACAAAAGGCAGATACGCAATCCGCATGCTGCTTGATTTGGCGGAACACAAAGACGATGGGTTTATTACGTTAAAAGATATTGCAGAGCGGCAAGGCATTTCGAAGCAGTATTTGGAACACATCGTTTCCCTGTTGAACACCTCGGATATTTTGCGCGCCAACCGCGGCAAAAAAGGCGGGTATATGTTGGCGAGGGAACCGTCGGAATGCAAGATAGGNGAAATNCTTCGCATAACGGAAGGAAGCCTTGCGCCNGTCGCTTGCTTGGACGATAAAACGAATCATTGTAGCAGGGCGGATTTTTGCAAAACCCTGTCTATGTGGAGTGGGTTTTACAAGGTGATAATCGAATACTTCGACGGTATAACCTTACAAGATATGTTGGCCCAAAACGTCGAGCAAAACGCCGACAGCTATGTGATTTAAGGGAACTCATCAAAGACTTCCAAAACTTTAGTGTTGCCAATATGACCGGGAAAGCCTTCAACGACTTCCCCGGTCATTATTTGCCGGTCATTATTTACCGGTCATGCTACACAGCCCCAAAAGCCTGTTCCAGATCGCCGATGATGTCGTCGATATGCTCCGTGCCGATAGACAGGCGAACGGTGTTCGGTTTGATGCCCTGTTCCAAAAGCTCACTTGCCGATAGCTGCGAATGGGTGGTGCTGGCGGGGTGTATTACGAGGGATTTGCTGTCCGCGACATTGGCAAGCAATGAGAACAGTTCCAGCCGGTCAATATACGCTCTAGCGTCCTCTGCGCCGCCTTTTATCTCAAAGGTGAAAATTGACCCTGCCCCATTTGGGAAATACTTTTGGTACAGCGCATTGTCCGGGTGCGTCTCAAGGGCGGGATGATTGACCGTTTCCACTTGCGGGTGCTTCGACAAGTATTCGACAGTTTTCAACGCATTGCTGATATGGCGATCAACACGAAGGGACAGTATAGTTACCGCCAATAATATTTGCTAGTATTCGCATTCTACATTGATATTACGCAATTGTTAAATATTATTTTTGGCGGTAACTATATAATACTATACTGTTACCGCCACGAAAACCGCTGATTCTGTAGGAGCGCTCGCACTGGTGCCGGTGGAATTATATGACTCAAAGAAAATTAGTAATACCAATGGTTTGTAGACCGCCAAGTGAGTAGGATTTACAAAAACTACGGAGCGGCATGTATCTATGACGGCGAAAATGTCAAGCCGTCAAGGGTCTGGGGCAGGGCTGCTCTTGCGCTTTGTACATTAATCTGCTATAATGATGTACAAACACGAAGGAGGTGGCGACTTGCCGAAAATCAGACCTATAACAGACCTGAGAAATACGAATGAGATTTCCGAAATCTGCCATGCTGTATGCGAACCCATATTTATAACAAAAAACGGTTATGGTGATTTAGTGGTAATGAGCATTGAGACTTATGAAGCCATGATAGAGGTTGCCGCAACAGATACAGCTATTTCCGAATCAGAAGCGGAACTTCTTGCCGATGGGCAACTGCACGACGCAAGGGCGGCTCTGTCAACGCTCAGGAGGAAGCACTTTGGATGAGTATTGAGTGCGCATGTCAGACCACGCTTTCAGGGACTTAGACGGCATATATGAATATATTGCGAGAGTTTTGATGGAACCCGGAATTGCGTTATCCCTGGTTGACGAGATAGAATCAACCGTTCTTAGCCTTGATACGATGCCCCATCGCTGTCCGGAAAGAAAAGTTGGAGCATATGCAAATCGCGGGTACAGGCAGCTTTTTGTGAAAAACTATACAGTTCTGTTTCGTATCGATGAGAAAAATAAGCAGGTTATCATTGTGACAATCAGGTATTCATCGAGCGCGTTTTAACATAATAATCGGGCGATATTCGTTAAACAACTTCGGATGGTCCTTATGGGCGCATACAATCCTATGTCACCAGCTAGAAAGCGCAACATCCTGTCAATCGTTTATATATCCGTTTTAATATCATCGATACCGTCCCACAAATCAGGAGAACAGGGCAAATCATAGTTATCTCGGATATGAACCAGTAATTTCTGCAAATCACTGGCCGACATCANCTCGACTAATGCTTGAATAATATCCTTAGTATCGTCAAAATCGCCTTCTTCAATATCTTGAGGACTGTAATGCACAGTAATAGAATATCCTTGCTGCTTTATCGTTGCAGCGTGTGGATTCTTGCGCCCATTCGAAAAATCATAGTATTCTTTCATGACTCATCACCTTCATTGTATAGTTCAGCCTCACCTTTCGCAGCCTTCCTTGCAGATATTATTCTTATAATAGTATCATCTTCTCTGTAACAATGACACACAACCATCAGTCGCAATTTGCGGCTTTTCCCTATTATAATGAACCTATCTTCTGCTTGTGAGTGCTCAGTATCATCGACTTCAATCGCCTTTTCATCAAAAAACACGGTTGCCGCTTCCTTAAAAGAAATGCCATGCTTGTTTATATTGATTATATTTTTGTCACTATCCCAATCAAAATGTTTTCCTTCCAACTCAATCAAGGCTTACCGTTATTTGAAACTTATACAAACTTAGTCAAAGATGAATAAATCTGATGTTCAATTCCTGCTTCATCGAGGGGCCAACGCGAGAACTCTCCACAGGCT
>JGI24702J35022_10001672_pt1 | contig 13790 bp, 11 predicted proteins | sample TergutTh196P4_FD_35022 | JGI IMG/M metagenome (IMG submission 35022)
ATTCTTTGGCGCTTTAATAATCTTTTTTATAACTGCAAATAACTTTAATCTTTCCATAATATCAATCCTGTATTTATAATATTTTGAAAAGATTTATTGAAGTGATGAATTTTTTATAAAGTTTCTGCTAAAAAATATTAAAAAAATAAAAAAACCAAAAATAACAATATTTATAAAATATTAATAAATTTCTTATAAAATCTAAAAATCAATCCCGCAAATATCACATTCAAGAAAAGAAAAATTTAATCAGGGTCAGAGCCTTCTACTGATCATTTAAATTTTTCTAAAAAACTAAATTTAAAAAAATTAGGAGATTCACATGAAAAAAATTTTTACAATTGCAATGACACTCTTAATTGCATCAAGCGCATTTGCGCAAGAAGATGCAAAAAAAGGACCGGATTTTAATTATGGTGCAAGAGTATGGCTCTATGGAGTTACAGGACAGCAGAAGGATCTAACTTATGATTATTCACATTTCAGAATAAGACCTATGCTTAGTCTTGAAATGGAAGACATCAAAATTGTTACTCACCTTGAGATTACACAAAATTTTGGAAAATCTATAAGTGGAGATGATCCGAACTATGCGCCACCGGCTACGGATAAATACGCTGTTAGAGTTAAGGGCGCATATATTGAAGCAAAAAACGCAATAATTCAGGATCTATCGCTAATGGGCGGATTCAACGGATATAAATACCCGCTTGTTATAGATAATGATTTTGCTATCTTTACGGCAGGTTATGACTTTGGCATAGCTAAGGCTAATCTGAGTTATATTAAGTTAAATGAATATAGTCTTTATGAGAAAACTGTAACCGGTGATAAACAGAGTACAGATGCTCAGGCATACGCTCTTGATGTGCCTATAAAGATCGATAAGGACATAACAGTAAGGCCGGGCTTAATATATATTCAAGGTGGAAAAAAGTTTGCTGATAATAAAACAGCAGTAGCAGGAGAGCGTTCTACTCAAGATCTTTATAAAACATCTCTTGTTAATGCAGCGCTTAATGCTACAGGTAAAATAGACGCAATATCTTTTACTGCTACAGGCGCATATTTAACAGGAACCTTGAAGAGAAATATAGATAATATTACAACTCCCGGAACACCAATAGATGGAGACAAAATTAAAACGTCGGCATATGCTTTTGATCTTGGAGTTGATTTTAAGGCTAATGATATGTTTAAAGTCGGCGCATTCGGCACATATGCCTCCGGAGATGATAAAAAAGATGCTAAGAAAAATAACAATTACTTCAAGAATATGGAAAATATCTTTGGCAGACCTGACAGATGTGACGGATCCGGTTTTGGAAGACTCTTTATCTTAGAAGCAGCTACTATAACACAAGTAGGCGGCGACTATGAAAAATTCTTTGCAATGGAACATGAACAAGGTTATATCTCTTATGGCATAAACGCCGAAGCAAAAATAAATAAAGTTACTCTCTTTGCTCAATTCGGTATGGCTCAAACTGCTAAGAAGACCAGGATTGAAAATAAAAAAAATATAGGCTCTGAAATAGACGCAAAGATTTCTTATGCGCTTGCATCAAAAACATCTCTCTTTGCAGAGTTTGCATATATTCTTAGCGGTGATGTAACATTGAATAGTTTTCAATACTATCAAGCAAAAGAAAATATGTACCAGATTGCCGGGGGTATAACTTCACAGATATAATCTCGTTTTTTTCTCCGATTTAAATTTGAATCTAGAGGCTGTCTGAAAGTAAATTTTTGGACAGCCTTTTTTTCTTTTTAATTTGACAAAAATTGCAAAAGATATATATTTATTATACTACTAAAAATATATAGAGAGAGGTAATTTTATGGAAGAACCAAAATTGCTGACAGTATGTCAGGCTTTCTATAACAGCGCCAATAGATTAGGTAATAGAATAGCGCAAGTGTTTAATCCTGCGCTTTATAGCGGAGAAACAGGAACTTATACATGGAATGAAATGAAGAAAAGAGTGGAGGATTTAGCCTGCGGGCTTTTATCTCTCGGATATAATAAGCAGGAACGAATAGGTATAATGTCTGTTAATAGTCCATATTGGACTCATGCGGATATGGCGATTTCCAACTGCGGAGGAGTAAGCGTTACAATATATCCTACCCTTTCACTATCCGAAGTCGAATATATAGTAAATGATTCGCAGTGCCGCTATCTCTTTATCGGTAATGCCGAGTTACTTAGCAGAATAAGTTCAGGTCTTAATAAGATGCCCTCATTAGAAAAAATCATAATCATGGACATGAACTATAAATCCGATAATCCGAAATTTATGGGTTTAATCGACCTCATTGATATCGGCAAAAAATACGCTGTAGTCTCTTTCGGTGAATATGAAGCAAGATGGAAAAATGTAACCTTAGAAGATTGGCATACAATACTCTATACATCTGGAACTACAGGTCAAGGGAAAGGAGTTATCCTAACACATTGGTCGCTCGGTTCAAGAATAGTCGGCACATTAAAATATTTTGCAAAATATGAAATGGATATAACCGAAAACGATGTAACAATGTCATTTCTGCCTCTTGCACATATATTCGATAGAGGTTCATGCCAGGGACTTGCCATTTGGCAGGGAGCTACTATTACATACGCCGACAGTCCTGCAACAATTGTAGCCGATATGCAGAAATATAATCCGTCATGGTTTAACTGTGTGCCGCGTCTTTCCGAAAAAATATATATTCAGTTAAAACAAACAATGTCGGAGAGTGCGGTAAAAAATGCCCTGTTTAACTGGGCGATAAAAGTCGGAGAAAGAGCTGTTGTTTACAGAACAGATGAATCCGGCTGCTATAACATGTCTCCCTCATTTGACCTTGCTTCCAAACTGCCATTAGGTCTTAAAATAAAGTATAAAATTGCAGATAAAATTATCTTTTCAAAGATACGCGCTCTATTCGGCAATCGTTTCAGATTTACATTTTCTGCAAGCGCGAGTATATCTCCCGAGCTTTTAAAACTATACTACATATTCGGTCTTGCATTCGTTGAAGGATACGGCTCAACAGAATCGTGCAATGCCTGCGTCCTTAATCCGCTTACTGCATGCAACCCGGGCTATATAGGAAAAATAGCTAACGGAGCAACAGGCAGAATAGCAGAGGATGGAGAGCTCGAAATAGGCTCAGCCGGTTTATTTAAAGGTTACTTAAACAAACCGGAAGAAGACAAAGCAGCTTTTACCAATGACGGATGGTTTAGAACCGGTGATATTGTAGTACAAGAAAACGGATATTACAAAATTATAGATAGGAAAAAAGCTATTATATGCCTTGCAACAGGTAAAAACGTGGCTCCTGCAAAGATTGAAGGTATGTTCGGAACAAGTCCGTATATTGAACAGATATTCACTATCGGAGATGAAAGAAATTATATCACCTCTCTGTTCGTCCCAAACTTTATGAACTTCATATCAATCTTTGACAAAGAAAAAATCCCATATGATAAGAGTAAATTAGTCTACTCAAGCGCCTCAGGCATACCCATATGTATTGAGGTTGGAGAAGAATTTATTGAAAATCAAAAACTCAAAGACTTGATAGCAAAAGAGGTAGCGCAAGCCAATTCTAAACTTGAAGATTTTGAGACAATAAAAAACTACGCCATACTCCGAAAAAGATTTACAGAGGAAAGCGGCGAGCTTACTCCGACTCAAAAGTGTAAGAAACGTGTAATTATTCAAAACTATAGTGATACGATAGAGGGACTTTATAAGGGATAAAAGTCATGCAAGGAATTTTGTATGGGCAAAAATTTTTGCCCATACGCTGTTTTTTAAAAATTATTACTCATCGGAATATTAAATGACCATCATAGGTAATATAATCGAAGGATTCCTCATGGGAGCCGGTCTTATCATAGCTATAGGAGCGCAAAATGCTTTTGTCCTTAAACAGGGTATAAAAAAAGAATACAGAATGGTCATAGCATTGATATGTTCATTCAGCGATGCATTCCTTATAGCAATAGGTATATCGGGAATGGGCTATATCTTCACCAATCAGCCAATAGTCACAAAAATCATATCTTTTATGGGAGCTTTATATTTAGCATACTTATCATTCAAATCTTTTCATTCTGCATATAAAGGCGAATCAATGGATATTACAGATAACTCATACATCCCTGCAACAAAGAAAAAGATTATTATAACAACTCTTGCCCTAACATTTTTAAATCCCCATGTATATCTTGATACGGTTGTAATGCTGGGTGGATTCGGCGCTGCAAGACCTGCAGACATTCGACCTTTCTTTGGACTCGGCGCAATTTCGGCATCATTTATATGGTTCTTTTTACTCGCGTACAGCGGAGAGATACTGTCGCCATTATTTAAGAAAAAATCCGCATGGAGAATCCTTGATACTCTAATAGGATTAATAATGGCATATATTTCTATTAAGCTGATTATATTCGGATTGTCGAGATAATAAACAATATTGCCGATAATATTATTATAAAATAAATACAAAAGGTAACAATACAATGGAATATAAAAACAGAGAATTCTCATATAATTGTAATTGCGGACACACAGTAAGAGTATTCATAGATTTTGGCATACCTCAAGAAAAATATAAATGCAGAAAATGCGGCAATCTTATAACAAGAGAAGAAATAAGCAAAGAATAATTAATTCATTCTTCGGATGGAGATACATAGAGATAATCTGTTAAAGTCTTTCTATCCGTCAATTTATTGCGCAAAGCATCAATCAATTCCCGGCGTACAACCAAGCTGTTGATCCTTCTATTTAAATCCTTTGAAAGATCTATCTCTACAGGGTGATCATAAAATTTCGTCTTTATATTCTTTTCAGAGTAATCATAGCGCGCAAAAACTATCACTCTTGGCCTCAAATAATCGCCAATGGGAGCTTCGCTGATCAGGCAGATCTCATGAGTGTTGAGAATACAAAAATCCCCCTTTCTATAGAACAATTGTAAATTATTTAATATCAGACCAACACTATTAATAAAATCACTTACAAGATTATAATCAAATTTGCCATTGATAGAATTAACTATCAGCTTCATAGCAGTTGATGATGAATATGCTTCTCTATAAGGCCGCGGAGATGTAAGAGCATCATACATACTGCATATTGAAACAATTTTAGACGGAAATGGCAGTGTCTCATAAGGGAGACTATAATATCCTTCATCATCAAACTGTTCATGATGAAAGAGAATCGTTTGTAATACAATAGGGTTAATATTATTGATATTTTTAAAAATATTATATCCAATCTGCGGATGAGAACGTATTTCCAAAAACTCATCTTTGCTGAGCTTATCAGGTTTATCTAATATTTTCTTATTTAGCTTTAACATTCCAAAATCGCTATAGAATGCACCTAAGACAATATTTTTAATAATATCCTGTGTGTACTTTTTTTTCCATTTTAATACCATTACAGTTAACAGACACACATTAACCGAATGATAAAAAATATAATCATCAAAATTTTCTATACCCTTCAAAAATTCGGCAGCTATAATTTCTTTATGCTCAAGATCCCGAATTAAGCTTAACACGATCTCTTCGCTATTTCTATAATCATCATCAGTTATAGTCCCGTCTTGAAGTATATTCCCAAACATATTTTGTGTTTTTTTTACAAAAGAGGTATAGAGATTATTGAATTCCGGAGTTGAAACATCATCAGAAGAAAAGTAATAGACCTTGTTCCCATATTTTTCAACTATTGTCTTAATCTTTTGAGCAGTCAAAATCTCATTCACATCAAGGAGTTTTTCACCGTCAAATGAATATATGGGGTAAACAAATAATCTATTAGGCATGATATAATCAAGATTAATAACTATTCTTTTTCTATTTTCACTTGCTGTTGTCATAACCATCATGCTAAGAAGCTTTTTAATAAAATCAATACCATTATGGTTTTAGGATATACTCTCCCATTGAGTTACGGCATATGCGGAAAATCTTTCTTTAGTCCTATTAAAAAGTTTATGATAAAATAGATGCTGTGAATTTTTTAGTGATGTAACCTGACATTCAAGATCATCACCATAATTAACTTCACCCTTGAAGAATATATCTATTGATTTTAGAACCGCTCCTCCTTTAAGTTTTTCATAAATACTCTCAAAAAAGATACCTGCATATGAGGCATTATTCATGTGCCCATTTATATCTATATCGTCATATTTAGCTTTAGTATTATAAAAATAATCATATTTATCAATCTTATCAACGACTTTCTGAGGGAATTCTAGATTTATCTCATTCGAATATTCAAGCCGTGTTATTACAGATTCGGGAATTGCAACAGACTTTCTGTTGGTTTTATTTATTAATGCAAGATATGATGTAGCCTTTACAAAAAGATCATCTTGATCATTGTTAATAATAAAATCCCTGCAAACAAAATTATCAATCATACGCGAACGCCAGGTTTTGCAGTATATCTTATCATATATTTTCGGATAATCATATACAACGGCATAAAATCTACTATAAACCCAGGTAAGATTCTGTTCCGACAGAGAAGAGACGGATGTACCAAGACTTCTTGAATTTCGATCAGCGGAACATTGCATATAGTTAAAAAGCGATTTTATTTTAACTTTCGAATCCTGACCGGCATCAAATATCTCTACTACGAACTCCGTGTTCTCTCCCATAATAGACAAACCTTTAGACTAAACCTTTTAAACAAATTCATATCTCAAATGTACTATTTATCTAATACATAATTTGTCCACTAATATATAATAATTAACTTAAATAATTGAATTGCCCCGCCGCCGAATTTTTTATTATTGATTATTAACAAGATATATAGCCTTTTGTTACTATATATAATCTTTTGTTATTTAAAAATCAAATATTAATACAACCGAGGCTCTCTATATGAAAAAAATATTATTTTTTATCATCTCTGCAATATCAATAGTAGTGATCCCCATAGCCATAACTATATCTATTATCTTAACATTAGCGGTTAATGAAAATTTCTATATAAGTATTATTAAAAAACTCAATCTAATTGAAACATTCATAGTAACAAAAAATGCCCAAATAGAAAAGGATATACAGATAGAGGTAGAAAAAAAGACAGAAATGTCGGTTTTCAGAGAGAATTATGAGTCTTTAAAAAATGATTATGAAGCTAAATTAATCGCATATAGATCTATCAACAAAAGCGATGAATTTGAAAAATTAGATAAACAGATAGATGCCTTAGATGATCTTAAATGGGAAAAATCGGATGCTTCTTTCAAGACTAAGGACGAATTTAATAATTTCAAAAAATTGAAATTGAATGATCTTAAAACCGATCTAAAAAATATAAAGGATTACCGCAAGGATAATAAAAAAACCATTAACAATGCAGAAGATGAAATGGATGATGCGGAGGATAAATTTAAAGATGCTCAAAAACAATTAAAGAAAAAAGAGAACCAAGCAAAAGATATAATTGAAACCCGTAGAGGGGAATTTATGAATGAGATGCACCATGACATAGCAAAGGTTGAACCTCTCCTATCAAAAGATTTCAATAATCTCTTTATAGATAAGGCGCTTAAATCTATAATTAAGGTATATATAGATTTTCTCACTTCATGGCAAAATCAGATTAATTCAGGAAACATATATGAGTCTAAGTTTAATGTAGAGAACGGATTAATTGAAAATATAAAAAAAGTAAAACTGCCGCCGCTAAAAATTAATCTGCGTGTTAAAGTAAATGAGAACGGCATTGAAAGAGAAAAAAATATTCTAAGCGAAGTTTTCGTTGGAAGAATAAGAGAAACCTCAGGCTTAAAAAGTCCGTGGATACTTACACAGATATTTAAACTTTCCGATTCATGGATAGCAGAAAGTATAGTGAACTCCAAACTAAAAGACTCGGGGATACGATTATCAAATGGAGTAATACAATCTAATTCAATAATAGTATCAGGCGAACAGGCTGAGAATCTTGAGAAAGGGATGATGGCGCTTTCTGCTGCAAGTTATGTTCCCTATATTGCAATCGGTGTTATTATACTCTGTATTATATTATTGCTTATTCTATCATCTAATAAGAGAAACGGATTAAGAACTTCCATGTTAATTATTAAGTACTCATCAATTATTATGATTATTGTAAGTATTGCAGCTATTATTGCTTCAATGAAACCCGAACTTTTATATCAACCCATTGTTGATGATCCTATAAAGTCAATCTTCATTGATAAGGTTTTTTTTATAACATCATTACACGTTTTTATACCTGTTCTTGTAGTATTTTTTGCTCTGTCCGTTGTCGGAGGAGTATTTTCAAAAATGTTAAAGAGAAAATAAAATTGGATAAATTAATGAAAGAAAATATAATATGGCTTGATTTTGACCTTGTAAAAAATTTCATGAAAGATGTCTTCATAAAAATCGGAGTCCCCCAAGAGGATGCGGAAATCTGCGCAGAGATCCTTATCGAATCCGATAAGAGAGGGATCGATTCACATGGAATTAACAGGATGAAACCGATCTACTTTGACAGAATCCGTGACGGCATACAACAAGCTGTTACAAATTTTGAAATAATAAAAGATAACTTAGCAACAGCCGTTGTTGACGGCCATCATGGCATGGGTCATGTTATTGCCAAAAAGTCAATGGATATGGCAATTGAAAAGGCTAAGAAATTCGGATTGGGTATGGTCGCAGTGCGTAATTCAACGCATTATGGGATTGCAGGCTATTTTGTAACAATGGCGACCGAACAAAATATGATAGGTATTACAGGAACAAATGCAAGACCGTCAATAGCCCCAACATTCGGTATAGAGAATATGCTCGGAACAAATCCGCTTGTGTTTGGGATACCTACGGATGAAGATTTTCCGTTTGTATTGGACTGCGCTACATCCGTCAGTCAGCGCGGTAAAATTGAGGTTTATGCAAGAACAGGTAAAGATATGCCGCTTGGATGGGTAATTGACAGAGAGGGTAAATCGACAGTTGATTCTGTTAAGGCTCTGAAATCTCTCATAGACGGTACTGCGGCTCTGACCCCTGTGGGAGGGATAGGAGAAGACGGCGCAGGATTTAAAGGCTATGGTTATGCAACTGTTGTTGAAATTCTTTCCGCAGCGCTGCAAGGCGGAAGTTTTATGAAAATGCTTACAGGATTTGATAATGGGAAAAAAGTCCCGTACAAGCTTGGACATTTTTTTATAGCAATAAATATTGCTCACTTTACTGAAGTTGATGAGTTTAAAAAAATTACAGGTGATATTCTGAGACAACTACGCGCATCGGATAAGATGCCCGGTGAAGACAGAATATATACTGCAGGTGAAAAGGAGTATATTGCCCGCCTTGAAAGAAACGGGAAAGGCGTGCCCATAGGTGAAGATGTTCAAAAAGAGATGATATCTATGAGAGATGCAACATCTCTGAGCCAATATATTTTTCCATTTGAAAAATAGGGAGAAGAGAAATAAGAAGAAGGGCAGGCACATATTAAAAATTTGACGCCTTTAATTTAATCTTTGAAGTAGTATCTTGTATATTCTCCACATGTTCTATGTTATTTATATCTTCCATAGCTATATTATTTATCTCAGCTTTACGAAAAAATTTATTTAGTTCGGATAAATACTGTTTAGGATCTTTAGATTCTTCTACGATACTCATGCGGTTTACGTCATCCCAAATAAGATCGCTTCTCCCCGTATCTCTGTTATACATTTCTTCAATCATATCCATTATAGAAAACATAATGACTATTATAGACTCTTTCTTCTCAATTGTCCTTATTAATAGATGTATGCGGTTGGAATCCATCTTTGCCGCTAAGAGTTTAAATGTATGTTTTTTTTGGCAGCTTTTAATTGCGTCCAAAAAATATCTTTTAGCATTATCACCTTTAAATAATTTTTTATTTTTGTAACATTTTGATTCATAAGAAAAAGTAAGGCCCTGTTTTAACGTAGGTAATTCCAAATTCATAATTTTCTCCCTTGGTGTTTCTTATTAATACGTTTGAGATCAAAAAAAATAAAAAGTTTTTTATATTTTTTAAAAAATTATGAATTTTTTTTTAGTTCGGATTCAAAATATGTTCTTTTCTCATCAAGTGATATATTAAAGCTTTCATATTTTTCAAAGAGAGTATCTATCTCTTTTTTTAAGGTGTGTATCTCTTTTGATAGTGTTTCAATCTCCTTACTCTTTCCGGCTTCGGATACTTTAATGAGTTCATTGTTTTTAATTTTAAGGGATTGTTCTTTTTCAGAGATTAAATTTTCAATTTCTGAAATCATATCCTCTATGGGCTTAATCTCTTTTGAACGCCTTGTGATAATATCAGAGCGCAGTTTTCTTATATCTTTTTTATTATATAAAGTCTCTCTCTTATTATTGTCGGAGTTATTAAACTCATCGCCCTTCTCCTCTTCCCATCCGATCTTTTCGAGGAAATCACTGTAAGCGCCCTCGAAGAGAATTATTCCGCTCCTTTGAAATACAATAAATCTGTTTGCCAATGTGTGAAGAAACAGCTCATTATGCGTTACCATTACCACAGCTCCGGGAAATGAATCTATTGCAGCCATAAGTGCATCGCATGATTCCATATCAAGATGATTAGTAGGCTCATCAAGGAATATAAGGTTAGATGGAGTTGCAAGTATTTTACCGAGCAGTACCCTGCTCTTCTCCCCTCCTGAGAGCAGACTGATCTTCTTTAAAGCATCATCTCCTTCAAACATCATTGCGCCTGCAATATTACGCGCAGTTTGTTTTTCACATCCGGATATAGATATCTCCTCCTCTACTGTGAAATTATTATTTAAGTTAATTACATTTGTCTGGGCAAAATATCCTGATTTTGTATTTGTATGTACACTTATATTTCCGCTATCAGGCATAAGATCAGCAGCGAGAAGTCGAAGCAGAGTTGTCTTGCCGCGCCCGTTTTTTCCTATGACACATATTCTGTCATCATTTCTTATTGTGAGATTAAAATTTTTTACTATAGGCGTACTTGTATTATAAGAGAATGAAATATCTTCGGCAGTCATAAGTGTCTTTGCATTAAAGGGCTTATAGTTAAATGAAAATTCCAACTCCTTTATCTTCTCTAACTTATCCAAGGTCTGTTTCTTTTCCAAAGCCTTAATCCTTGATTGTACCAATCCTGCTAATCGCGCCTTTGCTCTGAATCTTGAAACAAAGAGTTCTACTTCTTTTCTCTTCTTCTCATCATTTATCCTTGTCTTTTCATAGACCTCTTCTTCTTTAAGGATCTGATCATACAACTTATCTGTTCTTCCCTCTATCTTTCGTATCTTCTGTCTGTGAATTCCTACTGTGTGAGTGATTATACTATCCATAAAGGTTCTGTCATGAGTGATGAGAATCAACTCACCCTGCCATTGTCTTAGATATGACTCAAGCCATCTGATTGAAATAATATCAAGGTAGTTTGTCGGTTCATCAAGGAGAAGCAAATCAGGTTCAAAAGCAAGAGTCTTTGTAAGATTAAGCCGTACCTGATACCCGCCGGAAAATTCCGACGGATTTCGTAACATGTCATCAGCAGTAAATCCTAATCCGAAGAGGATTTTTTCAACCTTCCATTTATTATTAGTATCCCATTCAGGTAATCCGCTGCATCCCTCTTCAATGACACTCTTCTCTTTAAAAGCAATATGTTGTGTTACATAACCTATTCTGTAATTTTTCGGTATAATAATCTCACCGCTGTCTATATGTTCCTCGCCGGTAATCATGCGTATCAAAGTAGTCTTTCCATGACCGTTTCTTCCGGTTAATCCTATCTTTTCACCGGAATTTACATTAAAGCTAATATCATCAAAAAGCACCTGCTTCCCGAAAGCTTTACTTAAGTTAACGACTTTTATCATATTAATCTATCTTCAGAATAGTCAAAAACGCTTCTTGCGGAATCTCAACAGAACCTATGAGTTTCATTCTCTTTTTTCCTTCTTTCTGCTTATCTAAGAGTTTTCTCTTTCTTGTAATATCTCCGCCATAACACTTTGCAGTTACATCCTTTCTTACTGCGGATATATTCTCACGTGCAATAATATTTGCGTTGATTGCAGCTTGGAGCGGTATTTTAAATTGATGTCTCGGTATTATATCTTTTAACTTCTCTATAATATCCTTGCCCCTTAATCTTGCCTTATCCTTGTGAACAATAAATGAAAGCGCGTCTACAGGTTCGCTATTCACAAGTATATCTACCTTAACCATATCCGACTGCCGAAAATCTATAGGGTCATAATCAAAAGAAGCATAGCCCCTTGAAATAGATTTTAGCTTATCATAAAAATTAAATACAATCTCAGAGAGAGGAAGCTCATAAGTAAGCTGTACCCTATCAGTAGTTATATACTCCATATTTTTATGAATTCCTCTGCTTTCCGTAACAAGCTGCATAATGTTACCAACATAAGCAGTGGGAGTTACTATTGATGCGGCAACATATGGTTCTTCTATATATTCAATAAATCCGGGATCAGGCATATTAGTCGGATTATCTATAGTGAGCTTATCACCGTTTTTGAGATATATCTTATATTCAACGCTTGGAGCTGTTGTTACAAGGGAGAGATCAAATTCCCTTTCAAGACGTTCCTGTACTATTTCCATGTGTAGAAGGCCGAGATATCCGCACCTGAACCCAAAGCCAAGAGCATATGAATTATCAGGTTCAAACAACAGTGAAGCGTCATTAAGTTGAAGCTTAAAAAGCGCCTCGCGCAGAGCCTCATAATCATCACCAAACATGGGATATAGCCCTGAGAATACCATTGACTTAACATTCTTAAAACCATGAAGAGCTTCCTTAGCAGGATTTTTAGTTAATGTGACTGTGTCGCCGATTTTAGTATCTACTACGCTTTTTATCCCTGCGACAATATATCCTACCTCTCCGGGACCGAGACTGTCTCTCTTCTCAAGTGAGAGTCTAAAGACTCCGACCTCAGTAACAGTAAACTCCTTGCCTGTTGAAAAAAGTTTAATTACATCATCTTTTTTTACTCTTCCGTCAAATATACGCACCTTGATAACCGCGCCTAAATATTGATCGTAAAATGAATCGAATATAAGCGCCTTAAGGGGTGCGTTATCATCTCCCTTTGGGCTGGGAATAAACTCAACAATCTTTTCCAATAAATCATCAATGCCGATTCCTTGTTTGGCAGATGTTAAAACCGCATCATTGGAATCAAGTCCCAAAATTTTTTCTATCTGAATTTTTGTTGATTCAATATCAGCGCTGGGCATATCGATTTTATTTATCACAGGGAGTATCTCTAAGTCATTTTCTAATGCAAGATAAAAGTTGGCAATTGTCTGCGCTTCCACACCTTGCGATGCGTCAACAATGAGTATTACTCCGTCACAAGATGTTAATGCGCGGGAAACTTCGTAAGTAAAATCTACATGACCCGGAGTGTCGATTAAGTTGAATGTATAATCCGTGTTATCTTTAGCTTTATAATTAAGGGTTACTGTTGTGGATTTTATTGTAATTCCCCTTTCGCGCTCAATATCCATTGTATCGAGCATCTGGTCTTTCTTATTTCGGTCATCTACAAGACGGCACTTTTCTATTATTCTATCTGCAAGGGTAGACTTCCCATGATCTATATGCGCTATAATCGAAAAATTTCTTATACGGGCTAAATCCATTATTTACCTATTTTTATGAAAATTCAACTATCTGGTATTATTATAATGAATTATGTTGCCCCGCCGCCTATGG
>JGI24702J35022_10001674_pt1 | contig 13788 bp, 14 predicted proteins | sample TergutTh196P4_FD_35022 | JGI IMG/M metagenome (IMG submission 35022)
CGAAGGGGGGGGGGGTCAGGTAAGGACCATGCGCTCGTCAAAGAAGTAAGGTGGGGTTGTCTGCCCGTTTTTCCCCAACAGTCGGCATCTCGTTATGACTGTGGCCTGACTTTGGGCTTTTTGACATCCGTGCCTATACTTTATGCGTATTGTGGCAAGAGCCAGCACCGTCCATTGCCCTCGTTGACAAGTATTGATGTTCCAGCAGTCAGTCCCTCAGGCATCCGATGGGTACGATGTACACGCCATCATCGCGGCGGTATGCGTACTCGCCAGCGGTCAAGACCATCAAGAACGACGGCTCCATCATCTTCTCCGTGTTGACCGCGTCCCTTACCCTTTTCAGGCTCTCTATCCCCTTCTCTATCCCGCTGGATCCCATCTTTACCTCGATTGCTCCCCAGCGCCCGTCCTGAAGGTGCACGATGGCATCCGCCTCCAAGTCGCTCCTGTCGCGGTAATGGAACACTTTACCGTTGCTCGCCTGGGCGTACACCCTGAGGTCGCGTATGCAGAGCGACTCGAAGAGGAGACCGAACGTGTTAAAATCGTTCAACAGACCCCTTGGAGAGGCGTTGAGGAACACCGACGCTATCGACGGGTCGGTGAAATGCCGCTTGGGGGATGTGCGCAGGACAGTCTTGGAACGCATAGCTGGGCCCCATGCGGGCAGGTCCTCTATGACGAATATGCGTCTAAGCGCGTTCAGGTATGATGCAACAGTCTTCTCGGAGATGGTACTGTCGTCGCTCGCCATATCATCCATGACTGTCCTCATGCTCGCCGGGGTGGAAACATTGCGTGCGAGTGACCGCATGAGGGACTGAACCCTTTCGGGGTTCCTCTCGACACCGTCCACACTCGACACGTCCTGATTGACCACAGCCTCCACATAGTCCTGCGCATAGCTCAGGGCGTTCTCCTTGTCTCTCACCGATGCCGGCCATCCTCCCCTAGCCAACGCGAGCGCTATGTCCCCCAGCTTAAGCGATGATGCTCCCTTGGCATCAGCGCCGTCAAAAAGGGATCTCAGGGACACGGCTCCGTTGGATTCCAGGGATTCGAACAGCGTCATCGGCCGCATCCTGATGCGGGCTATCCTCCCCGTGCCAGTGTGCATCACAGAGTCGTCCGCAGGCAGGGCAGAGCCTGTAAGTATGAACTGCCCGGGTTTCCCGCGCATATCGACCGCATGGCGAACCGCGTCCCATAACACATGGGCCGTCTGCCACTCGTCTATGAGACGCGGCGTATCCCCCTCGAGGAGGACGGAGGGGGCAGTGTCTGCGAAACCCATGTAGGAGCTACGCTTGTCAGGATCCTGCATATAGAGCGTGCTAGCGGCTTTCTGGGCGGCAGTCCAGCTCTTGCCACACCATTTCGGCCCTTCGATGAGTACAGCCCCCATGTATCCCAACTTGGCCTCCAATGTCTTGTCCACTATCCTGCTAAGGTAATTTTGGTTCACGTTTTCACTATACTCAATGCCTATTTTAAGCTATTCCCTGTTTTGGCAGGTTTTCACTTCCGACTTTGGCAGGTTTTCACTTCCGACTTTGGCAGGTTTTCACTTCCGACTTTGGCAGGTTTTCACTTCCGACTTTGGCAGAAATACACCCATCCATTTGCCCCCGCGCCCTCTGCAACATTGGCAGCTTGCTATAAAGCGCACAGATAGCGTATTCCACCCTGAAATCAGAGAAACAAGAAAAATAAAAGAGGGATTAGGAAAGGGTTTTATCAGCCGCCTAACAGCGCCGATGCAGCGTCCGCGCAGAAGTCCATGATGAGCTGGGGGTACACGCCGAGGATGACCACGAACGACACGCATACCAGGATGGCCGCTGTGAACGTCTTCGGTATCTTGATCCTGTCGGTAGTCTGCCCCCTCTCGATGAACATGGCCTTCACGACCCTCGTGTAGTAGTACAGCGATATCGCGGAGTTCAGTATCGCGATGAACGCGAGCCATATCCACTGGGTCGCCACGCCGCCATCGTATATGGCAGAGGAGAACAGGAAGAACTTCCCCGTGAACCCTGCCGTGAGGGGTATCCCCGCTAGGGAGAACAGGAACAGCAGCATAGCGAACGCGATGAATGGCGCCCTTTTGAACAGCCCCTGGTAATCGGATATCTTCTCGCCTATCCCCACGGTGATCAGCGCGCCTACCACCAGGAACGCCCCGCCCTTCATGAACACATGCACGAACATGTAGAACAGACCGGAGGCAAGGGAGTACTCCGTCGCGACCGCCATCACTATCAGGATGTACCCCGCCTGGGCTATGCTCGAGTATGCGAGCATCCTCTTGATGTTGCTCTGGGCTATCGCGACGACGTTCCCTACCGTCATGGTGACCGCCGCTATTATCGCGAAGATGTACTGGACCTCGATCATGCCGTCCGAGCTGACCGCCTTCGCCACGACGAACATCACCAGGAAGACCTTGAACAGCGCTATGAAGCCCACTTTCTTCGACCCGGTGCCGAGGAACAGCGACACGGGCGTCGCCGCCCCCTCGTACACGTCCGGCGCCCACATGTGGAACGGGACTGCCGCGACCTTGAAACCGAGGCCGGCGATCAGCGTTATCACAGCGATGCCGAACGCCCAGGTGAATCCCTGGCCGGACAGCACGTCGGCTATGACGGCTATGCTGGTGGATCCGGTCGCGCCGTAGAGCATAGACATGCCGTATAGCGTCAGGGCAGTGGACATCCCGCCGATGATGACGTACTTGACCGCCGCCTCCGCCGCCCTCGGGTCGCTCCTCTTCATCGCGACCAGCACATAAGACGTTATGCTCGCCAGCTCGACCCCGAGGAAGATCGTTATCAGGTCGTTCGCAGTGGCGACGAACATCATCCCGACCACCGCCGCGAGCAACAGGGAGTTGAACGCACCGTAGTGCATCCTCGTCGTCTCGCTGCTCGACACGGTGACCAGGGCGGTGAGGAACGCCACCGTCTGGAACAGCAGGATCACCACGCCGGCGAAGGCGTCATAGGTGAACAGGGTGTAGGCTGTCGCCTCGGGATACCCTCCTCCGGGGTACCCGGTGGCCATCATCAGCACGTTGAAGAACACCGAGATCAGTATCACCGCAAGGGTGACGATCGTCACGACGTCCTTCCTCTTCGTGGCGAAGAACACGGCGGGCATGACCAAGGCCCCTATGATCAGGACGATCATGGGCGCCAGCGGCGTGAACTCCCCGAATATCGTTGTCACAATGGAATAGTCTACCATTCAGACCACCTCCAGCCACGGGATGGAATAGCCATCTATGAAACCCAGGGCGAGGTCGGGCCACAGGCCGAACAGCGCTATCAGCGCACAGACGGCGCCCAGCGCTATCACCTCCGGCCTGCTCAGGTCGTGTATGTGCGAGAGGTCTATCTTGGTCGTGAGCCTGCCGAACATGCTCCTCTGTATCGCCCACAGGTAGTAGCCGGCGGTCAGCAGCAGCGAGATCAGGCAGAACGCGACCAGCCACAGCATGTTCAACGGCTCAACATAGTTGTAGAACGAGAATATGATCCCGAACTCCGCCCAGAACCCGACGAGCCCAGGGAGGCCCAGTGATGCCAGGAAACCGAACATCATGAACGCCGCCAGAAGCGGCAGCTTCCCCGCGATGCCCCCGAGCAAAGGTATCTCCCTCGTCCCGATGCTGTGCCCCGCCGCCCCGCAGACCATGAACAGCACCGCCGAAATCAGACCGTGAGCGAACATCTGGAACACAGCGAACTGCACCCCTATGTCCGATAGGCAGGCGATGGATATCATCACCATACCCATGTGGCTGATCGACGAGAACGCCACCATCTTCTTGAGATCCTTCTGGGCGATGCATGCGTACGCGCCGTAGATCATCGCAAGGATCCCGATGAACACCATCGTCGCCTGCCATGATGCCGCCCCGTCCGGCAGCACCTCCAGGCAGACCCGGATTATGCCGTAGGAACCCATCTTAAGCATGACCCCTGCGAGGAGCACCGACCCTGCGGTCGGCGCCTCGGTGTGCGCGTCAGGCAGCCATGTGTGGAAGGGCACTATGGGCATCTTCACTGCGAACCCGAAGAACAGCAGCCCGAACACCAACGTCTGGAATGTGACGCTGAACGCCGCGCTCCCGGCGGCAACAGCCGCGAAGGAGAAGTCCACGACACCGCTACCGCCTGCCGCTCCGAACACGAGGGCGAAGATACCGATCAGCATGACCAGGCTCGCCACGTGGGTGTATATGAAGAACTTGATCGCGGCGTAGTGCCTCCTCGGCCCCCCGAACCACGATATCATGAAGTACATGGGGATCAGGGTCACCTCCCACATCACGAAGAAGAGGAAGTAGTCCCCGGCAAGGTACACGCCCATCAGCCCCACCTCCATGGCCAGCATCAGGGCGTAGAAGTAGTGGGGACGGTCGCTCTCACGGGCGGAGAACACCGTCGACAGGAACACCAGCACACCTGTGAGGAACACCATCAGTATGCTTAGGCCGTCCACTGTGAGGATATACGATATGTTGACGCCGTTCGTCTCTATCCAAGTGTAGCCCTCAGTGTAAACGGACAGGTCAGGGGTGAACAGCAGCACCAGGGAAAGTACCATGGCGATGCCTGAGAACGCCCCTGCGACGTATTTGGCGTACTTCTGCCTCTCCCCGCCCATCGCGAGGGTCGCCACCGCTCCGACGAGCGGCACGACCAGCAGGAGGGTCAGGAGGTAGGGCACCTCGAACGGAAGATCGTAGAACATCTCAAGCACCTCCCATGAAGTGGAACAGCATGTATATCACCGCGAACAGCACGACCACGCCCACCGCTATGAACGCGGTGTAGTCGCGCACGTCCCCGGTCTGCATCCTGCTGATGGACTCCCCGCCGCCGGCGACGGCGGACGACAGCGCGTTGACAGTCCCGTCCACCACCTGCGTGTCGACGAACTCCACCCCCTTGGCGACGCCGTTCCCGAGCTTCCAGCCAATCTGGTCGTACAGCTGCGGGAACCACCACCTCTTGGTGAGTGCCTTATATAGCCAGGAGTTCCCGTCCTTGTTGAACTTGCCCGCACTGACGGACATCTTGTCGTACATCAGGTGCGCGGCGCCTATCGCTACCAGCACCAGGGCGATGGTGATGTAGGTGTAAACGCTCAGGAATATGTCCTCGAGCCATCCCAGTATGCCGTGCCCATGCCCGAGCCCTATTCTGAACATGCCAGCATCGTAGCTTATCGTGAGGTAATCCCCGAAGCCAAACAGGAGTATCACCCCGAGCGCGGCCGCAAAGGGCGCCAGTATCATCAGCGGGACCGTCATGCTCCTCGGGGACTCCCCGTGGCAGTGCTCCGTCCCATGGCCAGGCCTCCCCTTGAAGGTCATGTACCACATGCGGAACATGTAGAACGCCGTCATGAACGCAGTCACCACCGCAAGCACCCACATTATGGTGAACAGGTATCCTCCTGCCCCGTAGTGCCCGGCATCCATGATGGTCTCCAGAACGACCTCCTTCGACCAGAACCCGCTGAACAGCGGGAACCCTGCGATCGACAGGGAGCCTATGAGCATGGTTATTGATGTTACCCTCATCTTGCTATGGAGCCCTCCCATCTCCCTCATGTCCTCTGTCCCCGTGGAATGGATCACCGACCCGGACCCCAAGAAGAGGAGAGCCTTGAAGAAGGCGTGGTTCACCATGTGCAAGCATCCTGCGGTGTAGCCTATCGCGCCTGCCGCCATAAGGTGGGTGTCGCCGGACTGCATCCCCAAGGCCATCAGGTAGCCTCCGGCCCCGAGTGCCACGAACATGTACCCAAGCTGCGATAGAGTGGAATAAGCCAGCACCTTCTTTATGTTCATGTTGTTGAGCGCCATGGTAGCGGCGAAGAACGCCGTTATCCCTCCGATGACCCCGACGAACAGCATGACCTCCGGGTTCTGCGTGAAGATGGGGAAGCACCTCGCCACAAGGTACACCCCTGCCTTGACCATCGTCGCCGCATGTATCAGCGCCGACACGGTCGTCGGACCCGCCATCGCGTCCGGGAGCCAGTCCAGGAGCGGGAACTGCGCGCTCTTCCCTATCACCCCTCCGAATATCAGGAGGCTGGCGAGCATGACCATGCTCGGGTTGTTCAAAGCCACGGCGGAGACGCTACCGAATATATCGACATAGTCAAGGCTCTTGAACTCGAACAGCAGGACGAACATCCCTCCCATGAGGCAGATGTCGCCTAGCCTTGTCACAAGGAACGCCTTCTTCGCCGCCGATGCGGCGTTGTCCGAGGCATCGTCGCCGTTGGGGTGGGTGAAACTCCAGTAGCCTATCAGGAGGTATGAGCACAGGCCCATTATCTCCCAGAAGACGAACATCTCGAGGAAGCTGCTTGAGACAGCGAGCCCCAGCATCCCGACAAGGAAGAGGGACACCTCTGCGTAGTACCTCCTCTTCTTCACACCCTCCCCGTGCATGTAGCCTATCGAGTAGACGAATATCAGCGTCGATATGAACGACGCGAACAGCATCATGAGGCATGAGAGGCTGTCGATGTAGAACCCTATGTTAATCTCAATGGTGCCTATCGAGAACCATGCCATCTGCTCGGTATAGTAACCCGGGAAGGCGTGATCCAGGTAATACTGGGATGTGAAGAACTCGTACGAGATGAGCGCAGAGAGGACGAACGCGAACAGCGCGCCCCCTATGACCACATGGCCGCCTCCCTCGGGCATCCTCTTCCCGAAGAACCCTACGACCACGAAACAGAGCATTGGGACCAACGGGACCAGCCAAGTGTATTCTAGGAACATCTTACCACCTCATGGACGTGAGGCCGCCGGCCTCGATCGTGTTCTTCATCTTATACGCGTTCAGGAGTATCGCGATGCCCACCGCGACCTCCGCGGCGGCCACCGATATAGACATTATCACGAACACCTGCCCCAGCACGTCCGTCGTGAACGCGGCGAACACTATGAAGTTTATGTTCGCCGCATTGAGCATCAACTCGATGCACATCAGGACCACGATGGTGTTGTTCTTGGCCATCACGCCGTATGCGCCGATCGCGAAGAGCGCGGCCGCGAATATGAGGTACGCCTCAATAGGTATCATCGCTGTCCACCTCCTCCCTCGCTATGCAGACGCCGCCTATCATGGCGCCGAACATCAGCAGCGCCAGTATGAGCATCAGCGGCCCGTACCCCTCGAACAGCGCGAAGTTGAGCGAGGCGTATCTGCCATCCTCGTCCAGGATGGGGTTCCCGTCGCCGTCCAAGGCGCCGATGAAGTCGATGCTCCCCGGGGACTCGCCCATCCCGTATTCCTCCCAATTGGTCATCAGGGCCGATGAGGCCAGCACGACCAGCAGCATCGCCGCCGCGCAGACCCCCGCCGCGACCTTCTTATCCATCGCGGCCACCCCCGGAACGCATTATGTACCGTCTGGTCAGCATGATGCTGAACGCGAACAGTATGGTTATGGCCCCGACGTACACGAGCATCTGTATGACGCCGATGAACTCCGCCTCCAGGAAGAAGTACGTGACCGCCACGCAGACGAACACGAGCGCGAGGTAGAATGCGCTGTGCACCACCTCCTTCGAGTTCACCACGTACAGCGCGGCGACGATCGCCAGGATCGCCAGCCCGACGAAGGCCACGAGGTCCGAGTTCGCCCAGAGGTACCCCATCAGGTCGCAAAACCCGTTCCAAATATCATTCAGGATCTCCATTATGCCCATTATAGCACCTCGTTTATGCGGAGGGCGTCCTTGGGGCACTCCTCCACGCAATTCTCACAGCATATGCAGGCGTCGTCGTCGAACTCGGGGTACAGTATCGGCCTGCCCTTCTCGTTCACCCCGTGCTCCACCATCTTGACGGCGTCCACGGGGCATGCCTTCTCGCACCTCTTGCAGCTTATGCACTTGGCCGCCTCGAGGACGGGCCTGTCTATCTTGAACGGGGACACCCTCCTCTCCGGGTCCCCCTTCTCGACGTCGGACATCAGGGTCACCTCGAGGTGGATCTCCATCCTCTCGGTGATACCGTCGTACGCCAGCCTCTTGGGGCCGTATATCAGGTCCTCCCTGGTGTACTCGGCGAGCTCGAACTCCGGGGTGACCGTCATGGCGTCCACCGGGCAGTACTCGGCGCAGTATCCGCACATGGCGCACCTCCCGATGTTGACCTGCGGCCTCATCACCTTCTGCCCGTCGGCGCCGTCGGTCTCGACCAGCTTGATGCAGGACGTGGGGCACATCTTGACGCACATGCCGCATGCGACGCACCTGTCGAGCCTGAGCCCGGGGCGGCCGCGGTAGTTCTCCGGCATCCACATCTTCTCGTACGGGTACAGTATGGTGACCGGCCTGTGCGCTATGGTCTTGAAGAATATCTTCAGCGCTTTGGAAACGGGCCTCAGGACCCAGAGGGTCCTCGCAGGGCTCCTCGGGTACTTGTCCATGTATTCTTTCTTGCCCATCAGAACACCCCCAGCAGCTTGAGCGCCAGCACGACCATGAGGTTCAGCACCGACAGCGGCATGAACACCTTCCAGCCTATGTTGACTATCTGGTCCGTCCTGACACGGGCGAGCGCCCCTCTGAGTATGATCATCACGAAGAACACCATCCAGACCTTGGCCAGGAACACTATCTCGGGGGCCCACCCGTTCACCTCCATGGGGACGAAGGGTATAAGCCACCCGCCCAGGTACATTATGACCACCATGGCGCACGACACGTACCCCCTGAAGTAGTCGGCCAGCATTATGAGGCCCCACTTCATCCCGGCGTACTCGGTCTGCCACCCCTCGACGAGCTCGGCCTCCGCCTCGGCTATGTCGAAGGGCACGCGCTCCGCCTCGGCGGTCGCGCAGAATATGAAGGTTATGAAGCCGATTATCTGCGGTATGAAGAACCACACGGCGTCGGCCTGCGCGTTGACGATGTCGCCGATGTTGAAGCTCCCCGCCAGCAGGCAGGTGGACGCTATCATTATCAGCATCGGGACCTCGTAGGAGATCATCAGCTCGGCGGCCCTCATGCCGCCTATTAGTGAGTATTTGTTGTTCTGCGCCCACCCGGACACGAGTATGAAGAACGGGGCCAGCGCGAACAGCGCCATGATCACCAGCAGGCCCGTCCCGTAGTCGACGACGTACCACCTCGGGGAGAGGGGGATCATGCATGCGATCAGGGCGGACGTGCCGATTATCAGGGCCGCCGTCCAGAGGTACGTCTTCTTGTCGACGTTCCTCGATATCGTGTTCTCCTTCATGAAGGTCTTGAACCCGTCGGCGAGGCACTGCATGAACCCTTTCAGGCCTATCATGGTGCCCCTCCTGTCCATGACCCTCCCGAGGACCTTACGCTCCATCCAGAGAGATAACAGCGTGACGACGAACGCCACCAGGAATATCAGCACCATGAACACCACGATGGCGAACATGTTGGAGACCTCGTCCGACACCAGCCATGTGGAGAGCCAGTTGCCCGGCAGTATCAGGTTGACGAGCCATGCTATCAGCCCGCCGAGTATCTCCCATATCTTGTACGAGAGGTCGAAGGGGAGGTTGTACGACTCATAGGGGTAGAACGGGTTGGACATCACGTCCTTGAACTGTATCCAATCAAGAATGCTGCTGTACGCCATGTCATCACCTGTCGGTCTCTCCCAGACACATGTCGATCATCGCCATCACCACGGGGACGTCTGCCACCCTGCACCCTTGCACCAGCGGCTTCGACGCGGACACGTTCACGAATATCGGGCTGCGGACCTTCAGCCTGTACGGCTTCTCCGACCCGTCCGATATCAGCTGCATCATCGACTCGCCGCGGGGGTCCTCCATCCTCATGAACGCCCTCCCGGCCGGGACCTTAGATGGCGCCTTGAGCCTGTACGGGGCGTTCCTGCCGATGGCCTTGACCTTCTGCAGCGCCTGTTTGATTATCTTGCAGGACTGGAACAGCTCCTCCACCCTGACCCTGTACCTGGCGTACGAGTCCCCGTCCTTGATCACGGGGACCTCGAAGTCCATCTTGTCGTAGTTGTCGTAGGGGTCGTCGCGGCGCACGTCGAAGTCCACGCCGGTGCCCCTCATCGCCGGGCCGGTTATGCCCAGGTTGGCGCATGCCTCCCTTGTCAGGACGCCGGTGCCCCTCATCCTCGACACGAACACGGACGAGTCGTCCACCATCGCGATTATGTCCCAAATCGCCTTCTCGAAGCGCTCCACGCACCTCGTGGCGAACATGGCGAACTCGTCGTCGATGTCGTTCCTGACCCCGCCGATGCGGGGGAAGTTGGTCGTCATCCTGGCGCCGCACAGCCTCACGTTCAGGTCCATGAAGAACTCCCTCTCCCTCATGGCCCACAGGAACACGGTCAGGTTGCCCAGGTCGGTGCCCACCGCCGCGAGCCACATCAGGTGGGACTGTATGCGGCAGATCTCGTCCGCCAGTATCCTTATGTACTTGGCCTTCTCGGGTATGTCGATGCCGAGCGCCTTCTCGACGGTCATGCAGTAGAGGTGCGTGTACGTCATGGACGCCGCGTAGCACAGGCGGTCCGCCATCGGTATGATCTTGGGGTAGGTCCTGTTCTCGCACTCTTTCTCCCAGCCCCTGTGCAGGTACCCGATTATGGGCTCGGCGTCCAGCACGATCTCTCCGTCCAGCTGGACCTTGAGCGTCCAGAGCCCGTGGGAGAAGGGGTGCTGCGGGCCCATGATGACCCACATCTTGTCCGTGTTGATCGGGGAGGTCTCGGCTTTCAAATCTATGGTGTCCTTGGCCATCATTCCTGCCCCCTTAGCTTGTAGGATTTCCTGAACGGGTAGAACCCGTAGGTGTCCGGGGTGAGGAGCCTCTTGAGCTTCGGGTGCCCCTCGAAGGTTATCCCGAACAGCTCGTACGTCTCCCTCTCGTGCCAGTTCCCCCCCACCCATATGTCGGACACCGACCTTATGCGGAGGTCGTCGGCCGGGAGCTCGGCGGTCAGGACCACCATCGTCCCCGTGAAGTAGTTGGAGAGATGGTAGATCACCTCCATGTGGCCGACCATGTCGTTGCCCATTATCGATGTCGCATGCTCGAAGGTCAGGTTGCCGTGGATGTACTCGCACACCTCGTGTACCGAGTCCCTGTCCACTTTCGCGTAGACCCTCCTCTCCTCCGTCCCGGTGACCTCCACCTTCCCTGGGAACCTTTGCAGGAGGAGGTCCGATATCTCCTGGACGGACGGCGCCTTGTGCGTTTCGTCTGCCATGCTCAGTCCTCCAGGAAGACTCCCCTTCTGAAGTAGTCGTCTATCTTCTTCTGGAGGAGCATGAACCCGTCTATCATCGCGTCCGGCCTCGCCGGGCACCCGGGTATGTAGATGTCCACAGGCACTATCTGGTCCAGCCCCTGGACCGTGTTGTACGAGTCGTACCAGGGCCCGCCGGATATGGCGCACTCGCCCATGGCCACGACCCACTTGGGGTTGGGTATCTGCTCGTAGAGGCGCCTCAGGTCGGGGCGTATCTTCTTGGATATCCACCCGTTGACCAGGAGCACGTCGGTCTGCCTGGGGGACGACCTGTATATCATCCCGTAGCGCTCCGCGTCGAAGCGCGGGGCGGAGGCGGCGGCCATCTCGAGGGCGCAGCACGCCAGGCCCCAGTGCAGGGGGTGCATGGAGTTCCTCATCGCCCAGGCCCATATGGGCCCGGTGAGCCTGTCCACGGTCTTCTTGGTGCCGGAGCTCAGGAGGTCGTTGATCATGGCGGACGACCATGTCATGAACTCGTCCTTGCTCATGGCGACGGCATGGGGGTAGAGGCTCATATCCATACGGTCGCCTCCTTTTTAAGCGCATAGGCGACTCCCAGGATCATGATGCCCAGCAGAAGGATCATCCATACGGTTGCCATGGCCGAGAGACCGGAATAGGCGACGGCCCACACCATCAGGAAGGTGGCGATCAGGTCAAATACCACGAAAATGAGCGCGAACGCATAGTATTGGAACTTGAACTGGACGTGAGCATCCCCGATTGGCTCGGAACCGCACTCGTACGTATTCTCCATCCACAGGGTTGGCTTCCTCGGNCTTATGAACTTGGAGGTGAGCCACGCCANGGGCGCAAAGGCGAAGGCCATGATGCCGACGGCGACCAGTGGTATGTAGGACACAACTAGTGACATTGGGGTGGCCATGCCGTCTTTGATATATAACGTTTGCAGGGCGCGCGGTATTTTGTCCTATATAAAGGCCGTCCGCTAGCTTATTAGCGGAGGAGAAGATACGCCGAATCGATAACATGCCGGTAAAGATAGGTTTCATCGGGGCGGGCAGGATGGCGGAGGCTATGATGAGGGGGCTCATCACGGAGGGCGTGTACACAGAGGGCGAGATCGCCGCATGCGACCCGATCCTGGAGATCAGGGAGAGGGTGGCGAAGAGCCTCGGGGTCTCCGTGCGTGTGTCCGCCGCCGAGGTGGCGGGGATGGCGGACGTGCTCGTCCTCGCCGTCAAGCCGGGGAACGTCGCCGACCTCTTCACGAAGGAGGGGCTCAGGCTGGAGCCGCGGCACCTCCTGATAAGCATCGCCGCCGGCATCGGGATCGGCACGTTGGAGTCCTTTGTGCCAGACTCGAGGGTCGTGCGCGTGATGCCCAACCACTGCTGCATGGTCCTGGACAGCGCGTCCGGCTATTCGAGGGGGACGAAGGCCACGGACGACGACATGGCGCTCGTGGGGGAGATACTCTCCTCGATGGGGCTGGCCTTCGAGGTGAAGGAAGGAGACCTCGACGCGGTGACGGGCGTGTCAGGGAGCTCGCCCGCATTCTTCTACATGTTCGCGGAGGCTGTCGCCGAGGCAGGGGCCAGGAACGGCCTCCCCAAGGACGTCGCGCTGGAGCTCGCGGCCCAGTCCATGGTGGGCGCCGGGCGGATGATGCTCGAGTCGGGGATGACCCCGAAGGAGCTCGTCGACGGCGTCTGCTCCCCGGGCGGCACGACCATCGAGGGCGTGAAGGTCCTGGAGGACAAGGGGCTCAATGCGACCGTCCAGGAGGCGGTCGAGGCGGCGATAAAGAAGTCGAGGGTGCTGGGCGGCTGACCCAGCCGCCCAATGATAATCGATCATCTCAGCGACTGGCGCACCAGCCCCGCGAGCATCCTAGGGGCGCTCGCCCAGACCGGCGCCGACCTCCACTCGAGGCTGCCCTTGTCGCAGATCGTCGAGTGCATCAGCTCCATGCCCTCCCTCTTCATCTCGAAGAGCCTCAGCTCCCTCTCCTCCATGTCCGGTATGGCCATGGCCTCGTCCGTCCTGCGCATGAGCGACCGGGCGGCCTCCGTCCTCCCCCTCCTCAGCTCGAACGCCTCGGGGGTCGCCCTCCCGGCCTCGAGCTCCATCGATGCCAGCTCGATGGCGGCGTCGTAGGACGCCTCTGCGATCGCGTCCCTGTCCATCCACCTCGTCTCATAGGATAGGACGTGTTTCCAGGACGGGTTCTCCAGGAGCCGCTTGTGCTCCTCCAGCGTCCTCGCGAAGAACCTGTACCCCCACCTGTCCGGGTCCTCGAACGCCCTGCTGCCTGGATCGACGAACGGCGCGAAGGGCGCGTTGAAGATGAACAGGCCGTCGTCCCTCCCGACCAGCCCCCACAGCCCCTTCGCCGCCCTGGCGCTGTCCAGCGCCGACTCCCTCGTCTGGAACGGGAGGCCGGTCATGTAGAACATGTCGAACCTGCCGCACCCGTTCTCGAAAGCGGAGGACA
>JGI24702J35022_10001675_pt1 | contig 13782 bp, 16 predicted proteins | sample TergutTh196P4_FD_35022 | JGI IMG/M metagenome (IMG submission 35022)
TGGGCTAAAGAGTTTCAGGGAAACGGATGACGGTCTGTATTTTGAAGTCGGGTACACCAACCAAAGCTATATCATTGGCTGGCTTCTCAGTTTCGGCGATAACGTCAAAGTGTTAGAGCCTGTCGAACTTGCAGCAGAGATTCAAGCAACGGCGAAAAATATTTACTCCCGCTATTTATAACAAGACACACTGTTGTCGTATTGGCTGTGTTAGAATGAATGAAAACAGATAGGAGATTTCAAAATGAACATTTCACCTTGTGGGATTAACTGTGACGTATGTCCCTTGAAAGCGCAGTGCGGTGACGGCTGCCAAATCTGCGAAGGCAAACCTTTTTATATAAAGGATTTTGGTGTTGAGCGATGTCCTATATATGACTGCTCGGTCAATAAAAGGGGGTACAAGACCTGTGGAGAATGCGCCGAAGTGCCATGCCAAATTTTCTACGATTGGAAAGACCCGTCCATGTCCGACGAGGAGCATAATAAAGCTATCGAGAGCAACGTGTCGTTGCTTAAAGAGCTGAACGGAGCAAAAGGAGCATCTGAATGAATAAAAAGTATATCTGCTACTGCGGTCTGTATTGCGAAAACTGCGCTGTCATGGCAAAAGTCGCTCCGGCGGCAAAAACGCTGTATGACGAAATGCAAAAAGCAGGGTTCGAGGACGTAATCAACTACATACCCGGAGGCGATGGTTTCTGGACATTCCTAAAGAACATGGCAGAAGAAGGTCTATGTGTTTCATGTAAGGACGGCGGCGGAAATCCGGGCTGTGCGGTAAGAATCTGCGCCAAGGAAAAAGCCATTGATATATGCGCTTTTTGTGAAACGTACCCTTGCGAGAAGTTCGATGCGTTTTTCCAGCAGAGCGTAGGCTATCCGACACTCAAACAAGACAACTCCCTGCTTCGTGAGCAAGGAATGGAAGTATGGGCAATACTGCAAGACGAGCGCCGTAGTAACGGTTTTACCTATTCTGACGATAAGCGACACGAGGGATAAAATGGCATTTGATTTCAAGAAAGAATACAAAGACCTCTATCAACCTAAAGTTGCGCCGAGCGTGATTGACGTTCCCGCAATACTTTTCATCATGGTGGACGGCACAGGCAACCCGAACACAAGCGAGGAATATCAATCAGCAGTCGAAATCCACTATGGACTGTCCTATGCCATCAAAATGAGCAAGAAGCGCAGTAATCAGCCGGTCGGCTATTTTGACTTTGTTGTGCCGCCGCTTGAAGGCTTATGGTGGCTAAATGACGGTTCTGAGGCTTGGTATAAGGACAAAGACCGATATTGCTGGACTTCGATGATACGCCAGCCTGCGTTTGTTGACACAGAGGTATTTGAAAACGCCAAGACCGAACTCAGAAAGAAAAAACCGCTGCTTGATACTTCAAGAGCGAGGCTTGAAACATTTACCGAGGGGCTTTGCGTTCAAGCAATGCACCTTGGCTCATATGACGATGAGCCGAAAACAATCGATGCCATCGAACAGTTTATAACCGATAACGGCTATGTCAGCGATATAAGCAGCACACGCCGACATCACGAGATATACTTGAACGACCCACGCAAAACCGCGTCCGCTAAACTCAAGACCATTATCCGACATCCCTGTATTTCACCAACAGAATCGTGAATCAGAAGGTAGCAACCGATGGCACAATCTAAAATCAATTTTGACCAATTTATCGAAGCTGTTGACATGGATAATAAGCCGTTTGTTCAGGATTTGCATAAATATCTGCTGGACAAAGGATGCAAAGCAGCTTTTGAAGAAAAGAAAAGCGGCTACCTTGCTTCTTACAAATATGGGAAACCACAAAAGGCGGTTATGAACTTTCTTTTCAGAAAATCGGGCATGCTGACCCGCATATATGGTGAAAGGATAGGCAACTATCCTGATTTTCTCAACACTTTGCCAAGCGTGATGGTGGAATCCATCAAAGACGCGAGTATGTGCAAAAGGCTGGTGCTAAACGAATGCAGCCCGAAGTGCGGTGGCTATGACTTTACGATTGGGAGCGAGCGTTTTCAAAAATGCCGATACAGTTGTTTTGAGTTTATAATGACCAGCGAGAGCAATCCTTATATTAAATCGTTTGTCGAACATGAACTGACGGAAAGAATGACGGTATAATCAGCAAGCTAATACATGGTTAGAGGCAAGCGCCTGTCTGAAAGGAAAGCGCTTATCGCTGTTTGTTTTTTTGTGGCTACTCCCAATCCCCATCGGTGAACTCATCGTCATCGGCGATATAGATGCCGATTTTCGCAAACTCATCATCGGTGAGGCTGTCCAGCTTCTCCAACTTACCGCCGATGACCTCAATCATCTCCGAGTCACACCAATGCGACACTAATGTCAAAAGATGGTGTAAACATGAAAGTAATTCAAGAGAGATTGCGCTATAGACGAGTTGAATCTACTCTCGGCGTATATTCTCACTTACTACCATGGATGCAAGAAGAGGTTGCCAAATTGTTTTATGGCAAGTAGGCCACAGAATTAGCATCGCAGAAAAGTTGATTAGCAAAACTAGTTATTGCCAAGTATTTTATGTCAATGCAACCTTTAATTTGTGCCTAAAAAGTGGAGCAGGTGACGGGATTCGAACCCGCGACGTCTTGCTTGGGAAGCAAGCACTCTACCGCTGAGTTACACCTGCCTATTTCGCTGAGCCTAGATTTTACGACACTACCACCAGAAACGCAAACCTTTCATTCGAATTGCGCGATTAGGTAATTAACAAAATCAGAATCATTATTTTGCACGAATAACGGTGCAAATTTTTCTTTGTTTTGCTACAATTGCCGTATTACTATAAAGGAGGATTCGACATTTGGCTGGAGCTATTGATTATCAGAAAGTAATGAGCGAAATCGTTTTCGTTAATCTACCTGGGCCGGATGAACCACTGGCGGGAATGAGTGGTGGAGAATTAATGCACGGTTTCTTGGCAGACCTATACAAGGCTCCACCTGAAGTTAGAGCCTTTGTTGATCAGATGTGCCTTAAGTGGAACATACATTATCGCTAAGGCAAGTAAGCATAAAACACCACGTATTTGCGGCTTATAGTTTTATTCTGCCTTAATTTAAATGTGGGTGGTTATCGCGTTACGACCAAAAATGTCGTGACGTGACGTAGTTGTTCCAGGGGTATTGCGCGTGATTAGATCAATAAACCATCCTTTTTCTTCATTAGGTTGCCCCAACCGAGTACGTTTGTTGGGTTACAGTTTTCACGCGATACCCACTTCCACTGTATGATACGAAAAGGCACAGTAGAAAGAACCATTAATGTTAAGAATAATTAAAAACTTCCTGAATGGGCTGGCTTTTGGTATTACCGAAACAGTCCCCGGAGTTAGCGGTAGCACAATCGCCATCATGCTGGGTTTTTATGATGAGGCAATTCACTCTATTAACCATTTCAGTCTGGACTATCGCCGTTCTTTTAGATTTGTTATTCCATTGTTAATCGGGATAGCTCTCGGAATACTAATATTTTCTTCAATTATGGATTTCCTGTTAGACAATTACTCCTTCCCAACCATGGCTCTATTTATTGGGTTGGTGGTAGGCATCATCCCACAAGTTCACTCCAAAGTAAGAGCCCACCCTTACCGATTCGAATTCAAAACAGTTATATTAGTAATTGTACCGATTGTTCTTTTAGTTGTTCTTTCATTCATGAAGAATCCTGAACCAACCGAACCAGCGGAGGCAATTAAGACTATCAGTATTCCCTTTATGGTATTCATTTTGCTAGCGGGGATCATTGCCGCGGCGGCACTAGTTGTTCCCAGCATAAGCGGCTCATTTATTCTGCTACTTCTAGGACTATACCATCTTGTCATGTATTCTGTTTCATCAATTAGGCTCGCGTTTTCTGATACCACTTTACTTCTAAATGTATGCAAAGTACTGTGTCCACTAGCTATTGGAATATTAATCGGCGGCTTTTCTATGTCCAAACTCATTGAAAAACTGTTGAAAAGTCACCACAAGGTAACATTTTCTATAATTCTTGGATTGTTAATCGGTTCAGTTTTTGTCTTATTTTCCGACTCGTCAACATATCAAAGCGGCATGTCTACTCTTATGGTAATACTAGGTGTGTTCACCTTTGCTTGCGGTGTCACGGCTTCATTTATGCTTAGTAAGAAAAACGTGTAGCACTCTGCCATAGCGCAACTACATACTACACCTTGATGGAGTTCTCTTACGATAAGCTTTGTAAGCCAAGATTTGTAATAATTCTTGACGTAGCCTCGTCTCGATTTAGGGTGTAAAAATGAAAATGGCGGACTCCATTACGCATCAAATCATCGATTTGTTCGCAAGCGAATTCCACACAGGTTTCCAATGCGTCCTCTCTGGAAACCCCTCTACTGAAACGTCGAATCACTGAATCAGGCATAGTCGTGCCACAACGTTTACAAAAATTGGTAATATTGACAATGTTGTAAATAGGCATTATCGCAGCAATTATAGGCACTTTTATTCCCACCTGCTGAGCGCGCTCCATAAAAGCATAGAAGAAACGATTGTCAAAAAACATCTGGGATATGCCAAAATCTGCGCCTGCCTCAATTTTCTGCTTGGTAAAGAGCATATCCTCAGTCAAATTCGGCATATCAATATGCCCTTCAGGATAAACAGCAACGCCAACAGAATAACCCCCAAACTCACTGATCCACTCAACGAGCTCACGAGCATAATGACTCGACTTTGCCATTAGAGGATTACCATTGCTATCCAATGGAGGATCGCCTCGTAAAGCCATTATGTTATCAGCACCCATAGATTGGTAGTCCGCGAGCAAAAACTCCATTTCTTGGCGGGACTGATTGATACAAGTAAGATGCGGCATCGGAATTATTGAAGTATTTCCAAGGATGTGCTCAATAACATGCCGTGTATTTTTTGAGGTGCTACCTCCAGCTCCATAGGTCACCGAAACAAATGCCGGATTGTATTTCTGCAAGTTATCAATAGTGGCAAACAGGCTTTTCTCTCCCATCTCATCTTTGGCAGGGAAAAACTCAAAAGAAAGGCTGTAACCATTTTTAAGCAAATCACCAATTTTCACGCACGGAAACTCCCACGCTCATAACAACGAAATCTATTCTAAACTAAACTTGCGGTGCCGGTCAAAATGCGGACCATATACTGACAATCCCAACACCAAACAAATGCTCACAAGTTTATTGACAAAATCAGCATCCATCTACTCGTAATCTCGAAACATTGAGAGATTGTGAAGCAGTTGGCTTATGCACATTGTGTTTTTACTTGACCTTAAGCTACCCATCAAATGGTTACAAAATAATGGCGAGAAATGCGCCCAGTTTAGCGTCATTATTCCACAATAGTTACTCCCGCTAAATCAGCTTGGCATACTTTCATAAACGAATAGGATAATTTATCTGCTTGACAATCCACAAATTTTGCCCGTTTGAGTTTGCAGTTTTTAAAAAATGAATTGCGAATTATGGCACCATTGAATTCAACCTTAGAAAAATCATTGTTTTCAAAGGAACAACTTGTAATTTCACTGCTAAAAATGACCTCGGTAAACTGCCCTAGCCTGAAAACCAAGTTATTCAGAACCGCCCTCGACAATTGGTTATTTTTAAAATGACTCCATTTAAACTGCACCTCACTTAAATTTGCTTCATTGAAATTACAATTTTGCACGTTACTGGAACTAAATGTGCTACCAGCCAAATTACAACCAGTAAAATTATTATCTCTGATATTCGAGCTAGAAAATTTACATAGGTTTAACTCTGAATTGGAAAAATCACAGTCGATGATATTATTAGCTTTGAAAGAAACCTTGGACATCTCGGAGCCGGCAAAATTACATCTTTTAATATTCGCGCTACTCAGTTTCTTGGCCAACCCGCGTAGACCAGAAAAGTCCGCCTCTATCCAGTTACCACTGGACATGTTCCACCCCTGCTTGTGCTCGTTTTCGACAACAGGGTTAGTGAATGCTGATTTATCTAAGACTAATGAGGGAACTTCTCGGTTGCCGCTAAAATAATTCAGGTCAACACCAACAGTTTCAGCCAACCTCTGGAAAGTAATAATGTCAGGCATGGATTCTCCGCGTTCCCATTTACCCACCGCCTGCGCACTGATTGAAAGTGCTTCAGCCAATTGCGCTTGCGAAAGATTTCTTAGTTTTCTGGCAACCGCTATCTTTTTGCCAATTTCATATACTGAAAGAACCATAAATCCCATCCTTTAATTTTACTTGGTCTCATAATATCAAACTGCAAAACAATAGTTAAGATAAATGCTAATACCATCTGTTGTTATTTTGTAATGTTTGTTGTTATTTGTATAAAATTGCCAAAACAGTCTAATACTTAGCCAATGCAGATCACACTTATGCGCTCTTCCTCATGTTTTCATGTAAACCCGATTCCCACCTCGCAATGAAATAATTTGGGAAATGCTCTCTCTATACTTTTCTTGATATACACACTATAATTAGTTAAATTTGCTATAAGGTTAAGATACATAATGAACAGGAACAGTGTTTTTCTCATCTTAATTGTGTTGTTACTCGGGCTTTCGCTTTGGGTGGTTCTTCCCCCTGACGGCGAGAGGTTAGGAAAGAAAGGTTTTCAATTTGGGCTTGATCTCCAAGGTGGTACGCATTTGGTATATCAAGCCGATCTTTCAAAAAAGGACGCTACCATGACTGATGGTCAGGTTATGGATTCCTTAGTCCGAAAGATTGAGCAACGCGTCAACGCCTACGGTACCGGAGACCTGCAAATTGCCAAACAGGGAGATGACAAAATTGTAGTAGACATTCCCGGAGTCCGGGATATTGATGAAGCAATTAGTCTCATCGGAAATGTTGCCATCCTAGAAGTTTACGAAGCCATCGAAAAGGGGGAGTATGTCTATAACGCCGATGGAAGCTATGCTTATCACCCTGCTTCCGGTACGCTGAGCGATGGTTCTACCACTGACACTTTGACAGGTAAGTATCTCAAGAGTGCCTCAGTGGGGCTTGATAGTACTACCAACAAAGCTGTTGTTCAATTCACATGGAATGATGAGGGGGCGATACTTTTTGAGCAAATAACTACAAGAAACCTTAATAAGTACATTGCCATTTACCTTGATGGTGTGATTATCTCCGAGGCCGTAGTTAACAGTGTGATTTCTGACGTAGGAATGATTTCAGGTATGGAAGCAAAAGACTGTCAGAACCTAGCAATTCAGCTTAACATCGGCGCATTGGACGTTCCTCTTGAGATTATTCAAAGAGCCGATGTTGACGCAACGCTTGGGTCTGACTCCCTGAATAAAAGTTTGATTGCCGGTATTATCGGGATTATTATTGTAGCCGCCTTCATGATTTATTATTATGGTGTCTCAGGCACCATTGTTGCGGTTTCATTGGCGATTTATTGCTCCATTGTGCTGGCGATTTACAAACTCCTTCCGGTTACCCTAACACTTCCAAGTATCGCAGGATTCGTAATTTCAGTTGGTATGGCGGTAGATGCCAATATCCTAATTTTCGAGCGTCTAAAAGAGGAATTGCTTGCCGGACGCAACCTGCGTTACGCCATCGACGAAGCCTTCCGTCGTGCTTGGCCATCAATCCGTGATAGTAATATCGCTACCTTCATCACTTGCGGTATCCTCTACTGGTTTGGGAGTTCTTTTGGCGCGTTTATGGTAAAAGGATTTGCCATTACACTGTTCATCGGAGTGGCTGTCAGTATGTTTAGTGCCATATTAATTACCCGCTCATTTATCAAACTACTAATTGGAGAAGGCATTATTAAAGGTCTCTCCTTCCGCGAGGTTAAGAAAAATGCTTGATTTTGTAGGTAAGCGATATTGGTTTTTCCTTTTCTCGGCACTATTAAGCCTTGTGTGTATTGTTTCACTAGTGCTCTTTGGTTTAAAGCCCGGTATCGATTTCCGTAGCGGGTCTTCCATGACTCTCTCTTTTGAACCGCCCGTGAGTGAAAACGATTTACGTTCCGTGCTGGCAGAAAGTGGGTATGGCAATGCCGTTGTGCGGCACACCAGCGATGATGATTATATCATTCGCATGGACGAACTCAATGCAGACCAGAATCGCAATTTGCTTGAAAACATAAACACCAAACTTGCAACAACCACCACCCAAAAAGACTTCTCATCTAGTTCAGAGGTTGTGGCAAGCAATACGGTAAAATATGCCGCTATTGCCATCGTAGTAGCTTCTCTATGCATTTTGCTGTATATCTCTTTCACTTTCCGCAAGATGCCGAAGCCATTCAGCTGGGGAATTTGCGCAATTATTGCATTAGTTTTTAATGTATTGGTAGTAGCCGGGATATTCTCGCTTCTGGGCAAATTTGCCGATGTAGAAGTCGACGCCTTGTTTATTACCGGTATGCTTACCGTCGTCGGCTACAGCGTACATGACACCATTGTTGTTTTTGACCGCATCCGCGAGAATCTGTCACACAGTAGTGGAAGCTTTGAAAATGTGGTAAACAGCAGTATTATACAAACCATTATCCGCTCCTTAAACACTTCTCTTACCATTCTATTCGTACTAGTGGCGCTATTTTTGCTCGGTGGGCCAACGATTAGAAATTTTGTCTTGGTTTTAATTATCGGTTGTATCGCCGGCACCTACAGCTCAATCTGTAATGCCAGTCAATTTTTGATTGTGGTAGAGAATAAGGAATACAGCCGTCTAAACCCATTCCGCAAACGAAATCAGGGTTCTCTTTCGGAATTCTAACCAAGACTACTAATTTCTTTTACGAATCAAAAGAGGGGGACTAAGTGCTAAGGCTTCACCCCCCCTCTTTTTCTGAAATGGCCCGCTTGCCTTATAAAAATCAGGGACGTGTAAGCAAAATCGGTGTCTTCGCACCTAGCATAACTTCTTCAGCCGTGTTACCATACGCCCAACGACTAATGCCAGAACGACCATTAATAACCATAGCAATCAGGTTTGCCCTATTGTCTGAGGCCGCTTTTAAAATTTCCGAGGCTGTTTTGCCAATCGGCAGTTCATGTCGTACCTTAAACCCCTTATCCGTTAACCGCTTCTCCACATCAGCCAAATACCATCCATCGACTAATTTGCTTTTAAGATTTTCCTGTTCAACCCGAGTTTCCCAACTTTCAGCTTTACCTGAAGGGTAATCAGAAGACACCTCTGCCGGCTTGCATACGCGCACCAAGATAATCTGCGCATTGTCTTTTCCCCATTGCTCAGCCAAGCTCTCAACATATGGCAAAATTGATTCAGCCGAATGAGTGCCATCCAACGCCACAAGTAACCGCCGTTCAGGCAACTGATCAAGAAGAATGGCTTCTTCAATTCCAGCTCGCACTAAAAGAACTGGTACGTTGGCTTGGCATAATGATTTATAGGCAACACTTCCCATTGCCCATCGACTTAAACCGGATCTGCCATGAGTTGCCATCAAAATTAAATCTATCCCATTCTGTTTTACATAGCACAAGATCTCATCAATCGGCTTGCCTTCCAGTAATTCAAACCTCACATTTACGTTTCCGCTACCATGTTGTTGACTGACTTCAGCTTTAATTTTTTCCGCCACGTTTTCCAAATACGCACGATGCATAAGCACTGTGTGTTTCTGGCTACACACATGGAGTAAGACCACTTCTAAACCGATAAAACGTCCAGCCAACTCTCTGGCATACTTAAATGTCACCTCTGATAACTCAGAGCAATCCAAGGGCACCAGCATTTTTTTAAACATATTTCTACTTCCTTTTGAAGTTAAATAATACCCTAATGAATAACTATATTTCAATTGCGTCGCTTCAATCTGACGGCTATAATAAACCTAGTTTTTCTCAAGGAGTGAAAATGGGATACGAAAATCACAAACAACTAGTACCGATAACGATAAACTGTGCCATAGTTATAATTTCCGACTCACGAACCGAAAAAACAGATGAATCTGGTAAAGCTTTGTCTGAGGGTTTATGCTCCGCAGGACATAAGATAATCGACTTTTCCTTACTCAAAAACGATCCAAGTGCCATCCGTAGCAAGTTAGGCGAGTTACTGCACACCCCTGAAATCCAAGTGGTGATTACCAGCGGAGGAACCGGTGCTTCAAAAATGGACGTAACAATCGAAACAGTACTTCCCATATTGGAAAAGAAGCTGGATGGGTTTGGAGAACTCTTCCGTAGCCTCACCTACGATGAAATCAGTACCGGCAGTATTCTCAGTCGTGCTTGCGCTGGTGTCGCCTTAGGTAAAGTGGTAATTTGTTTGCCCGGTTCGCTTAATGCGGTAAGGCTGGCCTTAGAAAAAATTATACTCCCTGAAGTTGGACATCTTGTCAAAGAGGCTTCACGATGACCTCAAGCAACCTCGTACCGCTTGAGGACGCACTATCGTTGCTTAACGAATACATACAACCACTTTCGCGTGCAGAAGTTTTGCCTTTAGGTGAGTTAACTGGACGTGTACTAGCCCGTAACATTTACGCTCAGCATTCCACTCCTCCGTTTAATCGTGCCGCCATGGACGGATACGCAGTAGTTTCATCCGATACTAAAAATGCAAGCCCAGAGACTCCCATAATTCTAACCGTAATTGAAGAAGTTTTTGCTGGCAAAGTCCCCCAACGGACGATCCATAAAAGCCAAGCTAGTCAGATTTCAACAGGTGCACGGATACCAGAGGGGGCAGATGCCGTTATTATGGTCGAAAATACCTCTCGAGAGGGAGGCAATATAAAAGTTTTACAGCCTGTGCATGGTGGGCAACATATTACACTGGCCGGCTCAGATATTAAAAATGGAGAAATGCTCTTGGCTGAAGGCACCTTTCTCAGCCCTGCACGCATTGGAGCTTTAGCCTCACAAGGTTTAAGTGAAGTTAAGGTTTATGCAAAGCCGAAAGTCGCTATCATCCCCACTGGAGAAGAAATCGTCGCGTTGGGGCAAACCCTACTGGATGGGCAAATCTACGATATCAACACTCATTGCTTAATGGCTACTATCCAACAAAATGGCGGAGAGGCAAGTCCTCTACCGATTACCGGCGATAATCTGGAAAAACTACGAGGCAGTCTTGAACAAGCCCTCTTTGCAGACTTAATCATCACCACTGGTGGTTCGTCAGTTGGGGCAAAAGATTATTTGGGGGAACTTCTTGAACAAATGGGAACTATCAAGTATCACGGAATACGCATCAAACCGGGCAAACCTTCGGCATTCGCAATTGTGCGCGGCAAACCAGTTTTGGGGCTTCCTGGCTATCCAACTTCTTGCTTGATCAACTCGTATTTGCTACTTGTCCCAGTTTTACGCAAAATGTCTCATTTGCCTCCATCTGATGAGAAAAAAATCATCGCAACGCTAGCTGAGAAAACTCAAGGCACTGAAGGACGAACAACATTACTTCCAGTAAAGATTCTCGATGGCAAAATATTCAGCACGTTTAAGAATTCCGGAGCAATTACCAGTACTTCTCAGGCTGATGGGTATATAGTTGTGCCACAAGAAGTTGAGCTACCGGCAGGGCAACAAGTTGAGGTCACTATCTTTGCAAGTTGACACTCCACACTGCAATAGCGAAGAGTATCACAGCGCGTTTTTGGTAAGGTTCGGAATTAGCAAATACTGATTGTGTCGCCAGCCTTCACTTTGCCACCTTTGATAATACGAGTAAAAATACCTTCGACAGGCATGACGCAAGTGCCAACTTGTTTGAATATTTGACATCTGTCGTGGCAGGTTTTACCAATCTGGGTTACTTCCAATACAATATCGTTACCAACTTTCAATTGCTTTCCAATGGGTAGTTGGAAAAGTACGATATCCTCTCCCTCCACAGTTAAATTCTCAGCAAAGTCACCCGGCCCAACATCGACTCCGAGAGCACGCATTTTATTGATGCTAGTCACTGATAATAGACTAAGTTGTCGATGATTGCCGTCGCAGGCATGAGAATCACCTACCAAACCATGGTCTTCTTTTAAAACACCCTCGCCAATATCATGCTTCTTTGTGCCTTTCTTTTCACTGGTACAAACAGCCACTATTTTAGCCATATTACTCCTCCTCCCTTATATAAGTTCCACTCTTGCCCCCGCTCTTCTTCTCAAGGCGGATACTATCAATCACCATAGCACGATCAATTGCTTTACACATATCGTAGATAGTGAGGCAACTAACCGAAACCGCTGTCAATGCCTCCATCTCCACCCCGGTTTTACCAGAACACTTCGCTCTAGCCACCACCTCAATATAATCATCTCCTTTAAAATCAAAATCGACAGTGACTTCGGTTACTAGTATAGTATGACACAGTGGAATTAGCTCAGGGGTTCTCTTGGCAGCCATAATACCGGCAATACGAGCCACTGCCAGCACATCACCTTTTTTGATGTCCATTTGGCGAATCTTGCCTAATGTCTCCGCTTTCATGCGTACTCCACCACTTGCTATTGCCTCGCGCTCGCTATCAGCTTTGGCACCAACATCTACCATGCGCGCTTCCCCGACCTCGTTCACATGCGTTAACTCAGGCATGTTTGCCTCCTTTGCAGGTTCTCACAATTTCTGTTAACAATCTAACCTCCAATCTGTCGCATACTACGCCCATGAGGAGCTATGTTATCTGCCAACTGATGCTTTTCATGCTTCATGATAGCGGTTTGTTGTATTAAACTCTCCAATTCAACATCAGAGGCTCCTCCACGTAATGCTTGTCGCAAATCGACTTCATCATCATATAAAAGGCAAGGTCTAAGTTTTCCATCAGCCGTTAAGCGAAACCGATTGCACTTTTCACAAAAACAATCTGTTACAGGCCCAATAAAACCAATACTCCCTCTGCTACCACTTAGGCGAAAATACTTGGCTGGACCGCATCCTTTTGATGTATAACAAGGTTCAAGATAGCCAAGGTTATTCTCAATACTTTCTCGTATTTCGCAAATTGAAACCATCTTGTGACCGTTTGGGTTATCAACTAATGGCATCTCCTCGATATAACGAACATTCCAGCCATCAGTGAAACTCTTACGGGCAAAATCAAGCACTTCGTCATCATTCACTCCACGCAGTACCACCGTATTGATTTTGAGCGGGTTCAATCCAGCTTGTTTGGCAGCCTCAATACCTTGCAAGACATCGGTTATTCGATTAAAGCCACACATTTGCGTATAGCGTTCAGCTTTAAAAGTATCTAATGAAATATTTACGCGGTTGAGACCGGCTTTTTTTAGGGACTGCGCCATTTCAGTAAGACGAATAGCATTGGTAGTCATAGAGATATCATTAATCCCTTCAATCGAACGCAACATCTCAATCAATTTTTCTATATGCGGACGTACCGTTGGCTCTCCACCGGTTAAACGAATGCTGTGTACTCCCATATGAGCAGCAATGCGCACCACGCGCGCAATCTCCTCGTAACTAAGAACGTCAACATGGTTCAGGTGCTGTTTGGTAGAAGTGTTGCAGTAAACGCAACGCAAATTGCAATTGTCGGTAACTGAAATACGCATATATTCTATATTGCGCTGGAATTTATCCAATAACTGCTGAGCCATATTACTGCCATTATAGCATAACAAGAAAGCCACATATCATTCGTGATATCGCTAAAGACATTACTTTGCTACCTACATTCCCATAAATCATAACTATGAAATCCAAGAAAATCCACAAATCATGCTGTAATATCAAAGAATAACTGGCAAAGTGCTTGACTCTATCCTAGTT